>Ga0224499_10000223_pt1 | contig 14211 bp, 11 predicted proteins | sample SF_Jul11_sed_USG_3_FD_168125 | JGI IMG/M metagenome (GOLD analysis project Ga0224499, IMG submission 168125) | Sediment microbial communities from San Francisco Bay, California, United States - SF_Jul11_sed_USGS_24 | ecosystem: Environmental > Aquatic > Marine > Sediment | place: USA... | reverse complement strand
ATTAGCGTTGGGCCGTGAAGTTCAAAGATGGGCAGTATAGCCTACCCCTATTATTCTCCTAGTCTGGGAGAATAATAGGGGTAGGCTATACTGCCCATCTTTGAACTTCACGGCCCAACGCTAATCTATTATAAACTTTAATCAGAAATAGAACATACTCACTTAAGAAAATCAGCGGGTCTCACCAGCTCAAGCACGATCGGCATGAAACTGTGGTTTGCCCCGCAGATCTCTGAGCATTGCCCGTAAAAGATCCCTGGCCGGTAGGCAACGAATTTGACCTGGTTGAGGCGACCGGGGGTGGCGTCAGCCTTAACTCCTAACGCCGGGACAGTTCAGGAGTGCAGGACATCCGCTGCTCTGATCAACACCCGAGTATGAGTGCCGTAGGGCAAAACTACCCGGTTGTCCACATCTAGTAGCCGGATCCCCGCCTGCGGGGCCTCCTCGGCGGGCACTATATAAGAATCAAACTCAATCCTCTTTTGAGTACTCTCTTTCCAGAAGTCAGAATACTCGTATCTTCAATACCACTGGTGCCCTACTACCTTAAGTCTGAGGCAACAAGAGATTGACTCGTCTAATATGTAGAGCAGGAGTAGGGACGGGACCGCGATCTGTAACAAGATTACCGCCGGCACAATAGTTCATACCCACTCAAGAACTTGGCCCTCGAGCAGCTGGGTGTGTAAATTTTTATTAGTTAGAGCTGTTAGTATCATTAAGCCTACAAACCTGATAATGAATACGAGAATTATTATAGTAAAATCGTGAAAAAAAATAAATTCTTCTATTACCGGGGAAAGGGCATCTTGAAGCCCGAATTGAAGTCATGTTGCCATTACGAGAGCTAACCAGGGGTTATTGGTGAATTTGAAGGCCACAGGTTTACTTAACCTAAGCTCTCAGAGAAAGACGACAAGACACCAGATCATTAGTATCCCTCAATGAAGCCTAAAGGGGAGATACTTCTTTCAGGCCAGGAGTATCAGCTTATCGTACCGGTACCGGGGGTAAGTGGCCCGTGCCCAGATTCAAAAGAACATCATCCCTGTGGCTACCCCCCTGAACCCGGCAGTCCTGGGTCTCAGGTTAAAAAGCACCACAGTGCTCAGCCTTCTTAAGAACATAATTATGGCGTACTCTGCCATAAAAATCAAGGCAAACCCCCCCGCCCCATACTCAGTATTAAACCCTGAGACCAGCTCAGACTCCCCTTCTGCAAAATCAAAAGGGGTCCGGTTGGTCTCGGCTAGACAGGTCACTACCCACACGCCTGCTACGGGAGCTAAAAGGACTAGGGCTAGACCCCTTTCTATACCTCTCGTTAACGAAAAGAAGTTAACTCTTTTGTACACGAGTAAGATACTCATCAGTACTAAAGCTAGCCTGACTTCATAAGAAATTGTCTGCGCTACACCCCGAAGTGCCCCTACTATAGAGTACTTACTATTGGAAGCCCAGCCCGCGAGCAAAAGACTGTAAACGCCAATTGATATAATTAGCAGGAGTAAAATGACGGAAAAACAGTATACTAAAGACAGTTCCTTTAACGGCAAGAGCCTTCATACTCAGAGAACGAGAAATAAGGCAATAGCCGGGCTCAGTAAAAAAATGTAGTAGTTCCTGGCCACAATGTAAGAATTTTCTTTAAGAAAGAGTTTTACCGCGTCTGCCATGGGCTGTAAAATCCCGACGAGAGAAGTCTTATTGGGCCCTTTACGAAGTTGCCTAAGCCCTAAAATCTTTCGCTCTATAAGAGTCAAAAAAGCCACATTGACTAGAATAGGAATCACAATTAATAAGTACCTCACAAGATCTCACACAAGTATTATTCACGGGAAATTCCACTTTTTCTGCTTCAAAGAAACGCTCTACTTAAGCTACATAAATTTACATGTAAATATTAAAATTAATAAAACCTTTTAACGGGGCCATTGCCTACAGGTGCTTTACCTTAGCCCTGGGCTGCGCTAGCACCAGGCTTTTAGCAGCTCACCAGGAGGTTAGTTGAGTCTATTGCTGAGCTCTTAGCGTCACAGCTAGGTGCTCAGTAGAGCTAAGGCTAATCTTTGACCTTTTTAGCCTCTTATTTATGGGCAGAGTATTTTTAATTGCAGGCAGAGTCATGTTATTCTCCTGATCTTACATAAGAAGAGAGCCTTTCTTTTTACGATTTCATTTACTAGTTCTCAGCTTTGTTTTTTCTATGCTGCTCTTGATTCTTAGGCCTAATCTAATGAGTATTTTACTCGGCTGAGACGGCCTGGGAGTCACGTCTTACCTTCTAGTAATATACTATAATAGCAGTAAATCCTCTAACGCCGCACTTTTAACCGCGCTGAGAAACCGTGTCGGAGATGTGTGTGTGGTTGCGGGAGTGGCCTTTCTGAGAAGAAGAGGTTCCTGAAACTTTCTGTTTACTCCTTTAAGCTTGTCTTTCTGACTTAGGTTCATTGTAGTTTTAGGGAGGTTCACTAAGAGAGCGCAAATTCCTTTCTCAGCTTGACTACCCGCCGCAATGGCAGCCCCCACTCCCGTCTCGGCTCTTGTGCACTCCTCTACCTTAGTCACTGCTGGAGTTTATTTGCTTTTTCGCTTTAGGGCTCTTCTTACTCAAACTGGCATTAACCCTCTCTTCATGTACTTCGGGGTCCTGACCATAGTGATAGCGGGGATTAGGGCTATACACGAAACAGACATAAAAAAAATAGTAGCATTATCGACTTTAAGGCAACTAGGGCTTATAGTTAGAACGCTTGGTCTTGGCCTAAGTCAACTTGCCTTTTTTCACCTACTTTCTCACGCCTACTTTAAAGCAATGCTCTTCATGGCTGTGGGCAATATAATCCACTGCAGTAACTCTTACCAAGATATTCGAGTAGCCGGCAATCTAGCTACAGCCATGCCCCTAAGCCATTCCTTCTTTAACCTGGCCAACCTGAGATTATGCGGCTTTCCTTTCCTGGCCGGGTTTTACTCCAAGGACCTAATCTTAGAAGAAGTCCTTATAGGCCATACGAGCTACACCGGGGTTATAATTTTTTTTGGGGCTACCCTATTAACCGCGGCGTACTCAACTCGTTTAACCCTTTGCACCTCTCTGGGCGTTACTCAAGCTTCTAGCCTCCTCTGGTCTTCAGATAATGACCCTCTTATTGTAAGAGGGATAAAAATGCTAGCCCCCCTAGCTGTGGCTGCCGGCCCCCTGCTCAGGTTTTATCTCTTACCTAATTTTTATACCTCTTTCTTACCCCTAAGCCTAAAGCTTTTAGCTTTTTTAGTCACGTTAGCGGGGATCGCATTAGGTGCCCAGTACTTTAATAAAAGGGTTTCCTTGCTCACCTGAAGTCAAGGGGCTATATGGCTTCTACCTTTAATCTCGACCCGATTTTTAAGGCTCACTGCTCTACAGGTGTCTCACTCTTCTCGTCTCTTAGATTTAACCTGGCTAGAGTGGGGGATGGTTTACTTTAGAAGTTCGGGGAGTCAACGTGTTTTAAATTTTACTAGCGTGGCAACCTCTTCTCCTTTACTTCTTCAACTTAAAACAGTTCTCATCTGAAGCGTGCTCTTTCTTCTTTGATACTTACGTATTACAAATTTCTCTGTATCCTTAAAATTCAAAATTTTATATGCTTCACACCTATACATAATAGAAGTAGTACTCCTCTAGGTAGCCTAGCCATTAGTAAAAGACTTCCCTGGGCATAAGAAATTCTGTGGCCTCTTACCCCTAAAGCTCCACCGTACCTGGTGGCCGCTAACGCTAAAAATCTCACCCGGACATAGACATATATTATTCACACAGCCCCAAAAAGAAGAGAGACCACAAGTGCCCACTCCTTCAGCTCTATGAGGTAAGCAAAGAGAAGCATTTTTCCTATAAACCCGATAAAGGGGGGAAGTCCCGCTAAAATTATAAAACTAAAAAAAATTATAATTTTACTTACAAGACTAGAAAACTTGACCCTCAAATTTGTATGTCCTTCCCTCACCCCTCCTAGCGTTCTTAAAAGCGTTAGTAAGCCCAAAGTGTAGACGCCCAAATACACTAGCCATAAGCAAGAGTCGCCCAGGGCTCCGGCCAATAGTCAAGCTAAGCTAAAAACAGAAGATACTGCTATAGTTAGCTTCAAATACTTCAAACTGGCTACCCTAAAAGCCCTTAGCCTGCACAAAATAACTCCTGCTTTTAAAACCCTGCTCACTCTAAATATCGACACTATGACTATGGGGAGTACTTTTTGTAAAGTTGAGAGTAATACAAATAAATTTCAATCCAAAACTTTTATTACTCTAAGGAACCATAAGTGGAAAGGCACTACCCCTAATTTTAAAAATAGTGCTAGCCTTAATATTACCTGAAAATAAAGCCCTCCTAGGCTAGCTCTAACTACTAAGCTTCAGATCAAAATAATAGAACCTCAAGCTTGCACTAAAAAGTACTTTAGAACTACCTCAGAACGATAACCTCTCTGGTTCCCGGCTAATAACGGGATAACCCTTATTATATTTAGCTCTATCCTGAGCCATATAAAAAGGATATTATTCCTTCTTGTAATAAAAATAACACTTAGCAATAGTAACGCAAAAAACCTGAAATATGATACTTTGAGATTTATAGATAGAATGACTGATAAAAGTAATAAACTGTAAATTTATAAATGGACTTGTTCCTTCTGTTAAATGATCTCTATTAAAAATCATCATCCTGTTTTAAAGATTGCTGCGGGAGCTCTGTACGACCTCCCAAGCCCTGCCAATATCTCTTCTATGTGAAATTTTGGTTCTCTTCTTGGTTTATGTTTAATAACTCAAATTGCTACCGGGCTCTTCTTAGCCACTCACTACACTAGAGATATTAGGGTGGCTTTTACAAGAGTAAACCACATTTACCGAGATGTAAATATGGGCTGACTTCTTCGAGCCTGCCACGCTAATGGTGCAAGTTTCTTTTTTATCTGTCTCTACCTCCACGTGGGCCGAGGCTTGTACTACGGTTCTTATTATTTTATGTTCACTTGATCAGTAGGGGTAGTAATTCTTCTCCTTGTTATGGCTGCAGCTTTTTTAGGCTACGTCTTACCGTGAGGCCAGATGTCCTTTTGAGGGGCCACTGTAATTACTAACTTGTTCTCTGCTATTCCCGTAATCGGAGGAAGTATCGTAAACTGGTTATGAGGGGGGTTTGCTGTGGATAACGCTACTTTAACCCGATTTTTTGCTTTCCACTTTGTAATCCCCTTTATTATTGCAGGAGCCTCTATGGTTCATCTTCTCTTTTTACACCAAACTGGCTCTAATAACCCCTTAGGTATTAGAAGTAACTTAGACAAAATCTCCTTCCACCCGTATTTTACCTTTAAAGACCTTAGAGGATTTTTTATCATACTTTTAAGACTTCTAATAATTTGCCTTCTCAGCCCTTGAGCTCTAGGAGACCCAGAAAATTTCATCCCAGCTAACCCCCTGGTCACTCCTGTGCATATTCAGCCTGAATGGTATTTTTTATTCGCCTATGCTATCTTGCGCTCTATCCCTAATAAACTCGGAGGGGTAATTGCCTTAGCCATAGCTGTGATCGTTCTCATTTTCCTGCCTCACCTCACAAAACCAAATTTTCGAGGATTAACTTTTTACCCGTGTAATAAGTTCCTGTTTTGGTCTCAAATTAACACAGTTATTTTACTAACCTGAATCGGAGCTCGCCCTGTCGAAGAGCCTTATGTTATATTTGGGCAAGTACTTACGGTAATCTATTTTAGGTACTACTTAATCTTTCCGTACCTTCAAAAACTATGAGACAGACTAATTGCTTATTAGAAGTGAAAATTCACATGTAAAGATCTTAAATCTTTCGCACTACTCTGCCATTCTAATTTAAATAGTTTATGAAAAATACTGGTTTGTGGATCCAGAGATTCTATTTGATTTAAATAGGGTTGTATTCAACAATGATTTCAAATTTGCATTTTGAAGGTGCTTCACTGCCAATCTTAAGTTTAATGCCTGAATAAAGGGTTATTTTGATAGAATAAATCATGTGGTCTCCACTTAAACTAATTCTCAACCACAGTCTGGTTTCGGCCCAGCCTAATAGACTTTATCTATGGGAACTCTTTTAGTATAAATATTACATAAAATTGCAAATTTTAAGAAGAATTCTCAAAGAGTTATATTTACTTTCTTTTTTTTTTTAGGCTGAACCTTATTGTTTATCTTCCCTGCTCCTAAAAAGAGTAGTGCCTGAGCCTCTGCTATTATACTGCTAGTAACCTTACCCCTAATTCCCTGCTCAATCCCTCAAGCTCCGGAATTTTTTTGTTCAGCGCTTCAAATAGACGCCGTAAGGTTTCTACTAGTCTTATTAAGAGTATTAATTCAGCTAGGGATAGTACTAGTCTCTTTAAATTACCCTACAGGCAAATTCTCTAGAATATACTTTATTCTTTTCAGCCTGTTAGCAGCTATAATTTTGACTTTTACTTCTTCTTCCTTATTTGACTTCTATATTTTCTTCGAGACTTCCCTTTTCCCCATTTTTACTCTTATCATACTTTGAGGATATCAGCCAGAACGAGCTAAAGCCAGAATTATGTTGTTATTTTATACGGCCCTTGCCTCCCTGCCCTTACTCTTACTGATTTTAAATTCTTTTTATTCTCATTTTTACTTAAGGACAGCTTTCTTCAAAATTTGAGAAACTGTTTCTCTGACTCACCTAAACCAGATTTTCCTCTTAGCAGCGGCTCTTGTTAAAATTCCTATTTTTGGCCCCCATCAATGACTGCCTAAAGCCCACGTAGAGGCTCCTGTTGAAGGCTCTATAGTTTTAGCCGCAATTTTACTGAAATTAGGGGGATTTGGCTTATTGCGTATTTTTAGCATTACCCCTTTTAACTCTCTAGTCTCCTTGACTCTGCTCACCCTATCTCTCATTGGGTCTTCACTGATTAGCCTTATCTGCATCTACCAATTTGATTTAAAAATTTTAATTGCTTACTCCTCTGTTGCTCACATGAGCCTAGTTATTGTGCCTTTACTAGTAAAGTCCAGCTGAGGCCTGTCAGCTAGATTAGCCATTATAGTAGCTCATGGTTCAACCTCTTCGCTACTCTTTGCAATAAGAAACTTAATATACAAAATAAGAAGAAGACGGAGAATCTTATTCTCTAAAGGAATTCTTCTCTTTATACCTGCTTTTACCTTAACCTGATTTTTAGCTTGTACAGCTAACATGGCTGGCCCTTTTACCTTTAACTTACTAGGAGAGCTTGTTGCGGTTATCGGTCTAATAAAAATCAGTTCTTTCATTTTATTACCTTTTGGAGTCATAATATTTATAGCAGCGGCCTACTCCTTAGGGCTATATAGCCTGTCTCAACACGGTAAGCTACAAATCAATAACCTCTCTCAAGTAGGACTATCTGCCTCAGACTATTCTATAACCCTACTTCATGTTTATTTTACTTTGAGTGTAAGATTAACTCTTATTTTATTTCTTTAATATTAAAATTAATTCTTTTATTTACGTCTGCGACTCTTCTCTCTTTACTGATTCTAGGGATCACGTTAATTCTAGGTAAAACGACTCTTGTGGATCGGCAAAAAAGAAGACCTTTTGAGTGTGGGTTTTCTAGAAAAAGAGGAGCTCGTATGCCCGTGTCCTTACGATTTTTTTTAATTGCAGTAATCTTCCTTATTTTTGATATCGAGCTAGTACTTCTCTTTCCTTTTCTTGTTTCACTAGTTCTTAAAGCTTTTAGCTTTTCTTATTTAGTTTTACTAATTTTTTTTTTAATTTTAATTCTAGGTTTATTTTTTGAATGATCTCAAGGAATACTAGAGTGGGCTGATTTTAACTGAATCTTTAAGAAGAATTTTATTGTTAATAAAACGATGGCCCTAGGCCCTGTTAAATCTCAGAAAACTTAATTTCTTTTCTCTACTTTCAAAATAGAGCAACTTAAAAGACTTTAAAACTTTTAGTAATATGAAAAACTTCTAATTTTTCTAAAGCGGTTAAATTCCGTTAAGTTTTCTGAGAAGGGCCTCTATCTACGCCTTGAAAAAGCATTGTTTTTTTCTTAAACTACAGAAAAACAAAATTTAGCCTAAGGCTGTTTCCACCTTGACAAAGTGGTATTTTATTTTAAATTAAAATTTTAAAAAGAAATTTTTTCTAACTTTAATCTCCAAAATTAATATTTTAATAAACTATTTTAAATTTTAAAAGAAAGAAATTATTCTATCTAAGAGTTATGAGCCCTTTAGCTTAAATTAGCTTATTCTTTTATCTAATAATAAATTTTAGGACAAGAGTTATACCTGTGATTTAAAGGGGGGCATCTATGCATTATCTCTAATGACGAAGAACAGTGTTTTCTCGAGATTACTGCTCGGTGCCTTACTAGCGCCTCTCATAAAATTATTAAAAAGAAAATAACTGAAATTAAAGAAATAATAGACCCTACTCTGGCCACTAGATTTCAAGACCTATAAGCATCAGGGTAATCCGAGTACCGTCGAGGTATCCCGGCTAAGCCTAAAAAATGTATAGGGAAAAAAGTTAAATTAACCCCCACAAATATAGTGAAAAATTGAACAATTAACCAACTCGGGTTTATGGTAAACCCGGTTATAAGAGGAAATCAATTAATAAAACCCGCCATAAGGGCGTACACCGCCCCCATTCTTAGTACATAATGAAAATGAGCTACCACATAGTAAGTATCATGCAAAACGATGTCTAAAGAAGAATTAGCAAGAACAATTCCTGTCAACCCTCCTACGGTAAATAAAAATACAAACCCTAGAGCTCATAGTATAGAAGGTGTAAAGACAACACGGGAGCCGTGAAAGGTCCTAATTCAACTAAAGATTTTAATCCCGGTTGGCACCGCAATAATTATAGTAGCAGTAGTGAAATAAGCTCGCGTGTCCGCGTCTATTCCCACTGTAAATATATGATGAGCTCATACTACAAAACCTAATACCCCAATTGCTAACATGGCATAGATTATACCTAAAACCCCAAAAGGTTCCTTCTTTCCCCTCTCCTGTCTAATGATGTGAGAGATAAGACCGAAACCGGGAAGAATTAAAATATACACTTCAGGATGACCAAAAAATCAAAATAGATGCTGGTACAGCACTGGGTCCCCACCTCCCCCTACGTCATAAAACGAAGTATTTAAATTTCGATCTGTTAAAAGTATAGTGATCGCCCCAGCTAACACAGGTAAAGAAAGCAGTAGTAAGATAGCTGTCACTAAGACAGCTCATGCAAATAGGGGTATCCGATCCATTATTAAACCCAAAGAACGTAGATTCCCTAGAGTACTAATAAAATTAACTGCGCCTAATAATGACGAAATTCCTGCTAAGTGTAACGAAAAAATTGCAAAATCTACTGATATACCTGCATGTGCAATATTAAGAGATAAGGGGGGATACACAGTTCACCCTGTTCCGGCTCCTCTTTCTACTAAAGAACTTGACAATAATAAAATTAAGGCCGGCACTAAAAATCAAAACCTCATATTATTCAATCGTGGAAATGCCATATCTGGGGCCCCTAGTATTAAAGGGACTAACCAATTTCCAAACCCTCCAATAAGAATTGGTATTACTATAAAAAAAATTATAATAAAAGCATGCGCCGTAACCACCACATTATAAATTTGATCGTCTCCAATTAAGGAGCCTGGCTGCCCTAACTCTATTCGAATAATTATTCTTAGTCCAGTCCCAATTATCCCAGACCAAGCCCCCGAAATTAAATACAACGTCCCAATGTCCTTATGGTTACAAGACCACAGTCATTTAACATATGATATTATACATGTATAATGTCACACTACGTTCAACACCCCTACCACCTTGTGGATGAGTCTCCTTGACCCCTTCTAAGCTCTTTTGGGGCTCTTATAATTACTACTGGGCTGGTGAAATGATTTCACTCTTTTTCTCCCTCTCTTTTTCTTTTAGGTTGCTTAATCACTTTGCTCATCATATTTCAATGATGACGAGATGTAAGATTTGAGGGTACTTTCCAAGGGCTTCACTCTTCCATAGTGGAGTTAGGGCTCCGTTGAGGGATAACGCTCTTTATTATTTCTGAAGTGTTTTTTTTTGTCTCTTTTTTCTGAGCTTTTTTCCATAGCAGCTTAGCCCCCTCTCCTGAAATTGGGGCTTCCTGACCTCCCCTAGGTATTTTACCTTTTAACCCTTTTCATGTTCCCCTTCTCAACACTATTATCCTACTTTCTTCAGGAGTGACAGTAACCCTAGCCCACCACGCTTTAATCAAAGGCTCTCACTCTTATGCCTCACAAGGCTTAAATGTCACTGTTATTCTCGGTCTTCTATTTACGGCTCTTCAAGCCCTGGAGTACATTGAGGCCTCTTTTACTATTGCAGACAGTAGTTACGGCTCTACTTTTTTTATTGCTACAGGGTTTCACGGCCTCCATGTAATTGTAGGAACTTCTTTTTTAATCGCTTGCAGGCTGCGCCACGCAAAAAACAGTTTTAGTAAAGCTCATCACTTCGGTTTCGAAGCAGCTGCCTGATATTGACATTTTGTTGATGTCGTGTGGTTATTTCTCTTTATTACAATCTACTGATGGGGAAGTTTATTTAGAGATAGTATAACTATTACTTTTTATTTACACTAAAAAAATGAATCTTTCTCTCTGTTTTTGTAGTTTAATTAAAACATAGGTCTTGTAAGCCTAAGATGGATTCCTCAAAAACTTAATTTTAATCTTAGATTGATTTACTTTATTCTAGTTTATATATATAGTTTATTAAAGTTAATCAATTATTAATTTAACAAATTTTTTCAAATTCAATTTTTAAAAATTTAGAATTTCATTGGGCTAATAAAGTGCCAGCAACCGCGGTTAAACTTTACAATTCCGTAAATCCTAATTTAAATTTAGTTAAATCATTGATCCATAGTTCCAAACTAGTCTCAAGAGTAAACTTCCAATACTTTTAAACCCTTAACCACTAAATGAGTTAGAATTCATGTAGTAAAAAATTTATCTAAAGAAGTAGATGGTTTAAAATTTAAAAGAATTGGCAGTAAATTATTCCTCTCAGAGAAATTTGAGGCCAGGAAACTCCCCCCTATAGTCGTATAAATTTTTTCTCAAGTGTGGTTGTTTTAAGAAAATTAAATTATTTTATTAAAATCAAATAACATTTGGTTAATTTATTTTCCTTGAATTGCATTAAACGGTTTTTACATTTTTTATTTATTTATTCGGATTTGAAAGTAAAACTAAAATATTGAATAGGTTTTAATTTAGGTTCATATTGTCCGTCACTCTCTTTTAGAGATAAGTCGTAGCAAAGTAAGACTAGTGGAAACTGGTCTTAATATTTTCTATAGATGATATCTTTTTTTTAACCCTAAGATTTTTTCTTATACTATTTATCCTTCAACAGACTCACCCTTTAAACTTTTCTTTAAACTTACTGGCTATTTCCTGTCTCACTGGCGCCTACATCATACAAGTTCTTAGAACTTGAATCGGTCTAAGTTTAGTCCTTATTTTCATAGGGGGTATAATAATCATTATTCTTTACGTTAGCGCCCTAGCCAGAGAAAACAAATTTACCTTATCTTCTCTAGTCCCCACTGCTTTAATTTTACTTCTCTTATTTATTCCCCCGATACCCTCCCTCACTTCCTCTGCTCACCTGTTTCACCCTATCTTTGCCCTTTACCTTGACTGCTCTAGCCACTCTTTACTTCTACTTCTCTTTTATCTCCTCTTAACTCTCGTGGTCGTAGTTAATGTTAGAGAGTCTCACCACGGTCCTGTTTCTATATGAAATTAATATTAACTCTACTAATAGGCCTCCTTCTTAGGTTAGCTACCTCTCATTTTATCTTAATTTGATTAAGACTTCTCCTTTTTTTTAGGCTAGTCTCACTCAATCTTGTTAAATCTTGAAACCATGTTTTCCTCATGCTTTTGAACTTGGAGCTTCTTGGCCTTATTTTTATTATGACTTTAAGCTCTTTAGCCTGTTTCAGCACGTTAAACAGAGAGCTATTTTTTATTTTCTTCACTTTCGCAGTTTGTGAGGCAAGACTGGGGATCGCAATTTTAATTAGATTTTCCCACACTAAAGGCAATGAGTCTATATACTCTCTCTTGACTGTCTAATAGTTTAGTATAATTATTATTTGTAACTTCCAATTTCAAGATCTTTTTAAGGACTATTCTTTGTCTGGCAGAATAGTGCATTAAACTTAGAATTTAAATATAAGAGTCCTCTTGACAAAGAGTTATAGAATAATCTAAAAAAGATATAAAATTTTTAATTTTAATATGGGTAATCCCTTCTGTAAATCCCTCAAATGTCTGCCTTTAATTGACTTTTCTGAGCCCTTGTTTTTTTTGGGTTCTTATACTTAACCTCTGTAAAGACTTTTTATTTAAAATAATTTCATGAATAATTTATTTTCCATCTTTGACCCCGCCAGTATTCTTAACCTCCCCTTAAACTGAATTTCAGTAAGTCTCATTGTATTTTTTCTCCCCTCACAATTTTGGTTAAATAACTCTCAAGCTACCCACACTTTTAAACTAATTACCTCTAATTTAAAATCAGAATTTTCTTCTGTGTTAGGAGACCGCGCGACTCCTGGTATTATTTGAATTCTTTGCTCTTTTCTTTTTTTCATTGCTATTAACAATTTTATAGGACTTTTCCCTTACGTATTTACGGCTTCAAGCCACCTTTTTTTTACCCTGCCCCTTGGGTTAATTTTATGAACAGGATTTTTTATTACAAAATTTGTTAAACAACCTCTAAGAATACTCTCTCATTTTCTGCCCCTAGGCACGCCTTACCCCCTTATGCCCCTCATAGTTTTAATTGAAGTAGTTAGCAATGTTATTCGTCCCCTGACTCTGTCTGTTCGACTAGCTGCCCATATAGTAGCTGGCCACCTGCTTTTAACCTTACTTAGCTCTCTTAGCCCCGCAGTTTCCTACCCTCTCCTCCTAATTGTCTTAAGAACCTTGATTCTCTTACTTATCTTAGAATCCGCTGTAGCCCTTATTCAAGCTTATGTTTTTAGGATCTTAACTACTCTCTATATCGAAGAAGTTGAGTCCTTTACCTTAAATTTAAAAAAATCCCAAAATTAATTTTTTTTTTATACTATGAAGATTACCTTTAGCATCATGGTAGTTAAAAATTATACCGTAAATACTCTACGTTAAATTTTATTATACTTAAAATTCCTTCTATGTGGCAACTCTCAAGAATTTAAGTAAGGAATGATATGTTTTCACAAAATTTATTCTTATTAAAAATATTTCTAATTTATTTAGAGATTGAAGCTTCAATATTAACCTATCAGGGCTTAGCTTGATACTTTATTTTAAATTTTTCTATTTTTTTTTAATACTATTAAAAGTACGACTAACCTCTACTTTCTAACTCTTAAATTTATCACTAAATATTTTTTCAAACTTTACTTCTCTAGTTTGTTATGTATTAATTAGTCAGTAGTTAACTTGTACCCTCTTATCTAAATATTAATTTCTTAGTCGCTAAATCAATTATATAAAAAGACTCAAAATTTTTTAGTTTGCTTCACAAAAGCTTTTGATTAAACTTAATCTAAGACCCGCTCAGTGAACCTTTTAAACAGCCGCTCTTGTGCTAAGGTAGCATAATAATTAGTCTTTTTATTGAAGAATAGAATGATCGGTCTCACTAAAAGCCTACTTTTTTATTTAACCTAACGAATTCCGGATTAAAGTGCAAACCCTTTAACACATTAAATATACGAGAAGACCCTAAAAATCTTACATACATAAAATTCATAGAACAATCTTTGTTTGGGACAAACTCTTTTTAAAAATACTAACCTTTTCAATAATACTTAATCCTTCTTAGATAATAAAGGTCCTTTAGGGATAACAGCGTTAATTATTTTAAAGCCCATATTTATAATCAATTCCCGACCTCGATGTTGAATTAAGTACCTCTTAGGTGCAGCAGCTTAAGACCTGAGTCTGTTCGACTTTACACTTACATGATTTGAGTTAAGATCGACGCAAGTCAGATTGGTTTCTATATTTTAATCTTATATTAGCTTTTAGTACGAAAGGAATTGAGCTTCTTTTTACAAAATTACTATTAATTGACAGTATCTGAATCAATATAAGAAAT
>Ga0224499_10000221_pt1 | contig 14278 bp, 13 predicted proteins | sample SF_Jul11_sed_USG_3_FD_168125 | JGI IMG/M metagenome (GOLD analysis project Ga0224499, IMG submission 168125) | Sediment microbial communities from San Francisco Bay, California, United States - SF_Jul11_sed_USGS_24 | ecosystem: Environmental > Aquatic > Marine > Sediment | place: USA... | reverse complement strand
ACTCCGCCCCTACGACTAGCGACCCGCCTTGATCTAGATCATGGCGCAGGCTTGCGCGCGGGGCCACGATGCCCGTAAGCGTGCGATTTTGCGCGCCATCACAGCAGGCCGCTAATGAGCATCGTTTACTTCACCCTGGTTGCAGCCCTTCTGTATCTGCTTTCAGACTGGGTACTGCAGCGCGCCGAAGTCGCCGTCGGCCGCGTATTTCAGTATCGCTCCCTGCTGTTCTTCGCGATTCTGCTGACGCTGGCGCTCATCAGCTTCACTGTGATCGGCAACTTTGCCGGCAGCCCCTAGGGAGGCCCCACCATGCCTGACAACGACAACTCGCCAGACAACGATCCGATCCCGTTCATGCAACGGCTTCTGGATAACCCGTTTCTGCTGCTGTTTCTTGGAGTAGCGGTTCCGACTGTCTTCTACATCATCTGGGGCGTCATGGAGATCATCCAGATTCCCATCGCCGACTGATCAGGGGGGATGAACCGATGGCAATAACACCGCCCAGCGTACGAATCTGGTGGAAGGAGCCGGTCTCGAAGATCGAGCTTTCCTGGATCATCATCGCCTTCTTCTGGGGGCTGTTCATGTTCTTCATGATGGTCTACTGGCACGGCGCCGGAGAACAGAACCTTTCCAGCGAGGCCTACCAGATCAAGCCGGAACAATATGCCGCGAAATCAAAGGCAATGATCGATGCGCATACGGTCCGGGAAGAAAACGGTTTCCCCGTTGTGCGGCCACCTCCAGGCAGCGACGTCTACCTGACGGGCAGGCTCTTTAACTGGTGGCCCATCCTTGAGTTTGAGAAAGACCAGACGTACCGGCTGCACCTTTCATCCATAGACGTACAGCATGGTTTTTCGTTGCAGCCCGTGAACATCAATCTGCAGGTGCATCCAGGCTACGACATGGTCGTCACCATCAAACCCGACCGGGCCGGGGAGTACGGCATCGTGTGCAATGAATTCTGCGGAGCCGGCCACCACCTGATGGTCGGCAAGCTTTACGTAGTCGAGTAGGGGAGCACTGCAATGTCCAAGAACACAGAATTTCGCATCTGCCCCACAACGGGTCTCAAGGTCGATTCGGCCGCGGAAAAGCTGATCAAGGCAAATGCCGTGGTCGCGATCATATTCCTGGCTATCGGCGGTTTCTTCGGGCTGCTGGTGGCGCTCACTCGCTGGCCTGAGGTTCACCTGCTTCCCGCCGACTGGTTCTACCTGGCGCTCACCGCACACGGCTTTGATGTGCTGCTCGTCTGGATCATGTTCTTTGAGATGGCCGTGCTGTACTTCGCCTCTGCGGTGCTGCTCGGCAGCCGGCTCGCCGGTCCCAAATGGGCATGGGTCGGGTTTGGGCTCATGCTGGCTGGTGCCGTGCTTACGAACATCGTCGTGCTGCAGGGCGGCTCAAGCGTCATGTTCACGTCATACGTGCCACTGAAAGCGGAGCCCGGCTTCTACCTGGGCATAATCCTGTTCGCCGTGGGCGCCCTGATTGGCTGCTTCGTGTTTTTCGGGACGCTGGTCGTCGCCAAACAGGAGCGCACCTATGAAGGATCGATCCCACTGGTTACTTTTGGCGCGCTGACGGCAGCAATCATTGCTGTCTTCACGATCGCCTCGGGCGCCATTATTCTGATCCCGACGCTGCTCTGGTCCGTTGGCCTCGTCAGCCATATCGACCCGCTCTTGTACAAGACCATATGGTGGGCGATGGGGCACTCATCGCAACAAATCAACGTCGCTGTGCACGTCTCGATCTGGTATGCGATCGCCGCCATAACCTTTGGCGCCAAACCTTTGTCCGAAAAAGTCAGTCGTACAGCATTCCTCATGTACATCCTGTTCCTGCAGCTCGCCAGCGCGCATCACATGCTGGTCGAACCCGGGTTCAGTTCCGAGTGGAAGATCTTCAACACAAGCTACGCGATGTACCTGGCCGTGCTTGGCAGCATGATCCATGGCATGACCGTTCCTGGTTCTATCGAGGCGGCACAGCGCGCGCGTGGATTTAACAAGGGCATGTTCGAATGGCTGCGTAAGGCGCCGTGGGGTAATCCGGCATTTGCCGGAATGTTCATGTCGTTGGTGTTCTTCGGCTTCATCGGCGGCATATCGGGCGTCGTCATGGGCACCGAGCAGATCAACATGATCATGCACAACACGCTCTACGTGCCCGGGCACTTCCACGGCACCGTTGTCGCCGGCACCACGCTGGCATTCATGGCGATCACCTACTACCTCGTGCCGCTGATCTTCCGTCGCGAACTGATGATGAAGAAGCTCGCCCAAATCCAGCCCTACGTATTCGGCATCGGCGTTGCGGGAATCTCGGTCTTCATGATGGGCGCCGGCACGCTCGGCGTATCGCGCCGCCACTGGGACATGCAGTTTGCGGACGCCATATTGCCATTCGACTACCCGTCCGCTGCGTTCCTCATGATGGGACTGAACGGCATGTTTGCGGTACTCGCCGCGCTTGGCGGCATACTGTTCGTAGTGGTTATCGTCTCCTCTGTCTTCTTCGGCCGCAAACTCGCGCCGGATGAGAAGCCGAGCTATCCCGAGGTGCCCCCGCAGGCCGCCGTTGTCAGCCAGCACGGCAGCGCCGAGCATCTGAGGATACCGGGCACGGCAATGCTGGTCGCAATCTTCTTCATCGCCTTCGTGCTGTACTACTTCGTGAACTGGAAGTATCTGTCGGAGGTCTGGCCGCTGAGCTAGGAGGACGATGCCTGTCACGATTGAGCGCTTTCGCCGGAGATCCTGCCGGGAACATCTCGGCCCTCTGCTTATCGCTTGCATCGTGACCGGCGTTGCGTCCGGCCCGGTCGCATTGGCGGCCGCGGCCGCAGACTACGATCGCGACAGTGCGCTTGCCATCAGCCAGGATGCGATTGGTCGGCAGCTATCCGGCTTCACACTACGCGACACCGACGGTCAGCTGTTCGAACTGTCACAGCTGCAGGGCAGGCCACTCATCGTCAGCATGATCTACACGAGCTGCCATCACATCTGCCCGACGATTACGCGCAATCTGGAAGCGACCATCGATGTTGCACAGGAAGCGTTCGGCGACGATGCTTTTTCTGTCGTGACGGTCGGCTTCGACTGGAGGGTCGACACGCCGGAGCGCATGCGGCAGTTTTCCGCCGGCCTGGCAATGGGCGAGTATGCCAACTGGCACTTCCTCGCAAGCGATGCCACGACAATCGACGCGCTCAGCGATAACCTGGGTTTTCTGTTCTACCCGAGCACCAAAGGGTTTGACCACCTGGCGCAGACGACCATCATCGACAGTGACGGCAAGATCTATCGGCAGGTTTATGGGGTTGATATCAAGACCACCGCGATCGTCGAGCCGCTGAAAGAGCTGATATTCAACACGCCCCGCAGTGCAGGTTTCATCGAGCACTGGGTCAGCACGTTCAAACTGTTCTGCACCGTCTACGATCCGAATAGTGATCGTTACCGTTTCGACTACTCCATCTTCATGACGATTTTTGCTGGCGTTGTCAGCCTTGGCCTCGTGGCCATTTTCATCGTCAGGGAATGGCGGCTCGCCCGATAGGCCTATCATGGCGTTCATCAAGCGCACGCTTGCCCAGCTGTTCTCATACGTCGAATCGATCTTCGAGTACGCGTTCGGCCAGCACAACAATCCGTTCGTTTCGCTGGGTGCGCTGGGGTGGTACTTCTACTGGATCGTCGCGGCGACGGGTGTCTACCTGTACATCTTCTTCGATACCGGCATAACGGACGCCTACGCCTCGGTCGAGTACATGACCCATGAGCAATGGTACGCCGCGGGTCTCATGCGAAGCCTGCATCGTTATGCCTCGGATGCTCTCGTTATTGTCGTCGTGCTGCATATTTTCCGTGAGTTTGCCCTGGATCGATTGCGCGGCAAGCGCTTCTTCGCATGGCTCACTGGCGTGCCTTTACTTGGCTTTATCTATGTCTGCGGAATCAGCGGTTACTGGCTGGTCTGGGACAAGCTCGCGCAGTATATAGCGCTCGCCACCACCGAGTGGCTCGATGCCCTGCCTGTCTTCGGCGAACCCATCGCCAACAACTTCCTCAACAGCACCACGCTGGGCGGCCGCTTCTTCACCCTGATGGTATTCATCCACATCTTCGGTCCCTTGTTCATGCTGCTGTTGATGTGGGTTCATATACAGCGGCACTCCGGCGCGCGCGTGAACCCGCCCAAACCACTTGCTATTGGCACGCTCGCAATCCTCGTCATATTGTCATTCGCCTGGCCGGCCGTCAGCCAGGGGCCCGCCGATCTCGACGTCGTGCCTACCGAACTGGGAATCGACTGGTTCTATCTTGCGGCCTATCCGTTACTCGATGTAATTCCCGGCGGGCGTCTATGGCTCATCCTGTTGGGCAGTGTTGTTGTGCTGGCGCTATTGCCCTGGCTGCCGCCGCAGAAGCCGGTGCCTGCCGCGGTTGTCAGTCTGGAGAACTGCAATGGCTGCGCGCGCTGTGTCGACGATTGTCCGTTCGGCGCTCTGACCATGGTGCCTCGCTCCGACGGTCGCGCCTACGATTTTGAGCCGGCGGTGAACGTGGACAATTGTACGAGCTGCGGCATCTGCGCCGGATCGTGTCCGACCTCCACACCATTCCGCCGGGCCAGGCCGATCCAGCCGGGCATCGAACTTCCCGACCGAACGATTAGCGCACTGCGGGAGGAGCTCATGCGTGGGGGAACCTCGCCGGAGCGCATCCCCCGAGTGCTTGTGTTCAGCTGCGATACAAACGCCGCCGATCATCTACGGGAACACGGTGCGCAGGTGATCAATCTCCCTTGCGTCGGCATGCTGCCTCCCTCGTTTGTCGACTTCGCACTATCGCGCGGCTACGCAGACGGCGTGATGATTACGGGCTGTCCCGAGGGCGACTGTCAACACCGTCTTGGCAACTCGTGGACAAGCGAGCGCATGGCCGCGGAGCGGGACCCGTACCTGCGAGGGCGCGTGGACAAACGACGCCTGTCGCTGGTCTGGCTCCCGGCGCAAGCCTTACGTCGGCGCGTGCGGGCACTGGAAGCGTTTCGGGCCTCGCTGGCGGAGCTGAATGATGAGTAAGCTGTTACAGGGCGTTCTCTATATCGTATTCGGTGTGTTCGTCGGGTACTTCTCCGTCGCGCCCGCCTACAACTATGCAAGCCCCGACCGAACGTCGGTCAAACTGTCGCTGAGCCATGCGGCAAACCGCGTGCACCCTTGCACGAAGTTGAGTCCCCAGGAGATAAACGAGCTGGCGGCAAGCGGCGAGCGGTTTCAAAAATGCGAGCGGGAACGGCTGCCCCTGACGGTAGCGCTCGAAATCGATGGCGAGCTGGTGTACAAAACCGTCGCCCGGCCCTCCGGGCTATGGGGTGACGGACCCGCTTCGATCTACGAGCGCTTTGAAATCGCTCCCGGCCCGCATCAGGTGACGGCGCGCCTGCGTGACTCAACCCGGGACAGCGGCTGGGACTACACGCATAGCGAACAGGTAAATCTTGAGCCTGGCCGCTACTTCACCATCACGTTCAGGGCAGAGACAGGAGGCTTCCAATTCCGATGAGTCTGATTGTATGGCGAGATGAATTCAGCGTCGGTGTCGAATCCGTCGATCATGAGCATCGCGAACTGATCGAGCTGATCAACAAGCTCGACGACGCGATGCAGAACGATGTTCAACATGACACCGTCGTCAGTTCACTGGGCGAAATCTATGCGCAGGTCGCGAGCCACTTCGCGCTCGAAGAAAAGATCATGCGTGATGCGCGCTACTCGGATCTTGTTGCTCACAAGGAAAACCACGAGCTGTTACTGGACGAGTTACTCGACACTATCGACAGTGTTGATGACAGCGGATCATACGACCGCATGGCTTTGGCAGAAGGCCTGGATCAATGGTTCTCGGACCACTTCCGAACGCACGACGCGAAATTACATCGCAAGCTGGGCTGATTCGAAAGCGGTCCGAGATATCTCATTTAGTAGACGTCGTGCAGCGTGTTGTAGACATTGAACTTGCCCGTCGGCGTAATGAGTCCCGCATCCTTGATCACGGCTTTCAGCTCACGCGTCTTGTCATCAACCACGACGATCGCTGACTCCTGTTCCTTGCCGCTCCAGACGGAGAACCAGACTTCGTCGCCAGCCTTATTGTACTCAGGCTGCACAACGCGCTTTGGCCCTTCACCAAGACCCGCCCACTCGGCAATCGGCAGAACCTGGAAACCTGCTTCAACGTTATTCACGTCAAATACGGCGATGCTTTGGCTGAAGCCCGTATCCGGGTTCAACGGCGCATCGACCCAAAGGTTCGACGAGTTCGGGTGCGATTTCACGAACAGCGAGCCGCCACCCATGCCATCGATTACGCGAACCGTCTTCCAGGCGTTATCCGGATGACCTTCAGGGTCAGTTCCGAGGAACGTTACGTTGGCGTTGCCGAGAGCACTCGTAACCCAGACCGGTCCGTACTTCGGATCATCGAGGTTTGCGCCGCGACCCGGGTGCGGTGTCTTGGTCACGTCAGCCAGCGCAACCAGCTTGCGCTCTTTGGAGTCCACTACAGCAATCTTGTCCGACTGGTTGGCCGCCGTCAGGAAATATCGTTTGCTACGGTCCCAGCCGCCGTCATGCAGGAACCTCGCCGCACCGATGTCCGTAACTGTGAGGTCGTCAATGTTCGAGTAATCGACGAGCAGGATGTGGCCCGTCTCCTTAACATTGATAATGAAGTCCGGGTGAAAGTGCGACGCAACGATGGCGGCCACACGGGGTTCCGGATGATATTCCTGAGTGTCGACGGTCATGCCGCGCGTCGATACGATCTTCAGCGGCTCGAGTGTGTCGCCATCCATGATCGTGTACTGCGGCGGCCAGTAGGCACCGGCAACAGCATATTTATCTTCGTAGCCTTTGTACTTGGACGTTTCGACTGAACGCGCCTCGAGACCAACCTTGATCTCGGCAACGCGTGCCGGCGGATCCATCCACAGGTCAATCATGTCGACCTTGGCATCACGACCGATCGTGAATACGTAACGACCAGACGCGGATACGCGCGAGATATGCACAGCGTAGCCGGTCTTCAGGCGCGTAACGATTTCCTTGGTATCGCCGTCGATAATGGCGACTTCACCGGAGTCACGCAGCGTAACCGAGAAGAAGTTCTCGATATTGCGGCCGTGCTGCGGCTCCGTCGGACGGTCTTCAGGTGCAACGATCAGGTTCCAGCTGGCCATCATTTGCGGCATACCGTACTCGGGCGGTGCTGGTGGTTCCTGCTGCAGGAAACGAGCCATGATGTCGATCTGTTCCGGCGTCATTTCGCCCGAGGTGCCCCAGTTGGGCATACCGGCCGGTGAGCCGTATGTGATCAGGGCCTTCAGGTATTCCGTGCCTTTCTCTTTCGTAAGATCGGGCGTGAGCGCTTTACCGGTCGCGCCCTTGCGGAGTACACCGTGGCAGCCGGCGCAGCGTTCGAAATACAACTGTGTGGCTGTGCCGAACTCGGCTTCGCTAAGTACCGGACCACCTGCCGCCATGATCTGGCGCGTGTCCTCGCCCGAGATCGCTGACGGAGCGCCCTGATAGGTTAGCTCACCTTCCGTCGCCCCAACGTGGCGTGATCCCGCCGCGCGGTCTTCCTGGCCAAGCTCTGCTCGCAATGCAGCAACTTCTGCGACGCTGACTGCAGCGCCATCGTTACCCCACGAACCGAAGACATACGTCAACGCTGCGGCGAGATCCTGATCAGGCAGGTGACCGAGGCTTGGCATTACACCGTTGTAGTCGACACCGTTAACGGTGATCGGTCCCGACAAACCGAACAGAGCAGCACTCATGACCTTCTTGCGATCACCCTTGAGGAAATCGCTACCGGCGAGCGGTGGAAACGCTCCGGCCAGACCCTGGCCATTGGGCTGATGGCAGGCGGCGCAGTTGGCGTTGTAGACGCCCTGGCCCTTCGCCATCAGGTCGTCGGTAGATGCTGCCGCAACTTCGGCATCGTGTACGGCCGTATCGGCGACACGCGCGGCACCAGGCTCGTCTTGTGAGCAACCAAACACCAGCAGCGCCACAAGTGGTGCGAGCAGTCTGTAATTGTTGTACGTCATGAAATGTACTCCTTGGTCATTTCTTACCAATTTACGTTTACGCTAAGCGAGGCACTGCGCCCGGCCCGCGCCAGGTAGGGCAGCATCGGATCATCGGGGGACAGGCCCCGCACGTCGGCCCAGTGCCAGTAGGTTTTGTCTGCAAGATTGTGCAATCCGGCTCGGACACTCATCTGTCGTCCAAGCCGTTGCATCAGGTAGAAATCGAGAACCGCGTATCCCGATGGCTCGACCAGCGGACCACCCGACGCATCGCGCCCCGACCAGTCGTCTGTCAGTATCGCTTTCAGTCGCAATTGCCGACGCTCGTCGGTCGAATACCAGTTCAGGCCAACGACGGCTTGCGGCGGACCGACCGAGTTCAGTGGCTCGCCCGTCTCTCTGTTACGACCCTCTGCATAGAACGCGGAAAGATCGAACCCCCACGAGCGCTGCTCGCCAAATCGCCAGGAAACGGCGCCTTCGACGCCCTTGATTTCGGTCTCACGGAGATTCTGTGACTGAAACAGAATCCGACCTGAATCCGGATCAGCACCCAATCGAACCTTTGACTCGATGAAATCCTCATAGCGTGTCTGGAAGACAGCCAGCCGCGCCGTCGCATCGGACACCACCACGCGCAGGCCCAGCTCCAGCCCATCGGACGACTCGGAGGTCAGGTCCGGATTCGGGATCGCCCGTACGTTGAACAGCGGAATTTCAAGGCCGATGTTGGCATCGGCATACGGCGGTGCTCTGAATCCATGCGAGTACTGTGCATAGATGTCGATCGCGTCATTAACCTGGTAGATCAGGCCCAGTTTTGGAGAAACGTCGGATTCGGTCAGCGGCACAAGCGTGCTGAAAGGGTAGTCTTCCGCGTACATTGAATCGAGGCGCGGCTTCAGTTCGAAACGATCGGCACGAACCGCCGCAATTACGACCCAGTCGCCGAATGACATCGAGTCCTCGATGTAGACGCCCGCTTCAACCGTATTGCTGATCGGGAAGTCACGCAGCGGAAACACTTCGCCAAGGAGATCCTTGGTTTGCTCACCTGTTCCGAGCGTGGTCTGCAGGCCGTCACGATACTCCTCGATAAGGTGATCGCGCCAGGCAAGGCCGAAACCAATGCGATGCGCCACGACGTCGCCGGTGAGATCTTTCCACAGGTTCAGTTCGAAACCCTGCGTCTGCTGTGCGAACGAGAAGAAACGATCAATTGAGACTGGTGTGCGGGCATTGGCGCGTTCGTCGAGCGTAAATTGCCTGATCTCGGCATCCTGGTAGAACACTCTTGCGACGCCCGTGTCGAACAACTGCCGCTCCCCGACGAAGTCGTAGGAAACGTTCACCATGTCCATCTGATAGCTATCGTCACCAAGCAACGCTGTCGTCGAGCGATAGCGGCCGGTGCCGAGAAGCGACGTCAAGCTCGAATCGATTTCGGAATCCTGGTGCAGCAGTGACATCCGCCAGGTACCACCCAGGCGATCTTCGGTGACGAATTTCACGAGCCCGGTACGTCGCGCGTAGTTGCGTGTGTCCACAGCGGCATCTGCCGCCGCCGAATCTGCCTGTTCTCCGTCGCGCCAGCTCGCCCCCAGCAGCAATCCCCGCTCGGGACCGCCAATTGCCGTCAAAACCTTGCCGTGCCGGCTCGAGTCTTCGCCATGCCAGGTCACCAGCGCGTCGCCGCCATGCCCTGTCATGCCGCTCAGCTCAAATGGATCCGGCGTACGCGCTGCGACGACGCCGCCGATGGCGGAACTGCCATACAGTGCCGACGACGGACCGTGTAACACTTCGATGCTCTGGATCAGCCCTGCGTCGATAAAGTCCCTCGTGGCATTCGAGAAACTTCCCACATCAAACTGGTCGGACAACGAGACTCCGTCGATGAGTATCGCCACGCGATTGCCGCCGATCCCGCGGATATTGATTCCCTCGGTTCCGAAGCGCGTGCCTGCAGCCTCGTAATCGACACCCGGCACATAGCGGAAGACGGCATTTAGCGACGTCGCCAGGTCATTCTTCAGTGCGTCGCGCGACAGCGCCGTGACATTCGCAGCCACGTTCCGAATCGAGCGGCGATCCTTATGGGCAACAACCGTGATTTGTTCCACGGGCTTTTCGGCGGCGACACCCTCATCTGCTCGGGTAGCGGCCGCACATGAAAGAACCCCCGCCACGATGATCGTGACGAGCGCAGGTAAAGCATTGGTGTGCCGCTGCATCGGGTGGCCCTGTAGGAAATTGTGCGTGCATTGGGAATGTTCCTCCTGGCCTGCCCGGCCATCCATGACCTAGATCAAGGCGCCGCGATCAGGCGCGGGCAACGGCCAGCGCACTGATCCGTGGCACGCCCGCACGTCTGAGCGTCCGGGCGATTTCGTGGATCGTGGCCCCTGTTGTAATCACATCGTCGACGATGAGGGGGTGCTGGCTCTCAAGTCTGCCCCGCATGCCGAATGCCGAACGCAAATTGCCGGCGCGCTCCCTTGCATGCAGACCCGACTGGGATCGTGTTGCTCGTCTGCGGACGACATGCGTAACAATCGGTACATCCAGGTGGCGCGCTACCGGTCTTGCGATCTCGAGCGCCTGGTTGAAGCCGCGGACCCACCTGCGACGCCAGTGCAGAGGCACCGGCAGGACAGCATCGATATCCGACGGCAGCCTCGAGCAGGCATCACAGAGGAGCTGTGCCAGTGCCGGCGCGTAGAACAGTTTTCTGCGAAATTTAAGCGCCTTGATGGCGGCGTCGACGGGAAACTCGTAGGCGAGCGGTGCGACCTCATGGACACAGGGTGACGATACCGGCGGTGGCGGCGATTCGACTCGCGGCAGGTCTGCATCGCAGCCGCCACAAATGTAGCGCTCGCCGTCCTGTGTTCGCGTGCCACAGAAGACGCAGCGCAGGGGCATAACCGCTCTGTCGAAAGCACGCAGCAACATCACATCATTGTTATCACCGCAGGCTTACCGGGCCACGCGCCTTTCGCCGCGAAACACGGACAAAGCGTGATACGGTTCGCCCATGCTGCGACTGCGAGACATTCAACGGCGTTTTGACCGTGCGGCGCCGCACTTTGACGGCGCGGACTTCGTCCATACGGTCACCCGCGACGGGCTGGTCGGGCGCCTCGAACCGCTGCTGCTGCAACCGCAAACCATTCTCGACCTGGGGTCCGCGACCGGCGCAACAGGGCGCATGCTGCGCCGGCGCTTCAAACGGGCACACGTCGTATCACTCGACCTCAGCCGCGCCATGCTCGGTGCCGCGCGCAAGAGCAAACGCTGGTTTTCGCGCTCGACCTTCGTCCAGGCCGACGCAGGACAGCTGCCGTTCGCCGACGAATCATTCGATATGGTCGTAGCCAACCAGCTGTTGCCCTGGACGCCCGATCCCCAGGTCGTCTTCGAGCAGGTTTCGCGCGTCCTGAAGAAGGACGGTGTGTTTGCCTTCGCAACGCTGGGCCCCGACAGTCTTCGGGAGATCGCAAAAGCCTGGGCTGCCATCGACGATCGGGCACACGTAAATCCATTCCCGGACATGCACGACATCGGCGACGGGCTGGTCCGTGCCGGCCTCCGCGATCCTGTGCTGGATGTCGATCGTTTGCAGGTCAGCTATGAATCACCCGACAGACTATTCGCCGACCTGACGCGGGCCGGCGCCCGCAACGCCCTTGCCGGGCGTGGTCGCGGCCTCGTCAGCAGGCGCCGCTTTAAGGTGATGACCGATACGCTGGCCTCAGGGCGCGCGGACGGCAAGATTGTCCTCGACCTCGAGCTCGTCTACGGACATTGCTGGGGCGGGGGCCCAAGAAACGACCCAATGAACTATAAAATCGCTGCAGATCGCATTCCGTTGCGCGGCTAAGCCGTTGTTAAATAAGATTTAATCTCATCAAGATTTATATCAGGAGGATTGCATGGACGCGGCGATTTAAGTACACTGCCCGAGCTTTTTTGCTGGCTTAAGCGGCAAACCGGCCGATCGACGAATTCCCGGGGTCACCGGGCCAGCGCTCACTGGCAGTTCCAGTATTCGTCAACATCCGGAATATTAGACAGATTGCGATCGTTTAGGCGGTTGCAGGGTGGACAACTAATGATACGAAAATCGTTTTGGGGCCTGCTGGGCCTGGTAATGGCCAGTACGGCGAATGCCGAATGGGCGCTTAATATGCCCAAAGGCGTTACCGACCTCAGTGTCGAAACCTACGACCTTCACATGATGGTTTTCTGGTGGTGTGTGGCCATCGGCATCGTCGTGTTTGGCGTGATGATCATCTCGCTCTTCAAGCATCGTAAGTCGCAGGGCGCGGAGCCCGCGACGTTTTCGCACAGCACGACTGCCGAGATTATCTGGACAGCGATTCCGGTCGTCATCCTGCTGATCATGTCCGTGCCGGCGGCGGAAACGATGATTAAGCTTGAAGACACACGCGACCCCGACCTTTCCGTCGTCATTACCGCATACCAGTGGAAGTGGCACTACAAGTACCAGGACGAAGGTATCGAGTTTTATTCGAGCCTCGCACGTCCCAGTGTTGATGCCCGTCGCAAACAGTCCGGTGTTGATGTAAACGGCGTTGACAACTACCTGCTTGACGTGGATAACGCGCTGGTCGTGCCCAAAGGCGCGAAGGTCCGCCTGCTGATGACGTCCAACGACGTCATCCACTCGTGGTGGGTCCCTGAGCTGGCCATCAAGAAGGATGCGATTCCAGGCATCGTTAACGAGACCTGGTTCAAGGCGAATGAGGTCGGCACCTATCGCGGCCAGTGCGCCGAGTTGTGTGGCAAAGATCATGGCTACATGCCGATCGTTGTCGAAGTCGTTGAGCCAGAGGCCTTCCAGGCCTGGGTCGACACCCGCAAAGACGACGGCGCCAAACTCGCCAGCGCGCAATAAGCAATATTTCGGAGTATTAAAGGTATGACTGCTACTACCGTAGACACCAACGCCGCGGACCACGACGACCACGACCACGGGCCGACCAAGGGCATCGGGCGCTGGCTGTTCTCGACCAACCATAAGGACATCGGCACGATGTACCTTGTCTTCAGCCTGCTGATGTTCTTTATCGGCGGCTCGATGGCAATGGTCATTCGTTCGGAGCTCGCCATTCCCGGCCTGCAGTTTGTGCACCCCGAGTTCTTTAACTCGATGACCACGATGCACGCTCTGATCATGGTGTTCGGCGCGGTAATGCCGGCCTTTGTCGGTCTCGCGAACTGGATGATCCCGCTGATGATCGGCGCGCCCGACATGGCGCTGCCACGCATGAACAACTGGTCGTTCTGGATCCTGCCAATCGCGTTCGGCATCCTGTTATCCACCCTGTTTATGCCGGGTGGCGCACCTGCGGGTGGCTGGACCATGTATCCACCGCTCGTCCTGCAGACCGGCGACGCGTTCCCGTTCCTGATCTTCTCCGTGCACCTGATGGGTCTGAGCTCGATCATGGGCGCGATCAATGTCATCGTGACGATCATCAACATGCGCGCGCCCGAAATGACGCTTCTCAAGATGCCCATGTTCGTCTGGACCTGGCTTATAACGGCTTATCTGCTGATCGCGGTAATGCCGGTACTGGCCGGCGCCGTCACAATGCTGCTGACCGACCAGTTCTTCGGCACGAGCTTCTTCCTCGCGGCCGGCGGCGGTGACCCCGTCATGTTCCAGCACATCTTCTGGTTCTTCGGGCATCCCGAGGTGTACATCATGATTCTGCCGGCCTTCGGTGTTGTGTCGGAGATCATTCCGACGTTTGCACGCAAGAAGCTGTTCGGTCACGACTCGATGGTTTACGCCGCATCGTGTATTGCGTTCCTGTCGTTCATCGTCTGGGCACACCACATGTTTACTGTCGGCATGCCGTTGACGGGTCAGCTGTTCTTCATGTTCGCGACCATGCTCATCGCTGTCCCGACGGGAGTGAAGATCTTCAACTGGATCGCGACGATGTGGCGCGGCTCCATGACCTTCGAGACGCCGATGCTGTTCTCGCTCGCGTTCGTCTTCCTGTTTACGATCGGTGGCTTCTCGGGCCTGATGCTCGCTATCCAACCGGCCGACGTGCAGTACCACGACACCTACTTTGTTGTCGCGCACTTCCACTACGTGCTCGTGCCGGGTTCGGTG
>Ga0224499_10000219_pt1 | contig 14314 bp, 13 predicted proteins | sample SF_Jul11_sed_USG_3_FD_168125 | JGI IMG/M metagenome (GOLD analysis project Ga0224499, IMG submission 168125) | Sediment microbial communities from San Francisco Bay, California, United States - SF_Jul11_sed_USGS_24 | ecosystem: Environmental > Aquatic > Marine > Sediment | place: USA... | reverse complement strand
AGTTGTCGACGAAAAGCAACTACGTGAGCTCGGTATCCGACTGGCTGCAAGTTCTCAACAGAAATCGTCATGAACCAGTGACCCGTTGAAATGGAATAAACGCGTTATGTTGCGTTGCCTGTTTTTTATAATAACCGCGCTCCTTCTGTGCTCATGCGCCAAGCCTCCCCTGCAGGAATTGGACGCTGCTGAGTATATGGTAGGAAGGGCTTACGCCAAGCAGGCAGCTGAATACGCTCCCGCTGAATACAAGGCCGCCAGAACCGCCCTTAATGATGCGCGCGCCGCTATGCAAGACTCCGACTACGGTGATGCGCGTGACTCTCTGGATTTTTCCTTGCAGCACGCTCGTCGTGCAGTTGTCCTCGCTGAAGAGGCTCAGGCCAGACGCCTGAAAGAAGAAAAAGAACAGGTCAGAATCGAAGAAGAAGCGCGCCTGAAAGCCCTTGAGGAACGAAAGCAAAAGGCACAGTCAACAGAGAAGAAGAAACCTACCCCTCAGCCGAAAAAGGTCGTTAAAAGCAAAATGAAAGTCGTGCAGGCAAGTGATTACACCGTTGGTGACGGTGAAAACCTCTGGACAATCTCTGCGCAGCCCGAGGTCTACGGCGAGGGTTTATTATGGCCACTGCTTTACCAGGCCAATCGCGACCAGATCAAGGACCCACGCCAGATCTTCCCCGGGCAGTCCCTCAGCATCCGCCGAGACATGACAGAAGCTGACCTTGAAGACGCTCGTCAGAGAGCCCGCGAATCTGACATCTTTCCTGTCCCTCCGAGCACCGAAACCGAGCAGTAAAAAACCGTTTCCATCCCCCTGTAACGACAAGCCACTGAGATTGTTCAAATATCCCCTGTCTAGCCGGCACAGGACGGAGGCGATCAGGCCGTTCTGAGGTACAAGGAACGGGCACTTAACCTCCATCTTTCCCCTCGCCACTAAGGCTCATTAGTGCACTTATAAATTCGTTATCTTTTGATTAAAATCAGCCCTTGCTTTCCGCTCTGAATCGGCCTTACTTTTTCCTTGACAGTAATAAAGCCGTTTGTATACTGTATACACCTTTCCGCAAGGTTTCCTTGCGCATTTTTTATTTGTAGTTTAAGCCTCTGGCAATTCTGTATAAAAACTTCAAGGAGAGAGAACAAATGGCAAAGATTATCTGGTCAGAAATTGACGAAGCACCCGCGTTGGCAACCTACGCATTTCTTCCAATTGTCCAAGCATTCTGCAAAGGCACTGGAGTCGATGTTGAAACCAAGGACATTTCACTGTCCGGTCGCGTGATTGCAAACTTCCCCGAGAACTTGACTGAAGAGCAGAAGGTTACCGACTATCTGTCAGAACTCGGCGAGCTGGTTCTTAAGCCCGAAGCTAACATTATCAAGCTGCCGAACATCAGCGCTTCGATTCCTCAGCTGCAAGACTGCATCAAGGAGCTTCAGGAAAAAGGCTACGACATCCCGAGCTATCCCGAAGAAGCCAATACTCCCGAAGAGAAAGAGCTGCAAGCCCGTTTTGCCAAGTGTCTTGGCTCAGCTGTTAACCCGGTTCTGCGTGAAGGCAACTCCGACCGCCGCGCTGCGGCCTCGGTTAAGAAATTCGCTCAAAAGAACCCGCACCGCATGATGCAGGACTGGCCAGCGCCGGGCACATCCAAGTGCCGCGTTGCCCACATGGATGGTGGCGACTTCTACGAGACCGAGCAATCAGTGACCATGGACGCTGCTGACACCGTCAAGATTCAGTTCGTTGACGAAGCTGGCACTGTAACCGACATGAAGGAAGTCGCTCTCCAGGCTGGCGAAGTCTTTGACAGCTCAGTTATGAAAGTTGCACAACTTCAAGAGTTCTATGCAAAGACTGCACAAGAAGCCAAAGAAAAAGACGTACTTCTCTCCCTGCACCTCAAAGCCACCATGATGAAGATCTCCGATCCGATCATGTTCGGTCACTGCGTCAAAGTTTACTTCAAGGCGGCTCTTGAGAAGCATGCTGACACCCTGGCTGCGATCGGCGCCAACCCGAACTACGGCATGGGTGACATTCTCAACAAACTGAATAAGCTTCCGGCCGACAAGAAGGCTGAAATCGAAGCGGACATCAATGCTTGTTACGAGGGCCAGGCTGCTCTGGCTATGGTTGACTCCCGCAAAAACATCACCAACTTGCACGTTCCTAACGATGTCATCGTTGATGCTTCGATGCCTAACGTTGTTCGTGACGGTGGACGGATGTGGAACCTGCAGGACGAACTTCAAGACACCATCGCCATGGTACCAGATCGCTGCTACGCCACCATGTACCGCGAGATCTGCGAAGACGCCAACAAGAACGGCCAGTTCAACCCGGCCACCATGGGTAGCGTCGCCAACGTCGGTCTGATGGCACAGAAAGCTGAAGAATACGGTTCTCACGACAAGACCTTCGAAGCTCCTTCGAATGGTAAGTTTCAGGTCGTTGCTTCCAATGGTACCGTTCTAATGGAGCAGCCGGTCAGCAAAGACGACATCTATCGTTCCAGCCAGGCCAAAGATATTCCGATCAGGGACTGGGTCAAGCTGGCTGTCAATCGTGCCAAGGCATCCGGTGAACCGGCCATCTTCTGGCTCGATGAAAAACGTGGTCATGACAAAGAGATCATCAAGAAAGTTAACAAGTACCTGCCTGAGTTCGACACGGCTGGCCTCGACATCCAGATCATGGCTCCGGTTGAAGCGATGAGATTCTCCCTCAAGCGCGTGCGCAAGGGCGAAAACACCATCTCGGTAACTGGAAACGTTTTGAGAGACTACCTGACCGACCTCTTCCCGATCCTTGAGCTTGGCACTTCGGCTCGCATGCTCTCCATCGTTCCTTTGATCAACGGTGGTGGCCTGTTCGAAACCGGTGCCGGTGGTTCTGCTCCGAAGCACGTTGAGCAGTTCCTCAGAGAAGGTCACATCCGTTGGGACTCTCTCGGTGAGTACTGTGCGCTGGTTCCATCTTTAGAGCAGGCTGCAAAAGCGGACAATAACCCTAAGGCTGCGATCCTCGCTGAAACTCTTGATGTTGCCATCGGTCAGTACCTGGAGAACCAGAAACTGCCTTCCCGTAAAGTCAAAGAGATTGACAACCGCGGTAGCAGCTTCTTCCTGAGTTTCTACTGGGCGCAGGCTCTTGCCGCTCAGGACAAGGACACCGAGATGAAGGCACGTTTTGCCAAGGTTGCTGCAGAGATTGAGAAGAACGTCGATAAGATTGATGCAGAGTTTATCGATTGCCAGGGCTCCCCGGTCGACGTCGGTGGCTATTTCCGCCCTGATCCAATCAAAGCCGCTACGGCCATGCGCCCAAGCGCAACACTGAACGCAATTATTGACAGTATGTAATATCAAACGGATGGGACGGAGGTGACTCCGTCCCTATTCTTTATACCAAACCTTCTATAAGGAGAGAGAAAAATGGCGAGACCAAAAATTGCTTTAATCGGTGGTGGACAGATCGGTGGCGTGCTTGCTCAACTGGCGTGCCTGCGTGAACTGGGTGACGTAGTCTTGTTTGACATCGTTGAGGACATGCCTCAGGGCAAAACTCTCGACCTTGCCGAAGCCTCACCTATTGACGGCTTTGACGTTTCTTGCACCGGCACCAACAGCTACACAGACATTGCCGGTTCAGACATTGTCATCGTTACAGCTGGCCTGCCTCGTAAGCCCGGTATGAGCCGCGACGACCTGATCGAAGTTAACTCCAAGATCATGACCGCTGTTGCTGAAGGCATCCGTGACAACGCTCCTGATGCAATCGTCATCGTTATCTCCAACCCTCTCGACGCCATGGTTACCCTGTGCCGCAAAGTCACCGGTTTTCCGGCAGAGCGCGTCATCGGTCAAGCTGGCGTTCTCGACTCCGCTCGTTTCGCAGCATTCATCGCTTGGGAACTCGGCGTATCGGTCAAAGACGTCACCGCAATGACCCTCGGCGGTCACGGCGACACCATGGTTCCTCTGATCCGCTACGCAAGCGTCCAGGGCATTCCAGTCATGGAACTGCTCGAGCAAAAGTACGGTTCTGCTGCCAAGGCAGAAGAAGTCATGACTGCCATGGTCGAGCGTACTAAAGCGGCTGGTGGCGAGGTTGTTAAGCTGCTCAAAACCGGTAGCGCATTCTACAGCCCTGCTTCTGCAGCCATTGCTATGACTGAGTCGATCCTCAAAGATCAGAAGCGCGTCCTGCCAACCTGTGCCCTGCTTAACGGCGAGTTCGGTGTCAATGGTTTCTACGTTGGCGTTCCTTGCGTACTCGGCGCCGCTGGTGTCGAGAAGATCGTCGAGTTCAAGCTTGACGCAACCGAGCAAGCACTGATGGACAACTCTGCTAACGCAGTTAAAGGCCTGATTGCTGATCTCGAGAAAATGGGACTGCTGTAAACTCCAAAAGTTGATAGCCAAACCCAAAAAGAAGGGCAATGGCAACATTGCCCTTCTTCTTATCGTGACTGTAAATTTAAGCTATTTTCCGTCCTTTTTTTAAGCCACATTAAATATGCGGAAAAAAGTATAGCGTATACCAAATTAGTAGTGGAACGAGACAAGCAATCATGCTATCTTGCGCCGCAAATTTCGGTAACTTTACGCTAAAAATCTAGTACAAAGGAGACGAACCAGAATGAGTGGTGCCAGACTCGAAATCATCGAGCGTAACTGCAAAGGTTGCAGTATCTGCGTCGAATTCTGCCCGAAGAATGTCCTGGAGATGGATGTCTTTTTGGTCACTGCCCCACGACCTGAAGACTGCATCAAGTGCATGCAGTGCGAATTGCTTTGCCCTGACTTTGCCATCAAAGTCCACGACGAATAATCAATCTATTTCAATAAGAGGAGAGTGAACGTGGCTAAAAAAGTTGCTCTGTTACAGGGGAACGAAGCTTGTGCTCAAGGTGCAGTTTACGCCGGCGCCAAGTTCTTCGGTGGTTACCCCATCACACCCTCGACCGAGGTCGCTGAAGTTTTGTCAATCGAACTTCCCAAGGTCGGTGGAAAATTTATCCAGATGGAAGATGAAATCGCTGCTATGGCTTCAGTCATCGGCGCTTCTTTGACTGGGTCCAAGTCGATCACTGCTACTTCAGGTCCCGGCGTCTCCCTCAAGCAGGAGTTGATCGGTTATGCCTGCATCGCCGAAGTTCCCTGCGTTATCATAAACGTTATGCGCGGTGGTCCTTCAACCGGTATGCCGACTGGCCCTGGCCAATCAGACGTCATGCAAGCCATGTGGGGTACACATGGTGACCATGCTGCTATCGCATTGGTTCCTGATTCTTGCCAGGAAATCTTTACCGAAACGGTTCGCGCCTTTAACCTGGCCGAAAAATACCGTATGCCGGTACAGGTCCTCTTTGACGAGATCGTCGGTCACATGCGCGAGCGCATCGAATTTCCTGAGCCGGGTGAACTGGAAGTCATTGATCGTGAAGCACCGTCTGTCAGCCCTGCAGACTACAAGCCTTACGATTCCACTAAAGGGCAGATTCCGCCTTTGGCAGACTTCGGCTCTGAATACAAGTATCACGTCACCGGCCTGAACAAGGCTGATGACGGTTTCCCGACCACAAAAGCAAGCCTTGTTGACGCTGAAGAGCGTCGTCAGATCGATAAGGTCATGGATAATATCGCTGACATCGAGTCATCCGAGGAGTACCTGACTGAAGATGCTGAAGTCGTTATCTGGGCTTATGGTTCAACCTCTCGCTCCGCCCGTTACGCAGTCAACGAATTACGTAAAGAAGGTGTCAAAGCTGGCATGTTCCGCCCGATCACTCTCTGGCCTTTCCCGGCGAAACGCACGGCTGAATTGGCAGAGCAAGCGAAAGCGATCGTCGTCGCCGAAATGAACCTCGGCCAGATGGTCCTCGAAGTTGAGCGCGTTGCCAAGGGTAACTGCGTTGTGGTCCATGAGGGCAGGGTTGACGGAGATCCGATCAATCCCGGTCAGATCATGGACAAGGTCAAGGAGGTACTCTAAATGGCTTACGATTATGAAAAGTCGATCCGCCCCGGCAAGCTACCACACATCTGGTGCCCCGGTTGTGGCCACGGCATTGTTATGAAGGGCCTGATCCGGGCTATGGACACTTGCGAGCTTGATCGCAAAAACACGGCCATTGTCTCCGGTATCGGTTGCGCAAGCCGACTGCCTGGTTACCTGGATGCTTGCACCCTGCATACCGCTCACGGTCGTGCAGCTGCTTTCGCAACAGGTGTTAAGATGGCCAAGCCGGAAATGAACGTCATCTGCTGTGGCGGTGACGGTGACGGTACTGCTATCGGTGGTAACCACTTCATCCACGCCTGTCGTCGTAACATCGACATGACCTACGTACTGATGAACAACTACATCTACGGCATGACCGGTGGTCAGTTCTCGCCCTGTACACCAACTGGTGACCTGGCTTCGACAACACCTTATGGCAACCCAGATCCAATCTTCGACATCTCCAAGTTAGCTATCGGTGCTGGCGCTACTTTTGTAGCGCGGACCACTGCAGCTCACCCACGCGAGATTGACAAGCTGATCGTTAAGGGTATTCAACACAAAGGTATGGCGATCATCGAAGTCATCGATGACTGCCCGACCACATACGGTCGCCGCAACAAGTTCCGCTCAGTCATCGACATGATGAAACGCCTCAAAGCTGAGGCCGTTCCTGTCAAGGCAGCAGCCAAGATGACCGCCGAGCAACTTGAAGGCAAATTCCTAACTGGCGTGTTATTCGAAGACACCGAGAAGCCTGAGTATACTGCTCAGTACGCTGACGTAATCAAAAAGGCGCAAGGCGCCTGATCACCACGAAAAGGAGAAAGAACCATGGCTGAACGTTATGAGCTTCGCTTTTCCGGTGCGGGTGGTCAAGGCCTGATCACCGCCGGAATTATCCTCGCGGAAGCAGCGTCCATCATCGAAGGCAAAAGTGCCGTACAATCTCAAAGTTACGGCCCTGAAGCCCGCGGTGGCGCTTCCAAGTCGGAGGTCATCATCTCCGATGCACCTATCGACTATCCAAAAGCAACGATTGTTGATGCATGCCTGGCAATGACCCAGGAAGCAGCAGACAAGTACGCAAACGGCATCAAAAAAGGCGGCCTGCTTCTGATCGACGCAGACTTCGTGCATACTGCTCCAAAAGGCGACTTCAAGGTCCTTCGCCTGCCGATCATGCGCATGGCTAAAGAAGATATCGGTCGTGAGATCGTCGCCAACGTGGTTGCTCTCGGTGCAGTTATCGGCTTGACCGGTGTGGTTGCCAGAGAATCCGGCGAGGAAGCCGTGCTGCGTAAGGTCCCTGCGGCCTTTAAAGACCTGAACAAAAAGGCCTACAGCATGGGCTACGAAAAAGGTAAGGAACTGGCTGAGTAATTGCCAGTACGCGCTGTAATAAAAAGGCCCGGCAGATTATTCTGCCGGGCCTTTTTATTGAACGATTGGGACACGTAACAAGTAAATGTTCCCGTAATAAATGACTTTAATAAAAAAGGGGGACACGTACTTGATACGTATCCCCCTTTTGCTTTAAGTAGAAACCAACGTCCCTCAGCCCTCTTCCTCACGAATAAACTGCTCAGCCTGCGCCACAGCATCCTTGGTACCGATAAATACCGGTGCACACTGATCAAGGTTCTCAGGATTAATATCCAGGATTCTCTGCCTACCATTCGAAGCAGCACCTCCGGCCTGTTCAACCAGAAAGGCCATGGGGTTCAACTCATAAAGGAGACGTAACTTACCTTGGGGATTATCGGTCAGGTGCGGATACAAAAAGATTCCACCGCCCTTTATAAGAACCTGGTTGATATCTGGAACAAAGCCACCGGAATACCGTAGCTTCGTACCATTGGCTTCGAGGGAGCGAACAAAATCCAAAGTCCCCTTGGTGTATTTGCTGCGCAAACCACCTGGCGCATAGATCTTGGCCGGGCCTTCCAACTGGATATTTTCCTGAACCAGGTCGAATTCCATCAGCTGGTTCATGGCAAACTCGTGCACACCCTTGCCGGTTGAGACCACCATGGTTGTACGTGGGCCATAAAGAACATAAAGGGCGGCAACCTGATTACGGCCAGGCCGTAAAAGATTATCACCCTCGTAAATCGAAACAATCGTTCCGACAGCAAGATTAACATCAACCAGTGAAGAGCCATCGAGAGGGTCAAAGGCAATAGAATAACGGCCATTGTTCGGCACTGTTACTTCTACAACTTCATCCACCTCTTCCGAAGCCATCTTGGCAATAACACCAGAATACATCAGCCGCTTCTGAATGATGCGATCAGACAGAACATCAAGTTCCAGTTGTTCTTCACCATAGAGGTTGGACGTTCCCGCAACACCGAGATCACCAGTGCGGATTGCATTGATGATATATTTTGAAGCATTGGCTATTTCACAAATAATTCGGGTCAGATCGCGATCAACACCAGTTTCTCGCAAATAGCGCCGCAAATTAATCTGGTACCTGGTCTGTCCTCTTTCAGCTGAAGCCATAATTACCCTCCTTGAAATTATAAACTCGCACAGTTTAGACGATAGCACTGCCATGAGCAAGGAATCATATTAAAAAGTGGCAACCTTGACCCTCTGTTAGACGATGATAAACTCTTTGAAAAATAATTGTGGAGGATGACATGGACGATCAGAAAAAAAAACTCGAGGAACAAGCCCCTGAAACCGAACAACAACCGGAGCCGCAGGAAGACCAGACTGAAACCCTGAAAGAAACTACCGAAAAGATTTGGGGCAGCACTAAACATGCATGGTCGACGGCAACATTCAAAGCGAATCAGTACAAAAAGCTGGTGCAGAAGAAGATTGACCTGTCAGCCATACACAAGAAGATTAATGCCGCTCATGGTGAACTCGGTAAGATCATCGACGACCTGCGCGAAGCGGGGCAGAAGAATATTATGAATCAGGCGGCCGTCAAAGATATCCTGGAAAGGATTGATGAGTTGAAAGCTGAAGCCGCATCTCTTGAAGAAGAGATCGAAAAGATTAGAACCGAAGAAGCACCCCAGGAAGAACATAACTCTGAAGAAAAACCAGAATAGACTCGTTCTGCAGTTTCAAGGCACAAATATTTAAAACAAAAGCCTGTGGTCGGTAATGCAAGCCGTTTGCTTAGAGTGTTGCCGGTGCCATATTACTCGAAAAAGTCCCCTTCATCGATGAAGGGGACTTTTGTTTCACTTTAATTTCTTTTTTGGCACTAAGATCTTACAGACTATTCATAGCCAACAAATTATTTTTTCTTGACATACCTGACGATAACAGTAAGATTTAGGCAAACAGAGCATTGTTCCTCATTTTTACCTCCTAGAAACAAGCCAAACCCCTTAGCCCCACAGTAATCTCCTGACTGTGGGGCTTTTTTTGTCTTGCGTGTATCAAGACTCTTCCCATCACCATACGTTCCCTAGGCCCTTGAAAAGAGGAACATGTTGTACATTTTAGCATCAGCTTAATAATCAACGAAACCACGCAAATTCAACCAAACCATCAGGAGGTCTACATGCATATAAAATCAATGCTCATCGCTCTACTCATACTTTTCACGGCGACAACTGGCTCGGCTCTCGCTTCGGGGTTGGCAAAGACTATCGCCACAAGTTGCGAAAAAGAGTTACAAGGGTTCTGTAAAGACGTCACACCGGGAGAAGGACGCATACTGGCTTGTCTCTATGCACATCAGGACAAACTCTCCGGACAATGCGAATATGCACTTTACGATGTCGCCGCACGATTGGAGCGCGCGGTTGCGGCCTGACATATGTTGCCAACGAATGTTCTGACGACATCATGAAAGTTTGCAAAGGCGTTCGTGTCGGTGAAGGGAAAGTCCTAGAATGTCTTGAAAAGAATGAAAAAGATGTGTCTGATCGATGTAATCAGGCGATTAAAGACGACGTGAGAAAATAAACATCGGATGTAAAAAAGTTAAAACGACATACTGGCCTGCCATTCTTTAAGGATGGCAGGCCAATCCAATCCATAGTCCTGATAAACATCAGCAATAGCATCCTGCCAGGGTTTCCGCCTACCGATACTTTCGAGCAATTCAGGTATCTTGTGCCAACCATAGCGATCGACCATAAAGCTGACCAGAGAATAGGATTGTTCGTAGGCGAGCAGGACTTTGTCAGCAGGGAGACTGGAGAAAGGTTTGGCCAGGGCATCCCAGCCAAGGGGATTATCGCTTTGCATGGCCATTTTCAAATGATGTGCGGGCGGCGAATAGAGTCTCCGGCCGGCTATTTCCGCAAGGCCCTCGTTGAGCCAGACCGGCGCACGGCGACCTGCCATAAAGTGCACAAGCACGTGCATATACTCATGGTAAAGAACGGCTGCGAGTTGATCAGACATCCTTTGCATCCCGCCGAGCGGTAAACGAATTTTACCGTCATAGACGCCACCGGCCCAATCGGGAGAGTTTGTCACAGCAGAGAAATCTCTTTTCAGGTAGAGCAGAACCGGCACCTTGATGTCAGGGAAATAAGCCAATTCAGAACCCAGTTCTGTATAGGCATCTTCAAGGGTCTCCAGAATTCTGGGAGCGAGCTCTGCAACTTGCTTACCGTCAACGAAAGAGAGTTGGAAATGACCACGACTCTCCTGCCCCATCTCCTGCTCAATCTGCCACTCACGCTGCACTTTGTTCAGAAGCTTATCAACCTCATCGCCGCCACCGAGCGAAACCGCCTCCGTCAGAGCATCCACCGCCTCTGTCATACGGCCGTCAGCGTAATAAGCCTGACCAAGCAGATGATAAAGGCTTGCGTTCTGAGAATTAACGCCGACAGCCTGATCAAGGAGTGAAACCGCTTCCCCGTAACGGCCCTGCTTTAAACGCACCATCGCCTCGCCCTGCCAGAGACGAATATCCTCGTCATTATAGCGACGTCCTTCCTGAAACGATTCGCCGGACGCCGTCAAGTCGGCAGAGGCCAGCAATTGATGCCCGCGTCCCAGGTAGGCGACGGCAAGGAGCTTGTCAAGTTGCCCTGGATTAGCCACGCGTCCCTGTAGATCACGCAGAAGCTCAATCGCCTGCAGGTAATCTTGTGCATCCAGGAGTTTGACGACCTGCTGGAGGTGGTCATCTGGTGAAGCAGAACTCGACATAGGGAAAGAGAAGGAGACAAGCAGAAGAAGCACAAGAGTTGAGAAAAGCTTTCGCAAGCACAACATAGCCGAAATGCACGGGTAACAAATTAAAGATAAACCGAACATCAGGGGCGACAACCCTTCTGGAGAATCGCCTGCATCTCCCCATGGATCAATCGGTTACTGGCCATGCATTCCTGTGATTCGAGAGTCATGGGAAGTCCATCGAAATTGCTGACCAAACCACCAGCCTCTTCGATCAGCAGAATCCCGGCAGCAAGGTCCCAGGGTTTAAGCTTCAGCTCCCAAAAACCATCGAACCGGCCGGCTGCAACGCTGGCCAGATCAAGGCTGGCCGCACCCGGACGGCGACACGCCTGGGCCTCTTTCTGGAAGCGGGTAAAGTAATCGTAATTATTCGCCTTGCACTTCTTATGATCGTAAGAAAAACCGGTTGCCAGCAGAGAATGTTCGAGAATTTCGATCGTTGAGACCTTCAGACGACGCTCATTAAGGAACGCACCACTGCCGCGCTCTGCAAAATAGAAATCGCCGACATAAGGGTTATAAACCACACCGAGTTTGAGGCGGCCTTTAACTTCCAGGGCAATCGATACGGCAAACCATGGAAAACCGTGAGCATAGTTGGTGGTACCATCGAGAGGATCGATAATCCAGCGATAATCAGAACCGGTCTCGGTGTAGTCACTCTCCTCGGCGAGAAAATCGTGATCGGGATATCGCTCACGTATCAGCTTAATAATAAGGGCTTCTGCCTGCCGATCGGCCTCGGTGACCAGATCATACTTGCCCTTGAATTCTACCCGGAGACCGCTCTCGAATTTGTCCATGAGAAGCTTGCCTGCTTCAAATGCGGCTTTTATGATCAGAGTTTTCATCAATTGTTTCCTTGCTCGGAACTCAGCATCTGCGAGGGGTCAGAATCGTAACCGACCAAGCCTTCCTCCTCACACCAGAGCCGGGTCACCCCGATCACGGCAAGAGGAATGCAGAGCAACTGGAAAAAGGGAATGGCCAGAATCGCCATCACCCCGCAGGAGAACCCGAGCATGAGAAATTTACGCGAAAAAATGTAACTTTTCTGTTCCCGGAAGAACTGGCGTTTACGCACCAGCACAAAGCCCAGATATTCGAAGCTGAGGAAAAACAGGGTCAGGCTGATTGCCAGCACAGTATAGATTGTATTGCCCACACCAGGGAGCAAGTTCAGAGGTAGGATCAAAACCATGACGACCACGAAGATCCACATCTTTTTTGCTTCCAGCAGGATCGTACTCAGAGCATCTCGAAAGAAGCGTCCGAGAGCAAAAGACTCGTCGTTGAGATTGCCGCTCAAGACCTCTTCAGTTCGTTCCGAAAGCAGGTCGTTAAAGGGCGAAGCCAGCAGGTTGCCGACCACCGTAAAGCTGAAAAAAACTAGCACGGCCGTCAACAAAACAGCAACCACCCAAAGGAACCAGTAAAGGACAGACCAGTACCAGGCTTCACCCTGGGGGATATACTCCACAACCGTCGAACCGAAAAAATCAAGGCCCAGATAGACCGCTGCCGAGAAGACGATGGCGTTGATCAGGAATGGGATCAGAATATATTGAATCAGTCGGGGATTACTGCGCAAGATTCTGACACTGCGAAAGGGCGCAAAGAACCCCCGGGTAAAGTTAACAACAAAGTTCCTTCTTGTCTGCACAGTCATAATTTCTCCTCGAACTAAACCAAATATATAGCCTCTAAAATATCACATCTGCCCACTCTCGGCCAACGACCGCAAGAGATTTAAAACAACCTCCCCCTCATGAATCAACTCAACCTGCCTATTTAAAAGGCCGCTCTTGCCTGCCAATTAGGCACAAATGTATCGCACGCTTAGAAAAAAAATCATAACTATCTGTTTTTACTCAATTCAAGAACGGCACAGGTATTGAATTATGCAGTGGAGCACAGCTTGGACAATGGTGTCTGCAGCTGGTAGCACAAGACGAGGAGGTCTTCTTTCATGGATTCAGCAGTCCAAGCTCTTACCAATTCCGGCGATGTTCTATTTTTAATGCTCGGTGCTGTCATGGTTTTTGCCATGCATGCTGGCTTTGCATTTCTCGAAGTCGGTACTGTCCGGAAGAAAAGTCAGACCAATGCTCTGGTGAAGATCCTTACTGACTGGTCTGTCTCCACCGTCGTCTACTTCCTGATCGGCTACCCGATCGCCTACGGTATTCATTTCTTCATGACAGCAGAGAGCTTGCTCGGCACCAACCAGGGTTACGAACTGGTCCGCTTCTTCTTTCTGCTCTGTTTCGCAGCCTGCATCCCGGCAATCATCTCCGGTGGCATAGCCGAGAGGGCACGTTTCTGGCCCCAGGTTCTTGCCGGAGCTGTCTTTGCGGGGCTCACCTACCCTTTCTTTGAATCGTTGATCTGGGGTCAAAACAGCTCCGGCCTGCAAGCCTGGTTTGAAGGGACTTTCGGTGCCCCTTTCCACGACTTTGCCGGCAGCGTTGTGGTGCATTCCATGGGCGGTTGGCTGGCTCTCCCTGCCGTCCTGCTGCTTGGCCCCCGGATGGGTCGCTGGGTTCGCGGCAAGAGTCATGCGATTCCGGTCAGCAACATTCCTTTTCTCGCACTAGGCAGCTGGATCCTGGCCATCGGCTGGTTCGGATTTAATGTTATGAGCGCCCAGAGCCTGAACGGCATTTCCGGCCTGGTCGCGGTCAACTCGCTGATGGCAATGGTCGGTGGTGTCATCTTCGCCGTCGTCGCCACCAAGTGTGACCCCGGCTTCGCCCACAACGGCGCCCTCGCCGGCCTGATCGCCATCTGCGCAGGATCTGACCTGGTCCACCCTTTCGCAGCTTTCCTGATTGGCGGTATTGCTGCCCTGATTTTTGTCTACGGTTTCGTCTGGGAACAGGAAAAACTTAAAATTGATGATGTCCTGGGCGTCTGGCCGTTGCATGGCATCGTCGGCACTTGGGGCGGAGTCGCTGCCGGCATCTTTGGCTACACAAGCCTCGGCGGCCTCGGTGGGGTCTCTTTCATGTCGCAGCTGGCCGGAAGTCTGCTAGCCATCGCATATGCGCTGGTCACAGGCGTTGTCGTCTATGGCGTCATTATGAAAGTCTTCGGCTTTCGTCTTGAAGAAGAGCAGGAGTTCAA
>Ga0224499_10000216_pt1 | contig 14386 bp, 12 predicted proteins | sample SF_Jul11_sed_USG_3_FD_168125 | JGI IMG/M metagenome (GOLD analysis project Ga0224499, IMG submission 168125) | Sediment microbial communities from San Francisco Bay, California, United States - SF_Jul11_sed_USGS_24 | ecosystem: Environmental > Aquatic > Marine > Sediment | place: USA... | reverse complement strand
GAAAGTAACCAAGGAGGAAGCAATGGACCGGGATGATGTCGTCAAAAAGATCAAAGCTGCGATGATTAATGGTGAAATCCCTCCCTGGAAGGCCGATGATGAGGCGGCAAAAATGGGTATTGCGGCGCCGGAGAATATCGTTGTGGGGACCATGGCCCGGCGTGCCTTTGTCGAAGAGAAAAGCGGCCATAAATTTTGCCACATTGTCCTCCCTGAAAACCCGTACCATACGGGTTACCGGTGTCCAAAAGATGGCACGCTCTGGACTTTGGCGGCGGATGATACTTACGTGCGATGCGGCATGTGTGCAACACCACTGGAAGTGCTGCCCGAAAACGAGCGTCACCAACCACTGGTCAACAATTACATCGGCGGGGTGGAAGATTATTATAGCTATGCCGGGGAAGTCACCGTTAGCGGGGACGTCAAAAAAACCTTTCAAAACATCCTCTGCTGGGGCCCGGGTGTCGGGCACCTGGGTATCAGTGTGGGATGCTTTCGACTCAACCAATACGGCCCCATCGAGGTGAAAGTGTCCGATTGGGGGGTTGCCGCCAGAAATTTAGCGTTTGTGTTTGATACCGAGGGCCAGCGCGAAAAAGCCCGGTCGCTGATCAAAGAAAATCTTTCCGATGTCATCGCACAGATGACGCGCTCGCATCTTTCGGAATGGAGCGGAGAGGTATTTGATGTTGATTTTTTGTACAAACAACATCATGCCGATCGCATTTTGCATTGTTGTTTTTACACCCGGTTTTCCGATCACCGCGGCCATGGCCAAACGTCTCATGCGGTGGGTCTGGCGAAAAATCTAATCGATGATTTATTCGCTCAGAAAAATATCAAATGTCGCTTGTCTGTCGTCGGTATGGGCAGAGACGGTGATCTCAAACCGTCTCCGCGAAATAGGCGTGGACGCTACGTATCCGCGCAACAGGTTATTCCAGTTGAAGATTTCGAAAAACTGATCGAGCGTCCGATCGATGATTTTCTTTCCTACATCGAGCTTGACCGACAAGGCGTCCTGGAAGAAATTGGATGGCCGGCTTACACCGGTATGGGAGGGGAAATTATCCCCGCCTTTTATCGCACGATGAAAAACAACCCCAGACCGTATCTGGTTTCATGTTATCAAAAGGTATATGCGTATAGCCGTGGGACGGATTTGATCTTTGGTGTCGAGTTGCCCAATGTTGAGGTGGGTATTACCTCGAGTCCGGAAGGCATTATATCGCCCATGGCCAGAGAGGCCTTAAAAATGGCCGGCATTCACAGCGCCAAAGAATTCGCGGCTGCTGCAGCGGCGATAACCCTTGGGGGGGAATTTAATTTTGCGGTCCGCCATGTTCAGGAAAAGATGTACACCGGAAGATAAATGGATTTATTCTCCCAAAAGATTTCTTCTGGACGCCGGCGGATTGGGCCTGGATCGGCGGCCTGATTGATGTGCTCTTTCCCAGCTGGCAGCATGGTATTCCCGTTCTGGCGCACCGCGCTAAAAAATTTGACCGGGAAGAAGCCTTCCACCTGATTGCCAAATATAACATTCGCAATGCGTTTATGCCTCCGGCCGCTGTGAAACTGATGCGCCAGGTTAAAGATCCCCGCCGCCACTTTCAGCGGCTATGGCGCGGCACGCGGCTTTGCGCGATGTAAATTTATAAAACCAATCTACATTTCCGCTTTAATCGGGTTCAAGTTAAAATGTCGGAAGCAACACAACTTATACTCGGTATCGCTGCCCTCTTTCTGGTTGTCACCATGACGCGAAAGTATCATGCCTGGCGGTTTAAACGCGCCTTTATTTTCATCATCGATGATCTTAAACAAAAAGGGGCCTATAGTGCCAATTCTGCAGTGGAGCTTCCCTATACCCAAAGAAATCCGTTAAGGATGGGCCTGCGACAGCACCTTCCCCAGGCCCTTGACCATCTCATTATGGAAAATATCGTCGCTAAAACTGAAGACGGCCGCTATTACCTCATTCAGAAAAATGTCGGCTTATAAGCCGACATTTTGTTATTCCTTATTTGTTATTTGAAAAAACCCAGTATCAATTTTTTTACCCTTTTTAACTCCCGCGCTTGATTGGAGGTTAATTTCTTATTTAAAAAAAGATGAAAATACCCGCAGATAACCGAATAACCAATAACAAATAACGAAAACGGGCCGATGGGCCCGATTTCCTACCAAAGAGTGAGTGAGTCCAGAAACAACTGTTTCAAATCCTCAGCGCTCACCGGCCGCGGAGATAATTTGGTCACCCGGTGCTGAGGCAATGTTCCCTCCACCAGTTTGTCAACATCATCCGGACCATAACCCACAGCGCTGAGCCCGTTGGGCATTCCAACCTTGCGCATGATCTCCACAATGGCGTCGGCCAGGATTTCACCGGCGTCTTCAGGTGAGGCACCGGTAATATCTTTGCCCATCAGTCTGGCGGCGTTCAGATGCTGTGCGGGGTTCGCCGAGGCCGTGAATCGAAAAACCGCCGGCGCGTTCAGGACGACTGCCATCCCGTGGGGAACCAACGGGTGATCCGGCGGATACCCTTCGGGCACATAATCGCGCACCATTCCCGATACGGGATACGACATGCCGTGAGGCAGATGACATCCGCCGTTTCCAAAGCCGATACCGGCATAGGTTGCTGCCAGCAGCACCTCGCCACGGGCGTCATCGTTGGAAGGATCTTCAATGACCTGAACCAGGCGCCGGGAGATCATCTCAATGGCCCGGGAAGCCCAGATGTTGGAGATGGGATTGGACCCCTGATATGCCGGGCGCATCCCGGGATGATCGGGTGCCGGTCGCTGGTTGTAAGGCAAAGCGGTCATGGCTTCCAGGGCGTGGGTCAGTTGATCCAAGCCGGTGCAGGCCGCAATCATCTTGGGAAGCGTCCGGGTATTATTGGGATCGACAATGCCTTTTATCGGCCGCAGCGCGCGGTGCGCAATTCCGGTTTTGGCGTGCATTTCCAGATAATCAAAAATGGCCACGCCGGTCGTTTCACTGCCGGTACCGGCTGTTGTCGGGACCGCTACCAGCGGTTTTAAGGGTCCGGGAACGGGTTCGCCTTTGCCCACCGGCTGATTCACGTAGGTCATAAAATCTGCCGGATAGGTCGCATACAGGTTGGCGGCCTTGGCGGTGTCCATGCTGGATCCCCCACCGACCGCGACAAAGCCGTCGAAATTGCCGTCCTCGGCGAACTTAATGGCTTCTTGAAATGAAATGTCGGTGGGTTCAACACTGGCCTGAGCAAATAAAACCGCATCAATGCCATGTTGGCGCAAAGCTTCAAGCGTCACTGCGACCGGTTCTTTGTCTGCCAGATTGGGATCGGTAACGACCATCACCCGTCTGGCGCCTTGCTCTTCCATGTCCCATCCGACTTCGCGCGTAACGCCTGGCCCGTACTTAATACTGGATGTATCCATCGAGAATGCTGTTTCTAGTGTCATGATTCTAAACTCTCATTTTTTTTAAAATTCTTGGGTTATATAGTGGTTGTCAAAAAAACGTTGCGGTATACGGGCGTTTTTTTCTACAACCACTTATGCCGCAGTTCCGTATTTCGGAACATTATTATGGAAAGCGGTATAAATTTGTTTCAAGCCAGACAGAGTGGCTGCGTACTTTTTGTAATCAATTTTCGGATTGTAGTGATTCTGTCAATGGTCCTTTCACCTAGTAACCTTCGTGAGCCGCTTCCACAATGGCTTTTAAGTTTTCCATCGGGCCAGGCAAGGGGATCGCACATTCAGGACCGACGAGGTTCTGCTAGTCACAAAACGCGCTTTATCATCATTAAGTGTCCTTCATTACACCTGATTGCTCTCGAATCGTGCGACCGATGGCAGATACGTCGTCGTCGCCGTAACCTCTGGCAATGAGGCCATTTTCGATTTGTTCTACCAGGGCGGTGGCCGGAAGTGTCACTTCCAATTCCCGCGCCGTTTCCAGCGCAATTCCAAGATCCTTGTGGTGCAACTTGACCCTGAATCCAAGTGGGTAGTTGTTGTTAACCACATTGATTCCCCTGTTGTGCAAAACCCACGAGCTGGCCGCTCCGCCGCTGATGGCCTGGATGACTTTCTGCATATCCAGGCCGGCTTTCATGCCCAGGGTTAAACCTTCGGCCACGGTAAGATAGGTGCCGGAAATGATAATTTGATTGATCGCTTTGGTAATCTGTCCGGCCCCGATGGGTCCTACATGGGTGACGGTTTTTCCCATGAACTCAAGTATGGGCAATGCTTTTTCGAAATCGGCTGCATCCCCGCCGACCATAATGGCCAGGGTTCCATTCTGGGCCCCTTCCGGCCCTCCGGAAACCGGTGCGTCCAGCATTTTTATGCCTTTTTTGCTCAGTTCTTCAGCCATTTGACGGGTGGCTGCCGGGCTGATGGTGGACATGTCGATGACAATCGCGCCTTGCGGAGCGCCATGGATGACCCCGTTTCCGCCCAGAACCACTTGTTCAACATCCGGTGTATCGCTTACCATGGTGACAATAATCTCGGCGCCCTCAGCGGCCTCCCGGGGGGATGGGGCCCGATTGGCGCCTTTTTTGGCGACGACTTCTTCCTTTTGCCGGGTGCGGTTATGAACGGTGACTTCGTGGCCGGCGTTGAGAATATTCAAAGACATACCCACACCCATAGTTCCCAGACCGATAAATGCAACTTTCATTTGTCAACTCCTTTTTTTGTGCTGAAATTTTAAAGTGGTTTAAGATATTTAAAATTAATTTGAGCTAATTCGCTATGTTTGCTTTTGAAAAAAAGTCCCAATCTTCACAATTTGAATTTATTGATAAACTCACCTCAATTTCTTTTGTATATTAGGTCTCAAAAGGGGGATCAACCATAAATGTCGAATTGCATCCATTATTTACAACAGATAAAGATATTGCTATGCTTTCAATGCTCGAGGCCGTTTTTTCAAAATGCATTCAGGTGTTTGCTTCTGCTGGCGGCTTGCAGGTAGGATTAATGAAGTTTGCCGCTAAAGAAGATTTATCCGTTTAATTTTCTATCTTAATACTTAAGTTAAAGGATAGACATTATGGAAGACATTCATAACATTTTCAGCCAGTTTAAAAGCGAATTTCCCGAAATTCACCAAAAACATGAAGCTTTGGGAAAAGCAGTTCATGAAAAGGGCGGGCCTTTGTCTGAAAAAAGTCGCTGGTTAATAAAAATCGCGATTTCGGCGGCTTGCAACCATAAACGCGCTCTGGAGACCCATCTTCAAAAAGCCAGGGCCGCTGGTATTACCGAAGATGAAATCAAGCATGCCTTATTGCTGCTGATCCCGACGGCCGGCTTCCCAGCTTTCATGAAGTCCTATGCGGTGCTCAAGAGCATAAAATAAAACAGGGTTGACAGCGGTTTTCGATCCTTTTGGGTCGACAGCTATTTGTTGCATTTGGTTTGTAAGCTGGAATATATTTACCACGAAAGCACGAAATTATGAAAACACGAAAAAGAGATATTAATTTCGTGCTTTTACCATTTCGTGTTTTCGTGGTTTTTTGAATTATTATAAAATATATAACCGCGAAAGTTAATCGGGTAGAATCCATAGGTGAAACGAGTGAAACCGAACTCAAAACAGGGTATCGGAGATCTGATTTCCAATTTTTTTTCTTTCATCCGGGCTGGTATCTGGCGCATTCGATTGGCCGATCTGCCGTTCGGCAAATCCTTCCTGATTCGGCAACTGCGTATCATTATTCTGGCATTCCGGGGCTATGATGAAGACCGCTGTCTGCTGCGGGCATCTTCTTTGACGTTTTATACACTGCTTTCAATCGTTCCGGTCGCCGCCATGTTTTTCGGGGTGGCCAAGGGTTTTGGGTTTGAGAGGCTGCTGGAAAAGCAGCTTTTCGAGCGATTTCCCGGCCAGGAAGAAGTTTTAAGTCAGGTGATTTCTTTTTCGAATTCACTGCTTGAGCAGACCCGGGGTGGTCTCCTCGCCGGCATCGGTCTACTGCTTCTTTTCTGGTCGGTACTCAAGGTCCTTGGGCATATTGAAATGGCTTTAAATGACATCTGGGGAATAAAAGAAAGTCGCAGCTGGGGCAGAAAATTTAGTGACTATCTGTCGATTATGCTGATCAGCCCCATTCTGGTGCTGATCAGCGGCAGCGCAACGGTTTTTATTACTACCCAGGTCACGCAGATTACCCAGAAAGTAGAATTGCTGGGTGTCATTAGCCCGCTCATCTCCTTTTTACTGAAGTTTACACCCTATGGTTTGATCTGGGCCCTGTTTACGATTCTTTATATCATTATGCCCAACACCAAGGTGAATTTTAAGGCCGGCCTGCTCGGAGGGGTGGTTGCCGGAACGCTATACCAGATTGCCCAGTGGGCGTATATCAGCTTTCAAATCGGTGCCGCCAAATATAACGCCATTTACGGAAGTTTTGCAGCCTTGCCGCTGTTTTTGATGTGGCTTCAGATCAGCTGGTGGATCGTGCTTTTCGGCGCCGAGCTGTCTTTTGCCAATCAAAACGTGGATACCTATGAGTATGAGCCGGACAGTCTTAGGGCCAGTCCTGGCTTCAAGAAATTACTGGCGTTACAAATTGCTCATCTGTTGATCAAAAAATTCGAGAATGGCGAGAGGCCTCTCACCGATTCCCAGATCTCAGCACAGTTTGAGATGCCGATTCGCCTGGTGCATAATATTTTATTCGATTTGGTCAAAAGCGGCCTGGTGTCAGAAATCAAGGTCATAGCCGATAAAAAATTCGCCTATCAGCCCGCCCGCGACATCAACAAGATGACCATTCAATACGTTCTGGAAGCGCTTGATCAAAGTGGGACCGACGACATACCGGTTGCCCAGACAGAGGATTATCAGGCGCTGTCCGATGCGCTGCAAAACTTCGGCGAAGCCATGAAAAAATCAACGGCAAACAAACTCCTAAAAGACATTTAAAATCTCTTCATAATTGCCTCCCTAAAATATAAAAAGATATCTATACATCTTCTCAAGCCGTTTACTATCTGAATGTAGAATTAAGTATTGTTTATGGCTTATTTTTATTGACACAGCTTCATTCAGCAGGGTATTGATGTAGTGCTAATTGAGTTATTTCGAGAAGTTAACATTCATTGTATTTCTTTATTCGGCATTATCGGTTTTATTAAAACTTGATTGAACCGTATTTCCGAAAGGAATCATGGGCGCTAATTCCCACCTTCTTCAAGTCGAAGATCTCAAAACCTACTTTTCTACTTTTGAGGGGATTGCCAAGGCTGTGGACGACGTGACATTTCATGTCGACAAAGGCGAAGTGCTAGGCATTGTGGGAGAGTCCGGCTGTGGAAAAAGCGTAACCGCGCAGTCTATTATGCGTCTGATTCCAGAGCCGCCCGGTAAAATTGTTCAAGGGCGGATTTTATTTGACCAGACCGATATCGTTCAGCTTTCGATGGAGCAGATGCGATCCATTCGCGGCAATCGGGTCGCCATGATTTTTCAGGAACCCATGACCTCCCTGAACCCGGTTTTCACCATCGGTGACCAGATATCGGAAATGTTCACCCTGCATGAGAAGCGGTCCAAACGGGAAAGCTGGGAACGGTCGGTTGAGATGCTGCAAAAGGTTCAGATTCCCGCTCCGGAAAAAAGAGTACATGAATATCCGCATCAGCTTTCCGGCGGTATGCGGCAGCGCGCGATGATCGCCATGGCACTGGCCTGCAACCCGGAAATATTGATCGCCGATGAACCCACCACGGCGCTGGATGTAACCATCCAGGCCCAAATCCTTGATCTGATGTTACAGCTCAAAGATGATTACGATACCGCCGTCATGATGATTACCCACGATCTGGGCGTGATCGCCGAGATCGCCCAGCGCGTCATCGTGATGTATGCCGGCAAGGTGGTGGAAGAGGCCGCTGCCACCGCCATCTTTGAAGATCCCAAACACCCCTATACCCAGGGATTGCTGCAGTCGATTCCAAAGCTGGGAGAGCGGTCACAGCATGGCCGCCAGCGACTCAAGGAAATATCGGGTATCGTACCGAGTCTATATGACTTGTCTCCAGGCTGCCATTTTTCTCCGCGTTGCTCGCATGCCATGGAGATCTGTAACCAAAATCCGCCTCAGATGACAGATCTGGGGGATGGCCATCTTGTAAGATGTTTTCTTTACTAAAAGGGATTTCGGATTGGCGACACTGCTGTCAGTTGAAAATTTAGAAGTACATTTTCCCGTAAAGAAAGGGTTGCTTTCGCGAACCGCAGGCTATGTTTACGCTGTCGACGGCGTTTCCATCACCCTTGAGAAAGGGGAAACACTCGGCATTGTCGGAGAGAGCGGTTGCGGTAAGACCACCACCGGCCTGGCGGTTTTACGATTGATCGAACCCACCGGCGGCACCGTTCGTTTCGGGGATACGGACATCACGACCCTGAATTCATCTGAATTAAGAGCCCTTAAAAAAGAAATTCAGATGATCTTTCAGGATCCCTATTCATCACTGAATCCCCGCATGACCGTTAATAATATTCTCAAGGATCCCATGGAGATCCACGACATGTATCCAGGGGTCGAAAGAAAAGACCGGATCGCCTATTTATTGGAGAAAGTCGGTCTGCGACCCGAACAGGGCCGGCGCTATCCCCACGAATTTTCCGGCGGCCAGCGGCAACGCATTGGAATTGCCCGGGCGCTGGCCCTCAACCCCCAGGTGATCATCGGCGATGAACCGGTTTCCGCTCTGGATGTTTCCATCCAGGCCCAGATTATCAACCTGCTGATTGACCTTCAGCAAGAATTTCATCTTTCCTATATTATCATTGCTCACGACCTGGCGGTGGTCGAACATATATGTGATCGCATTGCGGTGATGTATCTGGGCAAGGTTGTGGAATCGTCTGCCTATAATAATGTATACACCGATCCAAAACACCCCTACACTCGGGCGCTGCTGTCGGCGATTCCGGTGGCGGATCCCAGGGTAAAAAAAGAACGCATGATTCTCAAAGGCGATGTGCCCAGCCCGATCAACCCACCATCGGGCTGCGCATTTCATCCCCGCTGTCCGCATCGCATGGACGTCTGCGATCAGGAGGCACCGGTGTTAAAGGATACCGGCGACCATCACGCGGTCGCCTGTTATTTATATTGAATTTAATGGGTATAAAAGTAAATTTTTGTGTTCTATCATTCAGTTTAATTTTTGGAACCTATTATCGGCGTAATGGAGCATTGGAGTGCTGGAGTAATGTAAATTGAAAACCGAACGAAAGGAGGAACATCAATGAAAAAGACTTGTTATTTACTAATCGCCATCGCTGTTGCGGTGATGGTCTTCGGGTCGAGCGTCCCTGTGCTGGCGGCCTCTTCTCTGGTGGTTGCCCAGGATACACCGCCGCGGATGATGAATCCGCATGGCGATGATTCCGATGCCGGTCTGCAATATATGGCCAACTTTTTTGACGGTCTGTTGCAGCGCAAAGGTCCGGATGGGACCCTGGCGCCGGCTTTGGCAGAGCGCTGGGAGCGGCTGGATGATTTAAGCTGGAAGTTTTATCTGCGCAAAGGCGTTAAATTCCACAACGGCAATCCTTTTACGGCCGCGGATGTCAAGTTCTCATTTGAGCGTTTAAACAACCCGGATGTGTCCGAGTTTATCAACACCGGCAAATCGATTGCGGGCGTGGAAACACTGGATGACTTTACGGTGGTCATCAAAACCAAGGAGCCGATTCCCTGGTTTGCCAACAACATGCACCAGGTCTTTATTATGGACAAAGAGTCCACCGAATCCCGCGATCCGGGGGAGGTCATGGTTAAACCCATCGGCACCGGGGCCTATAAGTTCGTGGAATGGGTCAAAGGTTCCTATGTGCGTATGGAGGCCAACGCAGACTACTGGGAAGGCGCCCCGCCCCTAAAAACGGTAGAAATCCGACCCATAACTGAATCCTCTACTCGTTTTGCCGCGCTGGCCTCGGGCCAGGTCGACATCGTCACCGGCGTGCCGGTGGAACTGTTCGATAAGATTGTCAAGAATCCCAAGCTGGATGTGGTCAGCCGGCCCGCCCGCCGATCCATCTTTCTGGCATTGAACAACAAGCCCGGCAGCCCGACAGCCGATATCCGGGTTCGCAAAGCCATGTACATGGCCATCAACGAAGATGAGATTATCGAAAAGGTGATGCGCGGCCATGCGGCTCCGGCGGCTCAAGTTCCGGATCCGCCCACCATCGGCTATAACGGCAATATTCAGCGGCTCAAATACGATCCCGCGCAAGCCAAAAAGCTACTCAAAGAAGCCGGTTATGAAAAGGGATTTGAGATTACGCTGTCCGGTCCCAATGACCGCTATGTTCAGGATGCCCAAATAGCCGAGGCTGTGGCCAAATATCTGGCCAAGGTCGGCATAAAAACGACGCTGGATGTCAAACCCAAGTCGGTCTTTTTTCCGGAAGTGACCGGTGGCAAGCTGGACTTTTATCTGATCGGCTGGTTTGACGGCACCTTTGACATGGGACGCACCTATTTCAAGCTGGCCCATACCCGCGATGATGAAACCGGTCATGGGTTTTTCAACGGTGCCAATTTCAGCGATCCGGATATCGATAAACTACTGAAATCCACTGCCGATATTGTCAATCCGCAGGAACGCGGCAAAGTCTTGCAGCAGCTCAACAAGATGGCCATGGTCGATAAGATCACCTGGATCCCGTTGCACTATCAGGAAGATCTGTATGCCATACAAAAGGGCAAAGGTATAAAATTCAAACCTCGCCCGGATCGCTGGATGGTGTATAAGGAAATCTCAAAATAATTTAACCGCAACCTGAAGTCGGGGCCGCAAAATTTCGGCCCCGACAAACCCATTCTTATGGCAACCTATATTGCACGCAGACTGATTCAGGGAATTGTCGTCCTGCTGGTCGCGTCCCTTTTATGTTTTATCGTTTTTCGCTTTATGGGGGATCCGGTCATTACATTGGCGGGGCGCTATGCCACCTCTCACGAAGTTGAAGAAGTGCGGCGCAGCCTGGGCCTGGATAAGCCCATGCATGTGCAGTACGTCCGGTTTCTGGCCAATGCAGCCCAGGGCAATTTCGGCATATCCTACGTGACCCGGGTGCCGGCTTTGGGGCTCATCCTGGAGCGCTTTCCGGCCACCTTCGAACTGGCATCGACCGCCGTCATTTTATCTTTTATCGTCGGTGTGGCCCTGGGTGTTCTGGTTGCGCTGAAGCCTTACGCGCCGGGTAACCGGTTGATTATGGCCGGCTCTCTGGGGGGTATTTCCATCCCCACATTTTTGATGGGGATACTGTTGATTATGGTTTTTGCGGTTTATCTGGGAATATTACCGCCCTTCGGGCGTGGTGAGACCACCCAGGTGGGTTTCTGGCGCACCGGGTTGTTCAATCTTAACGGCGTCAGTCACCTGATCCTGCCGGCCCTGACCCTGGCCATGTATCAGCTGGCGGTGCTCCTGCGGCTGACCCGGGCCGGTATGCGCGAGGTGCTGACCGAAGAATACATTAAAACCGCCTGGGCCAAGGGCCTGCCGCCCAGGAAGGTAATTTTCAAGCATGCCCTGCGTAACGCCCTGATCCCGGTAGTGACCATTACCGGCCTGCAATTTGGCGAGCTGATCGCGTTTTCAATTGTGACCGAAACCATCTTTCAATGGCCGGGCATGGGCAATTTACTGCTGACCTCCATCCGCGAAAACGATCAACCGGTGATTGTCACCTATATCATGCTGGCAGCAGTGGTCATTATTACCATGAACATCATTGTCGATATTCTGTACGCGGTGATCAACCCGAAGATTCGTTATGAGTAAGCAACGCATCAAATCCAGAATGCTCCACAGCTTTTTGCACGATCCCTCTGCCATTGTGGGATGTGTTATTCTGGTCGTGTTTATTTTAGCCGCATTGCTGGCGCCCTGGATTACGCCCCAGAACCCTTACGATCTGGAAACCCTGACCCTGGAGCATTTTCTGACCCCGCCGATCTGGATGGAAGAGGGACAGGCGCCGTATTTGCTGGGGACCGATGATCAGGGCCGCGGTATTTTCAGCACCATCATTTACGGCTGCCGAACATCTCTGATCGTGGGTTTCAGTGTCGTACTGATTGCCGGGACTTTTGGTGTGATCATGGGGCTTCTGGCCGGATACTATGGCGGCTGGATCGACGCGGTCACCATGCGCCTGGCGGACACACTATTTTCTTTTTCAACCACCCTGCTGGCCTTTTTATTTCTCGGCATTTCCGGCGGCGGCAGCATATTGATTGTCATTCTTGCCATCTGCATTGCCGGCTGGGTGCGCTATGCCCGCACCATGCGCGGCAGCGTGCTGGAGGTCAAAGAGAATGCCTACATTATGGCGGCCAAATCCACCGGCGCCGGTGATTTTAGGCTTTTGGTGCGACACCTGCTGCCCAATGCCATTCCGCCGATCTTTGTGGTTGTGGCCATCGACCTGGCGGTGGTGATTATGCTGGAAGCCACCCTGAGTTTTTTGGGCGTGGGGGTTCCGCTGACCGAACCGTCCCTGGGCATGATGATATCCATCGGCAAAAACTACATCTATGCCGGCATGTGGTGGATGATCCTTTTTCCGGGAGCGGCTCTGATAATGCTGGTGATCGGGATCAACCTGTTTGCCGATTGGCTCAGAGAAGAGCTCAACCCCAAAATTCAACGCAAAGCCTAAAACTGATCTAAAAAGGGCTATCTTTTGCTCGATAGCGGCGTTGTGAATCGCTTCAAAATGATTTTCTATCGCGGCAAGATGCCGCTCCCACATCTTTTTTATGGGCTTTTTAAGCCAAAAGCATTGCTGTGATTGAAATATTAGTGGCAGTGGCTTTCAGCCACGAGGTGTACGCTCCCCTTTTTCAGCGATTCACGCCTTGCTGAACACATTAATTTATTAAATCAAGATGTGAAATCCCGCCGATGGCGGGGCTATCAAACAAAATCTAATTCTTTTTCGATCAGTTTTGGTTTTATAATTTTAAGCCGAATCCCCGAGCAAAATCTGAGCGTTTTTAAAGCAATTTAATCTTTATTAAAATGAAAGCCAAACCATCAAGGGAAGAAATTCTCTATTATTTTAAGACGCACGGTAATTGTGAGCTACCGTACTGTATTGAGGTGGCGGCGGACACTGAGGGAGAGCACGTGGTGGTTGTCGGCGGAACACACGGCAATGAACCTGCGGGTGTCAGGGCCATGGTGGTGTTTCATCGGCGGCTGAAAGATGGCGAGATTAAATTGAATAGCGGCAAAGTCAGCCTGCTGATGGGTAATCCGCAAGCCTATCGGAAAGACCGGCGCTACGTCGACAGGGACCTGAATCGCAGCTTCGGCGATCCTGATGATGCCGCGCTTGAAGGCCGGCGGGCTGGTGAAATCAAAAAATATTTGGATCAAAATACTGATATTCGCGCACTGCTGGATTTGCATTCGGTCAGTATCGGTGATTTTAAAATCTGTGTCTATGAAAAAGCGAATGCTCAAAGCCTCGACCTGGCGTTAAGCATCAGTGACATCCCATTGCATTTTGCCTATCATCCGGAACATATGCCGGGTGCATTGATCACAGCGGCAGGCCGGCGGCAAATCTGCGGATTGATCGTGGAATGCGGCAATCATCTGTCTAAACAGGGGATCGATAACGCTCTGGACCACATGCAGGCCATGCTGGCGCGTTATCATATGTTCAACACCTCTGCTAAAGCCCCAAAAAGAGACATACCGTCCATTGAACAGTATGAAAGCATCGGCGCCATTCGCCCGGGCCCCAATTTTAAATTTCTCATCACGGATGTTGAAACCGGAACAAAACTGGCAAAAGGCCAATTGTTCGGCAGAGACGACCGTGGGGATCATCTCGCTCCTCAGGCTTGTTTTATCGTGGCTCCTTCCAGAGTCGTGAAGTCAACGGATTATGATGCGGGCTTTTTGGGCAGATTGAATCTGTTGAAAATTAAAAAACAGAAGGTATAGGTTTTGCCGTCCGAAGAGATCTGCCTGGATTCGGCCAGGTCGGTGGACTCTTCCCGGTATACTCTATATCCTGCCTTCTTCGACCGCATGGCAGGCCACCTGGGTTTCGGAGTCCAGGCGGTTGAGCTTCGGAATTTCTTGAATGCAGCGTTCATTCGCATAGATGCAGCGGCCGTGGAAGACACAGCCCGAGGGAAGGTTGATGGGCGTCGGAACCTCGCCTTTGAGTTTCAGGTGTTTGGGTTTCTGAACACCGAGTTCGGGAATGGCGCTCAGCAGGGCCTGGGTGTAAGGGTGACGCGGTTTTACGTAAAGCGTTTTGGTCGGCGCCAGTTCACAGATAGTGCCCAGGTACATGACCG
>Ga0224499_10000210_pt1 | contig 14579 bp, 14 predicted proteins | sample SF_Jul11_sed_USG_3_FD_168125 | JGI IMG/M metagenome (GOLD analysis project Ga0224499, IMG submission 168125) | Sediment microbial communities from San Francisco Bay, California, United States - SF_Jul11_sed_USGS_24 | ecosystem: Environmental > Aquatic > Marine > Sediment | place: USA... | reverse complement strand
TGCTGTGGTTTACGCCGGCGCACCGTTAATGGATGGTATCACCTACTTTTACCGACTGAGAGTGAATAATGGATCGGTATGGGGCGATTGGGTCGGGAATTTCCTGAGAATGAATAGCAGGCCAACCGTACCAGGTTTGGCCTGGCCAACGACATCGACTCCTTTGCGAAGAGAAGGCATAAGCTTGTTTGTGGACAATTCATTCGACGCCGAACTGGATACTCTGCTCTACGATTTTGAAGTATACAGAAATTCTGAGTTGACAGACCTTGCAGCCTTTGATTACGGCGTGGCAGAACAAACGGATCGTACTCAATCGAGAAATCTACCCGAGCTGTCGAGTGGCGTTTATTACTGGTGGCGGGCAAGGGTCACCGATCAACTTGAATACTCCGATTGGTCAATGCCGGTGTCATTCACAATGCCGGCCGGCCCTGTCTTCAACGTCCCAGCCGATGTCCCGACAATTCAGACAGCTATCGATATTGCGACCGACGGCGACACGGTATTAGTTGCGCCCGGAGTTTATCACGAGAATCTGGTTTTCTCACAGTTCTCAATCAGCGTGATAGGTGCGCTCGGCGCCGATTCTACTTTTCTTGAACCGGCCGTCCCGGACAGTACACATATTTTCTTCGGATCGGGTGACGGTGCCGGGACCGAATTGGCCGGGTTCACGATTTCAGGCAGTACCGCTAAGTACGGACTGTACGTGAACAATGGCTGCAAGACCTTGATACATGACAATGTCTTCCACGGTTACGCGGGAAGTCGCAACTTGATTCGGAGTGCCGGAGACAGCGCCTACAGCAGGATTTTTCACAACGTGTTCTGGGGAAACGGTGGAACCGCTTGCATCGGCCTGCTTGGTCTCGGTGGGGCGGCGGTGGACGTCATCAACAACACTTTTGACGGGAATAGCGGAGGGATTTACACTTTTGGCGGCATGGCCATAAATAATATTGTCACCAACACTCAGAGTACGGCCATTTCCGGGTTCTACCCAGTCGACTACAATTGTGTATGGAACAACAACCCGGACTACGACTGGGGTCAGCCTGTAGGTTATAGCAATCTGTCGGCGGACCCTATGTACGTCGATGCCGCCGCGCATGACTATCGATTGTTGCCGGGCTCACCCTGCGTGGATATGGGCAGTCCCGACCCGCTTCTCAACGACCCCGATGGCTCCAACAGCGATATCGGGACCTTTTCATACCAACACACGATCTACCCGGTGGCGACTACCATCGATTTTGCCCCAGAGCTTGACGATAACCGAGTCGGTTCGGAAACGCCGGAGATTATGTGGACCTATCTCGATACGGCGGTCACCGCTCAAACGCAATACCATCTTCAAATCGGCCATGATGACGATTGGAGCGAGGCCGAACTTTGGGACACCGGCCCCGTAACATCATCCGTCACTAATGTCCTGTACGACGGCGCCGTTTTGGAAACACACCACCGGTACTTCTTGAGAATACGAGTGCACAATGGCCTTGACTGGGGTGACTGGCGGCATAAATCGTTCGTGGTCTGGACCTGGATTAACTCCTTGATCCGAGTGCCGACGGACTTTCCGAACATAGGCGCGGCAATGTTCGTGGCTCAGCATGAGGATACAATTCTGCTGGCTCCGGGTACTTATTCCGGCGATGAGAACCGGGGATTTAACCTGGTCGCGCGACATATCACTTTTCTATCGGAAGCCGGGCCGGACAGCACGGTGATCCAGTTGGACGGTGGTTGTTTCCTGACGGCAGGTTCCGATACCCTTCCGGATGTTCAGCCTCTCGGTATTCCACACGGGGCAGGTCTTGCAACGATTAAGGAAATATGCTTTGAAAACGGAAACCCGTCGCTCAAGTATAATGGTTACTGGGTCTGGGGATCCATCAGTGCGCACCAGTGCCTCTTTCGACAGAATCCAATGGCGATGTTGGTTGAATATCCGGGTGCTGGAGGAGCCTTCGAGTGTCGGTTCGACAGTAACGGCACGGCTATACTGCTGGACGGCTTTCCGGAGTTCTTCCAGGCCTCCAACTCTGTGTTCGTCGGTAACACAATGGGGATTGTCTGCGAGAGCGTAAACAACTTCTTCACCGACAACATATTCGCGCATAACTCAGTGGGTTTCCAGTCCTTCGGATGGGGCACCGTTTTTCTCCATCGTAATGTTTTCTATGCCAACGGCGCCAGTGTCTGTGGATCACCGGATATGAGCTGTAACATCGTCTACGGTCATCCAACCGATTACTGCGCCGCTGCAGAACAGATTGGTCTGAACGGCAACATATCCGCGGACCCGCTCTTTTGTGATACAACATTAGCCATAACAGACGTCTACGCTCTCTCTCCCCTGTTGCCTGAAAACAACTCGTGCCAGGAGAATGTGGCGAATGTGGTTCAGGGTTGTTTCGACTGCGGCGACGTTGACGGATCGACCGGGCCGGCCGACATCGCCGACTTGGTCTACCTGGTCGATTACATGTTCACCGGCGGACCAGCGCCACCGGACATTAGCGCCGCCAACATGGACGGGTTCGGAACCGTTGACATCGCCGATCTCGTTCATTTGGTTGATTTCATGTTCACCGGCGGCCCACCGCCGGTGTGCCTCTGATGCCGCAGACCGATCACGCTCCTACAGGCATAATTCACCGAATCAGCATGGCATCGCCGTAACTGAAGAAGCGCATGCGTTGCTGGATCGCTTCGTCGTAGGCAGCCATGATCCGTTCGCGCCCGGCAAAGGCGCTGACCAAAATCAACAGCGACGACTTGGGTAGGTGGAAGTTGGTGATCAGATGATCGATTGTGTTGAAACGATGACCCGGCTTGATATACAGATCGACCATGCCTGAAAATGGCTGGATCTGACCGCGCAAAGTCTGAGCCGATTCCAAGGTGCGCACACTGGTGGTCCCGACGGCCACTATCTTGCCGCCTCGCTTGCGAACCTTGTTGATTGAGGATGCGGCTTGGGGCGACAACGTGGCCATCTCCGGATCGACAACGTGCTCATCGATGTTATCGACTTTCACCGGTTTGAACGTACCCGGCCCGACATGCAGACAAACATCAATCAGGCTGACTCCCTTACTCTTCAGCACGTCAAGCAAGGAACGAGTGAAATGAAATCCGGCCGTCGGTGCGGCCACGGCGCCAGTATTGTAACTGTCTGCAAAAACCGTCTGGTAGCGACGCAGATCGGAAGGCTGGTCGTCGCGTTTTATATAGTGCGGCAACGGTACATGACCAAACTTGTGAATGATTCTGTCTCGCTGTCTTTCACCGGCAAATGAAACCAGCCACCGGCCGCCGCCAATATCGGCATCCAGCCGCACCTGCGTGGGTCCAAACTGGATCATCTCCCCTTCCCGTACTCGTCGCGAAGGAGATACCAAAGCGATCCATTCAAGTGGCCGATCCGGCTCTACAGTTCGGACCAAAAACAGCTCGACCTTGGCGCCGGTCGGTCGGCGTCCGAACAATCGGGCTTTGAAGACTTTAGTGCTGTTGACGACCAGCGCGTCACCGGGGTTGAGGTAATCGGCGATGCTTTTGAAGGACTTTACACAGGTACCCGAAGTCTGTCGGTCGAGGACCATCAGACGAGACTGATCGCGGCGACGGGATGGAGTCTGTGCAATCAACTCGGGAGGGAGGTTGTAGTCGTAGAGCGAAATGTCTGATGGTTGTTTGATCATTTGGCTGAACTCAAGCTGACGCGCCGCAGTCCATTGTCGGTGTGGTGACCGACGCCTTTCCACGCGATCTGAAGATCACTTGGGCACAACGGCGCGTAACCGTCTCACACCATGTTGGAACGGAAATCAGCACAATAGATTCACCCTTCGACTCCGCTCAGGGTGAGGTTATTTACGCGCGAAGCGAGAGAGCGTGATTCATCACCCCCAAAGCGACTTTGAGGGTGCCACCCAAGTCCGTCGGGTCGCGCACACCAACGCCAGGTCACACATACCTCTCACGCGGACTGGCAAGTGCTGACGCAACTGTGTATACCGCGTAGGGGGCGGCCTGGTGTCGCCCCTCCGCAAGCCAAATGTGTCCGGCGGACACATGGCCCGCCGCTACGCGATAGAAACAGTGGCTTGTGACACAGTCGCGTATCGCCCACTGCACAAGGTACGCTTGGAATCGCTGGTCCGTCACTGGTTGGCTACTCGTTTCTATTCTCTTCCGGCTCCAACAGTCGCGATTGCCACACAGCCAGCAAAGCCTGCTGGTCGTCGCTGAGTGGTTCTTCCGATATGTGTCCGCTCAGCCAAGCCGTCAAAGCGGCCAAAGCCGTCGTGGTATCCCCGACCGTAAGTGTTCGTCCGGTACTCTCCATGATCCGGTCGCGAAGTTTTACTGTCTCATAAATCAGAATAGCCAGCGTCGGGCTGGGATTGTCCTGATGGGCGAACGGTTCGAACAGCTTCTTGAGTTCCTCTTCGTTCATGAGCACTTTCCGCGTAGGGACGACCGCGACCTCGAAGAAGCCCGAGTCAAAACATAGACTGCTGCCCGTCCGTTGGAGGATTGACACCGAGGTGTTTCATCGCCTCGGGTGAGGCCATCCGCCCGCGCCGTGTGCGCTGGATGAAGCCTATTTTCAACAAGTACGGTTCGACCATATCGACCAGCGTATCGACCTCTTCGTTCAAGGTAGCACCGAGGGCCTCGATTCCGACCGGGCCACCTTTGTAGTATTCGACGATGACCTGGAGGAGTTTTCGATCGAGATTGTCCAGGCCAAGGGCATCGACCCCTTCGGCATCTAGCGCTTTGACCGCGATGGCGTCGCCGATGGCGCCGTCGGACTTAACCGCGGCATAGTCTCTGACTCGCCGCAAGAGGCGGTTGGCAATGCGGGGTGTACCTCGTGATCGTTGGGCAATAGTCAGGGCGGCATCAGCAGTAATCTCGGTCTCAAGCAGCCCTGCCGAACGAACGACAATCTGGGCCAGGTCTTCCGGCGGGTAAAAGTCAATGTGGTAGTACAAGCCGAACCGATCTCGCAACGGCGAGGACAACATCCCGGCCCGAGTGGTGGCGCCTATCAGCGTGAACCGCTTCAAAGGGACGTTGATCACCTTGGCGAAAGCGCCTTTGTCGACCACAAAATCAACTTTGAAATCCTCCATGGCCGGATACATGAACTCCTCGATAACCGATGACAATCGATGGATTTCATCTATGAACAGGATGTCCCCTTCTTTTAAGTTGGTCAGAATGCCCATCAGATCACCGGTGCGCTGCAAGGCCGGGCCGGAAGTAGCGAACAGTTTGGAACTCATCTCGTTGGCGATAATGTGGGCCAGCGTGGTCTTGCCCAAGCCGGGCGGGCCGTAGAAAAGAATGTGTTCCGCCGCTTCTTTGCGCTGTAGCGCGGCATCAAGTGTTACTTTAAGTTTTCCGCGTAATTCTCTTTGGCCAATATACTCTGCCAGAGACTTAGGTCTCAATGAAAGCTGCGCCTGGTCCTCATCGTTGACAATCTGCTCACCTGCGATTATCCGTTCACGTTCCATCATCCACCTACCTCAGCCGTATGCTGTGACTTGAAGATGGAACTTATCAACTCCTCGGCGTTCTTGATCTTTGGGTTATCTTCAAGCGCCTTCTCTATCATCTGCTGCGCCTCGCCTGCTTTGTACTGTAGCTGGAGAAGCACTTCGGTTGCCTCATCGGCAAAGGGCGGGGTCGGTGTTGATGCCCTGGCCAGTGGCTCGTCCTTTTTGGATAGGGCGAATTTGGCTGTCTTACCATGGAGCTCGGCGATGATTTTCTCGGCCAGTCTGGCCCCGACCCCCGGCAAACGATTGAGCCGGGCCGCGTCTTTGGTTTCAATGGCCGTTGCGATATCCCGAATGGGCATGACCAGGGATTTAAGCGCCTTTTTGACACCCAACCCCGGCACTTGAATGTAGAGCGAGAAAAACTCGCGGTCGAAGGCATCATCGAACCCAACCAGGCGCGGGTAATGACTGGACTTTTTATCGCCGGCTTCGATGTAATAGATAGTCTCGAAGGTTATCTCCTCCCCCACGGCGGGTCCCTCTTTGAGCCGTTCGGCCAGGGCCGAGGGCACCAGGACTTCATAGGAAACGCCGTTATTATCCACCAGTGCGCGCGTCTCGTCTATGGTGCTGAGTTTACCGCGTATCCGCCTGATCATACGGTCACCATTGGGTTGTCGTGCATCAAAGCTCGGCAATGGCAGAGAGCTACGGCCAGCGCATCGGCCACATCGGGCGGTTCCGGAATTTCTGAGAGACCTAAGGTGGAAGCAATCATCAGCTGCATCTGACGCTTGGAGGCGCGTCCGTTGCCGGTGAGAGACTTTTTGATACGGGTGGAGGCGTAGGGAAAGACCGGCAGCCCGGCCTCGGCAGATTTGAGAAAAATCACGCCGCGTGCATGGCCCATGATTATGGCCGTTTTGGGGTGACCGTAATGAGAGTAAAGTTCTTCGACGGCCACCGCCTCGGGCTGGAACTGGCTTATGATACTCTCGGTTTCGCGCGCGATATGTTGCAAGCGCTCGGCCATCGGGGCTTTGTTTCCCGCCCGTATGACTCCGGCCTCGACGACAGAGATAGAATCATCCTCGCCGCTCAAGATACCGTAACCGGTAATATTCAATCCGGGATCGACACCGAGTATCCGCATAGTGCCGATAGATAGGCGTTTGCAGGGCAGATATCAATTAAAATATGGGCGTGTTGTCACAATGTGAAACTCCCGGCAGGCAACTTTTCCCTTGGAATTGCGAATCTAATTTGAGTGATTATGCCCTGTATACCGAAACGTAGCGCCCATGACTAAAGCAACCAAACTGTTCAACCGTAACTTCGTCCTCCTTTGGCAGGGGCAGTTTGTCTCGCAGATGGGCAACCAGGCGTTCTCCATCGCCTTGATGTTCTGGATCAAGCACGAAACCGGCTCCGCGACTTTGATGGGCCTTATCATGATGGTCTCGCAGATACCGGCGGTGATACTTAGTCCCATCGCAGGTGCTTTCGCCGACCGCCATTCACGCAAGTCGATTATCATTGTGAGCGACATGGTGCGCGGTGTGACTGTGCTGGCGCTGGCCGCGTTGATTTTCTTTGCGCCCGACGAGTCCGACATGATCCTGGCCGCTCTCTTCGTAGTGGCGATAATAGCCTCGTCGATGGGCGCGTTTTTCCGGCCGGCCATCTCGGCAGCTATCCCGGACCTGGTACCCACCGAACGAGTAGCCGCAGCGAACTCGATGAACCAGTCATCGATGCAGGCTTCGATGTTAGCCGGACAGTCGGTGGGTGGTGTGCTTTTTCGAATCATGGGTGCGCCCTTGCTGTTTATGATCGATGGCGTCACCTACCTGATCTCGGCGGTCAGTGAGATGTTCATCAGTATTCCTCAGAAAGCGCCGAAGCCCTCAACCGGCTCAGCCTTCCAACGCTTCAAAGTGGACACCATCGAAGGGATGCGCTTCGCCTGGAAACATCCGGGCCGCAGATCACTCACCCTGGCCGCTGCCTTTATCAATTTCTTTCTGGTACCGTTTCTTATCCTGCTTCCCTTCTATGTCGAGGACACGCTGGGCGTCACGGTCGATTGGTATGGGTTCATGATTGCAGCGTTGGGCCTGGGTTCGCTTATTGGCTATCTCGGCGCAGGGACAATTAAGGTCAAAGGTCGCACACGCAGTTGGATGATGATCGGTTCACTGATTCTTATGTCACTTGCTTTCGCTGCCCTGGGACTGACGAAGTCTCCACCGGCGGCGGTGGTTCTGATGTTTTTGGCCGGTGCTGTCAACGGCTATATCAACATTAATATCGCCACGATCATGCAGTTGACGACACCCTCCGAGATTCGCGGTCGCGTGTTCGGATTGTTGGGTACAATGTCGGCCGGTCTGACTCCGATTTCTATGGGCCTGACCGGATTCGTGACCGACCTGCTCGATCAAAACATTCCCTTGGTCATGATATCTTGCGGACTGATCACGGCGATCCTATCGATCGCGGTGTCTTTTGGCCGCGAGTTCCGCCAGTTCTTGACCTGCGATGTGGAGGAGGCCACTGATGAAAATCCTGGCCCTTGAGCCATACTACGGCGGGAGTCACAAGGCGTTTCTCGATGGCTGGGTGCGTCATAGCCGCCATGATTGGACCGTGCTCGGGCTGCCGGCCAGTAAGTGGAAATGGCGCATGCGGCATTCGGCTATCACTTTCTCTGAGCAGATCGCCACCCGGCTGAGTGGCGGCGAGTCGTGGGACCTGCTGTTCTGCTCTGACATGCTCAACCTGGCCGAATTCAAAGGACTGGTCGACCAACGAATTGCACGGTTGCCGTCGGTGGCCTACTTTCATGAGAACCAACTGACCTATCCGGATAGGTATCCCAAAGAGTGGGACCGACATTTTGCTATTACGAATTTCACTACCTGTCTGGCCGCCGACGCTGTCTGGTTTAACTCCATGTTCCACCGACAGCAGTTCCTGGAGGCGCTACCAAAGTTTCTGCGCCGCATGCCCGACCACCGTCCGCTTGAGGCCGCCGAATCTATCCGGCCCAAGATGTCGGTACACCCGCCGGGCGTCGAACAGCTACCGCCCCGTCCTGTGCGACCCGAAGGCCCGATGCGCATCCTGTGGGCGGCCCGATGGGAGCATGACAAAGGACCGGAAGTCTTCTTTGAAGCGTTGAGATTGCTGAAACAACGCGGAGGCGAGTTTCGCATGAACGTCGTCGGCGAACAGTTTGAAGAATCACCCGAAGTCTTCACCCGTGCGAAAGACGAATTCTGCGATGAGATCGATCGCTGGGGATGGCAGGAGTCGCGCGATGAGTACATCGCCGCCATGCATGAGTCCGATCTGATCGTGTCGACCGCCGATCATGAGTTTTTCGGCATCAGCGTGGTCGAGGCAATCGCAGCCGGCGCTTCTCCCCTCTTGCCTGAACGGTTGTCTTATCCGGAGATACTCAGATTGGCCGAAGACAAGACCATGCAAGAGTTCTTCTACGATGGCAGCGCACGACAGTTGGCCGACATGTTGGCCGCGCGCGCTGAGCAGATTGCACGTGACTCTTCGTGGCAATCAAGTTCGGAAAAACTCAAGGATTGCATCGGACGGTTTCTCTGGGGTAACCTGGTCGGAGACATGGACGATGGCCTCGACAAAGTGGTCACCCGGTTGTGACAAGAGAGCCGAGTGATTAGCGAGATACATTTCCCCGTCGGGCCGGGCGACACAAGGCCGCCCGTCGGGTGGCACTCTCAAAGCTGCTTTGGGTGTGTTTCCTCCCTCGCCCCAAACAGAGTTTGTGGCGGCCACCCATCTCCCGCTGAGCGGTGATAGCATGCGATATCGGCTGCAACAGGTAGCAAGCCGTCACTCGTGTCTATTCAGTGCCGACCAGTCCGGCGCGAAACCTGCCCGCCAACCACCGCACAGCCATCGCCAGTCCGTAACAGGCGCCTGCAATCAGAATAATCGTAGCACCAGCCGGGAAGTCTGATTGGTAGCTGACGGCCAGACCCGAGAGAGTGAAGAAAACGCAGCAGGCTATGGCACCAAACATCATTTGTCGAAACGTCCGCGATAAACATCCAGCCACCGCCGCCGGCAGCGTCAACAAGGCTATCACCAAAACGATGCCAACCACGGTGACCAGTAGTACCACTGTCAGTGCTGTCAGGCAAAGAAGCAACATGTAATACCAATGGACCCGCATTCCACGAGCGCGCGCAAAGTCCGGATCAAAACAAACGGCAAGAACCTGGCGGTAGTAAAGGTAGGTGAGTACGACGATCAAAATGTCGAGCGCGATTAAGATGCTGAGGTCGGTGTCGGAGACCATCAGGATGTTTCCAAAGAGGTAACTCATGAGTTCCTGGTTGTAGCCGGGAGTCTGTGAAATGAACAGTATGCCGACTGCCATTCCGACCGCCCACACGGCCCCGATAACGGTATCTTCCCGCTGACGAGCACGAACTGTCACCCAACCGATAATCAACGCTGCCAGCAGAGCGGATACTATCGCGCCGTAGAGCGGCGAGAGTACGTCCCACTGACGGACGGCAATCAGGTATCCGGCAACACCCATGCCACCGAGGACACTGTGGGCAATGCCGCCGGCTACATAGGTGATCCGCCGCGCCACCACGAAACTGCCAATCACCCCGCAGGCAAGCGCGGCCAGTAGGCCGGCGCTCACTGCGTTGCGCATGAAGGGATAATCGAACACTGCTTGCAGAAAGTCGGGCATCTCAATCACCTACCTCATAATGCCGGTCGTGGCGGACAATGCGCAGGTCCCTTCCGCGATACCATTCACCCATCTTCTCGGCGCTGACCTCGCCGGTGGGATGAATCTCGACTGTCCGATTGACACATACCACGTGTTTCACGAAGCGGCTGACAAAAGCAGGATCGTGCGACACCATCACAACGGTCAAGGAGCCACGAAGACGTTCCAGTAGTTTATAGAATTCCCGTTGCAGTACTTGATCGATGTTGGCCGTGGGTTCGTCCAGGATCAGCAGGTCCGGTTGACAGACCAAGGCTCTCGCGATGAACATCCGGCGCTGTTGGCCTCCTGAAAGTTCGGAGAACAGAAGCTGCGACTGCTCGGACAAGCCTACTTGTTCGATAGCGCGTTCGGCCGCCCTTTGATCCGCTCGACCGTGGCGCCCCCGCCATCCCTTGCCGCCCAGCCTGCCCATCAGAACGACATCCATGACCGTTACCGGAAAACGTTGGTCCAGCGACACATGTTGCGGCATGTAGCCGATACGCTCCCGGACCGTTTTCGGCGCTTGCCCGAAGAGCTGCACCTTACCGACCGAAGGCGCCAGCAGGCCGAGGATGAGTTTCAACAAAGTTGTCTTACCGCCGCCATTGGGTCCCACAATCCAGCAAAACTCATTGGAGGATACTGTTAGATCGACCCGATCCAACACCAACCGATCGCCATAAGAAAACGAGAGATTCTCAATAGCTATGGCCCGACCATCGTTAGTCATTGACTTCTCCGCCGCCGAGGATTCGCGAGAGCTTGGCCGCAATATCCATCATATTCGCAAGGTAATCTCCCGACAACGGATCCAGTTCTATCACCTCACCGCCGATGGCCTCGGCTATCGTTTCCGCCGATCTGCGGGTAAACTGCCGCTGCACAATTACAGCTTTTACTCCTGCGGCTCTGGCTTGATCTATTAACCTGGTCAATTGGGCCGGTCCCGGCTCTTTGCCGTCGACTTCAACCGCCACTTGGGTGAGGCCGTAAGCCTGGGCAAAGTGACCGTAGGCCGGATGAAAAACAAAAAAGCTCTTACCCTTTGCCGGTTCCAACTTCCGCCTGATGGCTGCATCCAGGCTGTCCAGATCGTTGAGCAGTGCATTGAGACTGTCCTGGAGATCACGCCGTTGCATAGGAAGTAAACCATGTAGGCTCGTATGAACCGTTTTTGCCATTGTCTTCACCTTAATCGGGTCCAACCAAACATGCGGATCGGGGCCACGATGATCGTGACCGTGGCCAGAGTGATCGTGCAGGTGTTCAGTAACCTGGTCGTATGATCGCAAGCCGGCGCGCATGTCCACCACTGTCAGATCATCATGCATAGTTTGAATCTTCGGCAACAAAGCCGCCTCGAAAGGCACCCCCGTGTGGAAATACAAGTCGGCCTTTTGGAGTTTGACCATCTGCTGAGGAGTCGGTCCATAAGTGGCCGGCGACTGACCGGGGCCGACCAACACATGGACGTCGACATACCGACCGCCAACCCGCTTAACGATATAAGCCTGTGGCTCGATACTTACCACGACCCGAACCGGCTCAGTTTCGGTTGAACGCATTTCGAGTTGCGGGGCGGCGGTCACCAGTAGTGGCAGCACAAAAACAGCGATCAGCAGGGTCTTAAGGGTAGCACCCATTTGTGCAGACTTCATACGTCAACCCCCTACCGATGACCGTTTGCTCCGAGTCACCCGGTGTGCCGATTTACGCCGTGGTTGCTTGGCACAGACCAGGTGGAACTCATGACACTGTCGACACTCCCTGACCGTGTGGTCCTCGGCAAAAGTGTCCCAGTGTTTCTTCTGCTGAGCCGACAGCACACCGGTCCCTTTGCACAGCGGGCATGAACTTTCGAGCGCGGCGATAACAGCGTTCCTGATGAAACTTGAACGATTCGGGATGCCTGACATAGCCTTTCGCAAGGACTCATCGACTTTGAAACTGATCATCTCGGACTTGCCGGTAGTAGCCATAGTGAACTCTTCCTTTGTAACCCGTTGCCGCGTGCCTGGCCTTCAGGCAGCGTTTATTCGCACCCAGAGTATTACTTTGTATTACCCGTATGTCAAGGATATTTTACCTTTTCTTTCATGCCATCCGTGTTCTACGCCCTCTCAACATGACGCATGTACTTCAAATTGTCTTGACCGGCGGTGCGGTCAGTGCTATCCTAAAATAGATGCATAAGAATATTTTGACAATCGCGCTGGTATTGATCACGTTGACTGTGTACTCTCAGGCGCTCGGACTCGAACGGCCGCCGGTGGTGGCCGGGGCCTTTTATCCGGCCGACAGCACCAGCCTGGACTCGATGGTGCGGGATCATTTGCGGAGCGTGCGCGCCAGGCAGGATATTGACGGCGCCATTGTCGCTATGATCGTTCCGCACGCCGGACTGATTTACTCCGGCGCAATTGCGGCGCATTGCTACAAACTTCTCGAAGGTTCTGAGGTCAACAAGGTCGTTCTCTGCGGCCCGTCGCACCGGTATCCCTTTCAGGGGGCCTCAGTTTACGGCGCCGGCATAGAGTGGCGTACGCCGTTGGGACTGGTTTCGTGCGACGACGAACTTTGTGAGGCCGTGGTGAGGCATGATGGTGTCAACGTGGTCCCCGCCGCTCACAATCGCGAACACTCGCTGGAAGTCCAGCTACCATACCTGCAAACGGTCCTGCCGGGCGTCAGGATTGTCCCCATAGCGATCGGCCACCAAACGGAACGAGGAATCGGCACACTGGCCACCGCGCTTGAGAGTCTTGAGTATGATACTCAGACCATCATGGTGGCATCGACCGACTGGCAACACTACAGGCCGGTATCGGTGGGCGCACCGATGGACTCTTTGGGCATTGACTGCCTGCTTGATCTGGACCCCACTCGGTTAGCTTCTCTTTTGGCATCCGGAGAAGTCGAGATGTGTGGTGGCGGCGCGGCCGTGGCTGTCACCCGGGCGGCCATGGCCAAAGGAGCTAACCGTGCGCAACTGTTGCGGTATGGAGATTCCGGTGAACAGACCGGTGACAAAAAGTCGGTGGTCGGCTATGCCGCGATTGTGCTCTACCGGCAGCACGACAGTACAGAAAGGGCCGCATCCACAAGCAGCGATCAGGAGGAGCCATCCGTGAACCAAGAGGAACCATACCGGCTGAGTGACACGCACAAAAAGCGGTTGTTACAGATCGCTCGTCAGTCCATCGCGAGCTTCTTAAAGAGCGGCAAACTGCCAGCCTTCGAGGTACCGGACATCCTGGCTGAGCCGGGTGCTGCCTTCGTCACGCTTGAGAAGCAAGCGACGCTCCGTGGTTGTATCGGCTTTACTCACGCCGTCCAGCCGTTGTATCGCACGGTAGCGGAGTGTGCGGTTAAAGCGGCCATCCAGGATGATCGATTCTCTCCGGTGACAGCCGAGGAATTGCCCGATTTGCATATAGAGATTTCAGTTCTGACACCTATGGAAGAAGTCAAGTCGCTGGATGAGATCAAAATCGGCCGCGACGGGTTGATGATCGAACTGGGGCAGCGTCGAGGCTTGTTGCTTCCGCAGGTTGCGGTCGACAAGGGTTGGAACCGGACGGCTTTCCTTGAGAAGACCTGTTGGAAAGCCGGGCTTCCCGAAGAGGCCTACAAATCGCCGGAAGCGGTAATCTACCGATACCAGGCTCTGATCTTCGGCGAGTAAGGTCTGAGATTCAACCAAGACTCTCTTCGTGCAACAAGCGATCTATGGTTTTGGGCAGTTCTTCCTCCCGCTGTATCCCGTTTCTCTTGATGATGCGCGCCGGCGTTCCGACCACCGAACAGTTCGATGGAATGTCGCGCATTACCACGAAAGTGTTGGCGCCGATCTTGACATTGTCGCCCACTTCAATAGGTCCCAGCAGAGTCGCCCCGGTGCCTATGAATACATTGCTGCCTACCGTTGGATGCCTTTTGCCATGATGTTTGCCGGTGCCGCCGAGGGTTACGTTGTGAAAAAGAACGCAGTTGTCACCAATCACCGTGGTTTCGCCGATCACCACCCCGGCGCCGTGATCGACAAAAAAACCGCGCCCAATGGTCGCGCCTGGATGGATTTCAAGCCCGGTCACAAACCGCGACACTTGAGATAGCAGGCGCGGGACAAAGGGTATTCTCAGTTTCCACAATAAGTGGATCAACCTATGGGCCAGGGTAGCCTGGAATCCAGGATATAGCAGAAACTCGATGTTTCTGACGGCCGGATCGTTGCGATAGATCGCTCTGATGTCATCCAGAATAATGGACAT
>Ga0224499_10000208_pt1 | contig 14644 bp, 17 predicted proteins | sample SF_Jul11_sed_USG_3_FD_168125 | JGI IMG/M metagenome (GOLD analysis project Ga0224499, IMG submission 168125) | Sediment microbial communities from San Francisco Bay, California, United States - SF_Jul11_sed_USGS_24 | ecosystem: Environmental > Aquatic > Marine > Sediment | place: USA... | reverse complement strand
TTGTGCGCTGGGTCTGCCATCTAAGTAGGCGTAACGACTTGCGCTTGATTCAATCAAACAAACTGCATGATGCCATTTATCTGCTGTATAAGATTCGGTCGTAGCAATAGTAGCATTACCAGAACCACCGCCTCTTGAACGAACATATACGAAAGCATCGCCTGTTCCGCCAACATATAATCTAATTAACTGAGTTCCAGTACCTAATTCTCCAAGAGAAATAAGTGCTTTATCTCCACTAGTATCTTTTGCTTTAAACCAACAAGAAAATGTTAATAATGTTGTCGGGGCATTAGATACAGTAGAAGTTAGATAATCAGGATTAGCCTTATCAAAAGACTTGGCAAAATTGTTATTCTCGAAAACAGGGACTTCCATTGGAACTGTTTCCAGCGGGCGTCTTAGCAGCATTTGAGGTTGTGTCGGCTTAACCATCTGCCAAGTATTGTGATACAGGCTTTTTACTTCATGAGCTTCAAGTGATCGTGTCCAGCCCATCGCGCAAAGCATTTGCCCAATGAAAGCCGCATCTTGAGCAGCGTGGTATCCAATGCGTATCGGTTCGGCAGTTTCGTTTGCCGTAGTCGTGTATTGACCAGCGTCGGCAGTGGCCGGTACTAGCTCACCGTTGATATAAAATTTAGCTATGTCGTCGTTCGCCAAGGTGCCATCAAATACAAATGCAATATGGAACCACTCACCGGCAGTAATATACTGTGAGTAATCACTGACTACTGTATTTTTTACTGGGCCTGCTCCAACCCAATTCGAAAAGAATAAGCCTCCAGTTGACCAAGTATTTATTCCCCAGTAATCAACCGGCGAGACTTCTAATATATTGAAAAATGCGCCAATCGTATCAATCGTATTTTGATTAAACCATCCAGCAAAACTCATATGAGTAACGCCGGAAAACTGTGAATTATTCTTCACTTCAAACCACGTATCTTGACTTAGGTCAGCCGCTAACCCCTTATCACTCACAATAAGTTTGGGCGTACCATCTCCAACCCATTCAACACTAGAAAAATTTTTCGATACAAGATCAAGCCCGAGAGCAATCTGGTGTGCTTGACAAGGCATAAAAAAGTCGAGATCACGAGTGATCGCATTGCTCCAGTCTATCTCAATATCCTCTATCGGCTTCTTGTCCGGAATCATCAACTCTGGTTTAATTAGACGATCATTCGGGATTGCAATAGTTGCTTTATTAGCTTCACCAGCGGGTCCGAACACAGGTAGGTCCGCAACGTCTACGAAAGTATGCTTCTGGGGTTCTTTAGCGTATCTTACATCCGTAGTGATGGGAGTAAATGAACTAGGGCTAGTAACAACAGGGAACTGTCTTGTTATAGGGCAGTAGTTCTCGTTTTTCCCTAAATCAGGCGCAAATATACAGCCGGGAAGATCTCTAGGATTTGTTGCTGGGCCGGTAAAGCCGATTCGGTCATTGTCAGTACCACCAGCAAGTCCCATTATTTCATCTTGAGTCAACGCTCTATCAAATATGCCTAAACCAGTTAATGCAATATCGGCACTTCGATCGCTATTACCTGGGGAGCCCATTAAATAAATATCGCCACCTGGATATATTGGATTACCGACACCGTTTAGCGTAAACCCGTAAGTATCTGTAACTTTACCATCCAGATAAGAATCCATATTAGTGTAACTAAGAGCTGCTGGATTTCTAGACACAAAAACAACATGGTGCCACTGTCCAGTAACCATATCGTTGTCTGCATGCGCAATTTCTCTGGGATCGGTTACTCTGTGTTCTTCGAAAGTTATCGCTAGAACATCATTTTGCCAGAAGTACATTGATATTGCGGCGTTTGTATCCGTTTCATCCCAAATACGCAGAATCTCTCTCGAAGGTGTATCATTATTATCAGAATTTAAGTAAATCCAAAAACTGACACTGTAATCACCGTCTAAAATTTTAGGCATTTGATACAGAAGATGTGCTTCTGTAGTACCTGTAGGGTCACCTTCCAGAGCCATAGGAACGTCATGTGTTTCTTGCTCTACATTGCTTAAAAGGTATCCAGGCTTCTCAATAAAGACTCTGCTAAAGTCAGCAGCAGGTTTTAAGAATTGGTATGGATCTTCGTACAGGCGCTTTATTTCGTAGTTTTTTGGTATTTTGCCGTGCCAAATCATTAAATCAGAAACAGTACAATTACAAAACTCTGAAGTTAAAGTATTATTCGCCACCCCAATACTAAACTGTGTCTGAGTGGTTGTCCTTGTTCTAGTAAAGTCTTCATCAAACCATTGGCCATCAAACCATATCGTATTATCTATTGGAGAAACTTGTGAGTGTACGACACAATGGTGCCAAGTGTTATTTCCGACAGTAAACGGATCTGAAGCCCAAGCAGTGGCACCCTCCCATATAATTACATTTACACTATTAGCCGTTTCTACCTCTAAACCAATACCGCCATCGCCAGTACCAAAACCCCCTAGTTCGAAAATTCGATCGTTATTAACGCCTCCAGTTGTTGGCATCTTAAACCAGAAAGAAACGGTAACATCGTCGTCGTTATTAAATATTGCAGGAGACTGGTAGTAATCACTTACCCCATCAAAATGTGTGCCGGGAAAACTAAAGTCTGGAGCCCCGCCAACAGCTGTAAGATTGTTTCTACTTACCAATTCTCTTAAAGGATCATCGAGATGATCAAGGGGATAGTAAGCAACCAATTGGTGAACTAAATAGTGTCCCCTATCGATAACAGTGGGACTGATAGATTTTTTACCGCGCGGTAATACTTCTAAAACGTCCGGTAACTCTAAGGTTTCAAGTTGTGGAGTGAAAAAATGTGGCACAGAAGCCTCCTGACTCCAGTTTAGTACGCAACCCCTTTAGAAACTATAAATTGGTAAGGATCTTGAAAAAGCGCAGTTCTTTCTTGCGCAGCAACATTCAGTTTATCAAAGATTAGACAATAACGTATTACGCCTTCGGCGGGTAGGGCTCCCGAACTTGAGTTGAGAAAACTTATCTCATCTGTGGTAGAACCTACGGACCAAACGCCAAAGTTTGAAGTTGACCATATATTTCCGTCATCTCCGATTACATGTATCCATCTCGAATCGTTAGACTCGTCCCACTCCGCCCAAATTATGTATTCATCCCCGTTAAAAAGATTTGGAAATCCGGAAAGGCTTTGCCAATCGGCACCTAGTCTAAATCTAAGGGCGGTGTCGGTATCTCTTTCTATAGTAAATCCTGTGTAATTTGTATCAATAAGTCTGGCATTAACATTTTCTGAGCCGGTATTTCTATAAGTAAAAACCATAGAACCAAACTCATTTGGAAACCAGTTATCATTGTGTGGAAACTGCCTGTCCGGGGGTAAAAATCGAACCCATTCTGTACCCGTTTGATGTAGGCCGCCACCTGTCAAACTGCAACTGTTATTTGTGGGTCTTAAATTCTGAACTACTTCAACTGCTTGGCACCCTTCGAATACATAGGCTGCAACTAAATGTTTTGCATACGGGTTAGTCCGGTCTATTGCCAGTTGCCCTGCAGGCAAAGCTCTGGGTACAGCAGATTGCGGATTTAACAGCTTGGGGGGTACGTAAATACTTTCAAACTTTTCAGCAGGATCTGCCGGTTGTCTGAGTATTATGCCTATAGTACTAGAATAGCGTGATCCGCTATTTTCTATTGTATATACGTCTTCGGGTTCAGCAATTACTTCCCCTATTTGTACCGGGGTTTCTCGCATAAGCCAACAACTAAATACAGTTGTTCTTTTATTAGGGGCTACTCTTGTACGCCATCCTGGAGGGTTTGGAGTACCATCTACGCCATCCGTACCGGAATCTATCGCGGTAAATACAAATATTCCATCTTTACCAGATCTCCCGTCGTCTTCATCAGCTGTCCAGGCAGGTAGTTTAATAGTCGTTGAAAGAGTGCTGTGGCCATAGAATGGCGAAGTCTTACCAAAGGGTCTATTAGCGTCGAATCTCCCCTTTGGAACTCGCATAACATTTCCTGACCAGTCTTCCGTTCCTGTCCAAGTAAAAGTAATAGTACCCGAAGCTTCGTTACTTGTAGCGACCCATGCAACCAGTCCTTGAGTAGGCCCTGCAGAAGATTCTCCACCGCTCCCAGAAAGATCTAATAACAGTTCTTCTCCGTCAGGGCCTGCTGTAGGGGTTTGCAGGTTGTTATTAGTAGCATCATCGTCTACTGCAATCCCTACAACCAATAAATCCCCTACTGAATAAGCTGGATAAACTACGGCACCCGAGGTTACTGCCGTACCACCACTTTCCGTAAAACCGGACTGCCATGGAAGCCATTGTTCAGCCATGATTACTGATTACTGTACTGCCATGGAAGCCATTTAAGAGCGTTACTGGCTACTGTACTGCCATGGACGCCATTTCAGAGTGTTGCCGGAAGAAGCCAACGCAACGCCCGCACGAGACCGTATGCCGAACTTGAACTTTCCATTAGGCAGAGCAACCGAACGTAAGGTCATACGTTGAGCAGAGGTATCAGCATTCGTAGTCATGCTGCCGATGAAGTGCTTGTTGTTCTCTTGCTCGTCAGTGATGACATTGGAGGTCCAATCAGGATAATTAGTGTCATCAATAGAAGGAACCAGGTAGATCTCAATTGCTGAATCTGTGCCCGTAAATGCTGCCGAACCTAGAACAAGTTCCAGATCCGCCATCATATACTTCGTAAGCGAATTATCGATCTCGTCCGAAAGATCCGTCCATTCATTGTCTGCTAACGAATTAATTGTCTGAGTCCCGCTAAAAATAACGGTTTGTGCTGCGGCTTTATAGCCGGATAGTACTGAGTCAACCATTACTGAGCCCTCGCGTTTTGTACATCACCTAAAATTATGACCGGAAGGCCCAATGCAGTTGCCTGGCTGACCGTCTCTGGAATTATGGCCCCCACAGCCGCAACAGTGGTAGCTCCCAGGATGGCTGTTAAAGCCGTTCTGGCCGCAGCTCCGGGTTGGGTTGGTACCGCAGGGTTAAGGTCCAGAATCATACTGACCATGGTTTGCTGACCGGCAGTCAGAGCTTCCCATTCCGCCGGGTTGGCAATAATGACTTCCAGAATCTCTGCGGCGGGGATTGTCGGGCGGTCCCTGACAACGTTGCTCTCATTAAGTTGGGCAACAACCACAGTGTCATCGACATCGTAGGCCCCCGTAACAGGATGCCCCGCCACCAACTCAGCTGCAATTGTCGAGTATAGCTCTTCATTTGTCATGGTGTTACCTCGCTTCAAACTTGTTTATAAATAATAAATAAAACATTGCCAGTCCGTACTCATTTTTCTGTCTCTGGAACTTCAGCGTATCCTTAAGTTGGCGAATTTCAGCGCGCAAGTCCTTATTCAGTTGCTCATCCTTGCGGTGCTTCTGTTTTGCCCGCACCAACTGATCCATAAGAGGATCATTATACACTTAGTTCCAAACCACTTCGTAAGGCGGCGGGTTGATAGTATAAACGCCAAAGTCGAGCTGGGTGATGTATTCGTAAGCTTTATCCTGGGTTGTTGTCCGCCGGATGCCCCCTTCTGGAGTCAGCACAGGATCACCGTCAGGATCAGTGATTGTATAATAGCCTTTGCGCGTGATTTTCAACGTGGCAGGCTTCCCGGGAATCGGCGGAACTATGATCGGAGGCTGGAAGGTACAAGAGCCATCGGTGCCGACGACCTCTGGGTTTCCATCGCCATCTTGATCCAGCAAGGTAAAAAGTATTTCAGCCTTGGCACTGTCTACACCATCGGAATTAAATGCAGAGACGGCACACTTCCAGTCCCCGTCAGGGGAAGGCCATTCCTTTTTATATTCCGTCACATCTGCCGGAAAAAGTTGAGGGTTCCCGTAGACTCGGTCAGCGGGGATACACCACAACTTGTAACCCGCCAGATTCGTCAGCGGGGTTCCGTCGGTGTTCTCGGTGGGTGCTATCCAGGAGAGGCAATAATCCGCCTGAGCTGCTCCGGAGAACGCTAAGAGTAATCCTATAATTAGCCCGCGCATCGTGCAAATCCCGCCACAGGCTCGTCAGCAGTTATGTCGCCACCGTTGGGAGTAACCGCGAAGTCATGCTTCGACAGCGGAATAGTAGCGGCGTCAGAGTCAGTTCCGGCAGCGTCGTATGCAATAACAAGGTCTGTCCAGACATCGCCGGCTACTACAGAGGTGAAAGTCTGATCGCCGCCTACGATATCGACACGGTTGTTCGCATCATCGATTGTGATGGTAACGTCGACGTCTGACATTTGCTGATTGGCGTACCCTGAATTAGTCGCTTCAGCAACGTTCGTCAAGGCAAACAGGCCTGTCATGGTCATGGTTGAGAGATCACGTATCGCATTGTCTTCCGCACCAACACCACCGGTTACGACAAGAGCGAACATACGGAGTACGGAAGCGGCAGGACTGTTGCTATCTACATTCTCCGCGTACTGATGAATTTTACCGAGTGCTCGGTTGATTACAACGTCTGCCATTTTACTGCTCCAGTGTGGTTGCGTAATAGGATTGAACTTTGTACCCCGACGGGTTGCTCGGATCTGAAGACTTTTTCCCTTTGTGTTTCTCTGCCACATGATCTCGCGCGATCTGGCCCCGCTGAGACCTTGGAACTTCAGGGCCATCGAGAGGGAAATGTTCTTTGCAGTGTTGGCAGTAAATGCCGGGAGTGGCGTCTATCTTGAACCTTTTATCACCGTTCAAGAATTTCAGGGTGATGTGCGTTTTACCGATATCGGCAATGCCCTGAGCAGCGTATTGATCAAGTTGCCTGCAGTGCAAATTCTGCTTGGGCCTACCGCCAATGGATATAAATTCCAGCCCAGCGAGTAAGGTTTCACCGGCATCAGTATGTTTAAAGTGTTTTTTCAATATCATGATTTTTCCTCTGCATTAAGATTACCGAGCGTTACAGAATTTGGTCGTCTCGCCAAGTGTACCACCGAGCCAGGCTGTAGACTATACCTTGATCAATCTCCAAAGTGTGGGCTATATCTTGCTCGATTTTCAGGCTGCAGTCTATACCTTGGTTAATTCCCAGACTATAGGCCATGCCCTGATTTATTTCCAAAGTGAACTGGAGCAGCTTTTTCCAGCTTTCGACTACAACTGTCTTGAGCCAGGGAACGCCTAAACCCATGGCCAGCGATTGGCTGGTTGCGCCTACTCCTTGTCCGGGTTGCAGGGTGAACATCAGGCTGTATTGGCCAGTTCAGCCGACAATATTCCAGCAACCAGATCAGTGATATCAGCGCCGTCCTTGTCCGTAAGCTTCTTTCGGAGCACTTCAGATCCCCCGGAAACTTCTCCATCATCGTAAATTATGAGATACCAGCTAGTGGCTATCTTCTTAATCTCCTTCACATTATTGATAATTTTATTCTGGTAAGCCACTCCGGCATCGATAGCCGTGAGTTTCGCGTCTTGCTCGGCATCGAGGCCTGACCCGGTGTTGACAATCTGTAGGCCGGCTGAGTTGCTGGGAACGACAGAGACTCCGGTAACAACCAATACGTCAATGATGTTGTTATTGCTGCCGAGCAGATCAACACGAGTAGCTGCCCCGGAAATTTGTACAGTGTAGCCATTGATAAGTTCATCGAACGGCGGGTAGTCCACTCCAGCAAAGTCAAATCGGGTGTTGGAGTGGTCGACAATAGCAGGAGCCCAGAGTCCTTCTGAAAACTCCCATTCCAGCCGTCTGCACTCTGCCAGAAAGTCAGACATTGTCAAAGAGTAACGCGTACCACTGACCAGTGTTAAATCGCTGGTGGGGATCGTTACTTCTTTGGCAATCCAATCAACGCCATAAGACATGTCATTTAGACTTCAGCTTCCATAGTGCCTGCGAAGTTGAAACCTGCTGCACCGATCGTCCCCGATATTGGGATAATCTTGTCAACTCCTGAAGCATCACCGTGTCTGACCCAACCGCGTACTGCAATATCTGCGGTGTAGATCAAAGAGTTTGTGAAAGATTTTGTTGTGCCGCCGCCCGTCATGGAATCATAAGCGATCGCCGTCATGCCAGGATCGGATGCGGTGATAGCATCATCAGCGATAGTGCCAACAAGATTGAACGTATCGGTTCCACTGGTCCAGCTGCTGTACTCGTAGAACTTGTACGTGGTAGTGCCAGTTTTCTTTACGCCGAACCAGCCGGTCTGCGGGGTTGCGGGATCGATCGTTTCATTGATGCGGATAACACTGGCACCAATCGATTCGCCAACACAGGTATAGACCGTCATATCCGGGGCATCCAGCACGGCATCTTTCTTTGCGAGGAACAAGTGCAAGTCGTCCGCTGCATCGAGTGCTTCTATGGTGCCTGAGATGGTGACGTTATTCGGAGGTGTTACAACGTTTCCGTCCAAGTCTTTAAACGAGTCCGCAGATCCGATTTCGTTTGAATCAAAACCGATACCAAACGCGCCAATCCAAGCACCTGTAAACTGGGCTAAATGCTCTGGCTTAGTTGTGATAGCAAGGGCGTCCGCATTGAGAACTGCTGTAGCACCGCCGTTACCGGTGATCGTCAGTGTATCGACAGGAGGAACGCCGGCACCGAGATGGAGAATATACCTGGATGTTGCGGAACCCGTGAGACTGTCCACGCCAACTAAATTACCATTACCAGCTGTTGCCCCTGTTCCCCAGCTACAAGTTTCATTCTGAACGTGAGTTCCTGTACCCGATGCAATTGAACAATCGTATAAACGTCCTGTCCACAAATCGCCGTCAACACCATAAAGTGTATCCGTAGTGCCATCGACGAGAATAGCCTTCACATACTCATACAGCGCCTTTTTACTGGACTGTGGAGAGTAAGACCACTCGCCCAAGTACGGCTTGTTTCCTGCGCCGTCGAGATCCAGCAGATTGTAACCTTCTGATTTGGTGATACCGTAAGCTTGAACCGTAGCAAGCGCCGTAGTGTTCTGCGGATCATCCGCCGTGGTTATAGAAGCTACTGACTCACCAAGCGCAAGTACTGTTTCCCAGACCGCGTAGGTTTCGAGCCACGTACTAGCCTTTACAACAATTGTTAAGTTATCGATATCAGCGCCGCCGGTTCGTCCTTTAACCATAATACGATTAAGAACATTCGTCGCGGTTTGATTAATGCCGTTACCCCAGTGGGAAGTTAACTCAACTTCGTTCTGAATAACTTTCAGAGGCAGTGGTGTTGAAGTAGCACCGTACACGATCAGGCCGTAGTAAATATCATCGCCATTGTTCTGTGAAACAGAACCGCCAAAGTGGTACTCCATAACCTGGTCGGTTACAGTGTAATTTTTACTGAAGTTCGTAGTGTGGTCATTCAGGGTAACGATCTTACCCAATGCTTCTTCTTTGGAGGGGTTTGGAAATGACAGGTTTACTTCATCATCGCCTGAAATTGTAAAATCCCATGCGAGCTTTTGAAGCGCTCGGTTAATCCATTTGACATGGAAAGTGTCTGTTCCCGAAACATAAGTGATAGCGCCGGAAGCGGCCACTTTGAATTGCGCCAGCCATGCAGTGATCGCAGCAGAGCTACTGGCTTCTGTATCGTAAATTGCCATTAATATTTCCTCACTAGGTAATCGGGTCGAGCCGTACTGTTAAAGATAAACCAGAATCGGTGATAGTGCCACCAATGTCTTTTTGAACATAATCGGTTGCAGTGATGTCAAATTGCCTTGCCCAGCCGTTTACATCCTCATCCACTGTATAGGTGTAAGACACGCTGGCCAAGCCACTGGCATTGGTTGAAGTACTCATTACAACTGTAGAATAATCATCAAGATATAGCTGGACATGGGCCAGGTTAATCCCCAGTCCAGTAAGATTGTCCAGAACGGTGACTTCAACTGTGACAGTAGACGGGGCGGTCCAAGTGACGCCTGCATCGTCAGTAAAGTAATCTACTGTGCCAGAGCCCCCGTCAACTACGATGACGCCCTTGCTGTTACTGCGCTCGGTAAAGAAACTGGAGCCCGTTGAATACAACGGTTGGCTTTGCGCGGATCTGCACCATTCCCAGATAGACTCACCATCAGCTGTAAGGGTGGTTTCATTCTGGATGGCCGCCAGGTAGTCGTAGACCGTTTGATAAGACAGGGTCTGAGCATCGATCCAAACAGAAAATTCTTGAACCGGATTAACTGTAGCGTTACAGGTGCCAGAGAAAGTTCCCGCGGTGCCGCCGGTTCTGCTGAAAGTGTCGGTCGCTCCTATCGCGGTAGCGTTGCGATCCTTTAGATGCAGTACGCCAGACACAGAATCCCCGTCTTTGGACTCGGTGATTGTGCCTGTAGCGCCTCCGGAGAAGGTAAGTATCATGCCGACGAGCAACGTGCCTGAGCCTGTATCGAAGCCGAATATAGCCGAAGGGTTGGTGTCCTCGTTCCATGTAATGGCTGATCCGTCAGACTTAGCCGTGGCTTGGGTGGTCTGGACGATATTGGGATCGCTATTTAATACGATCGTACCATTGAAAAATTCTGTGCTGATCTGGGTCGTTACGAAAGGCAGATACAACCACTTACCCGCCTGGACCGCGTGGCCGCCGTAGGTAGTAGTTGCACCGGTCCCGGTTGTCCAGACATGCGAAATGTAATTGAATGCGCCTGATGCAACACCGTCGACATCCGTTGTCAGTTCCTGAACCAAGTCGGCCAGCTGGGTATTTTCGTACACGTTAACCAAGGCGTTTTGCAGCTTGGTGCCATCCGCTTCCTGCACAACCGCATCAACCGTGCGCCGGTCGTTAATTGTTGCCGAGCCACTGACTGCCGTATCCTCGAAGTCGCTGTTTGTGGTCGCGCCCCAAGTCGGGTTATCAACATTCCAAGTCTTGTTGTTGGCCAGAACGATATAATCGTTATTACCAATCCACGAACAGTTCTTGATTGACAGGGTTGCGACTGTTGTGTCGGCGGTATGCAGGCCGTCTGTTCCAATCAGTATTACACCATCAAACGAACTACCCGCATCAACCCTTATAGGTTCTGTCGTGGTCGCGGCACCTGTTATCGATCCATTAGCCAGCACTGCGTCAAAATAAAGACCTTCATCCGTACCCTGAAAGATGCTGAAATTATCCATCTGGACATCGGACCCATTCACGCAGTTGAACTGCAATGGATTCAGCGAGGCGATAAAACGTGCATCGTACAACCGTCCCGAGCTGCCTGACTCGAATATTGCCCAAGCCTCACCCTGAGAGTTATTAATACCCGTTAAGTAGCCGCCAGCAACCGGTGACCCGGCCAGCAAATAGCCAACCTGTAAGCGTCCACCACTCTGTACCTCAAGCGAATAAACCGTGCTCGATTTGGAATCCTCAATCTCAACGAGGTCACCGTTGCCGACAAACAACCCGCCAACTACCGTGCCGTTACCAACAACGATCGCATCACTTAATTCATAAAAGCCAGTTCGAGTATTCAGGTACGAACCGACAGCATCCATATCGCCCATGTCGTAAAAAACATGGATCGTGTCACTGGTGCCGGTATTAGGGTTGGTCGTCCAGTCCTCGCTTACCGTCAAGATCCTGGTGGTGCCGGTGCCTGCCGCGTCGGCAGTGACATACCGGGTTTGCTCGGTTCCAGAGCTGCCCTCGCCAGACAGGTTCAGGATAATCAACCGGCCTACATAGTCAGTGCCGGTGACGTTCCCATTGTTACCAGTGATGTTCTGGATATCATCGCTGACGGTAATCTGGTTATTGCCGACATTCTGAGACTGCGAGGGCAGTGTTTCATGTACCGCGTAAGAACTGACTGCGCCTGCTGCGATGCCCATTACTGGCCAGCCTCTAGCGCTCTCAACATAACTCGGTCGGATTCGGAAGTATCGGCATCACGGCAGACGTAAATCACGCATCGACGCGAGCGCATTTCCCGCGGCAGGCCACAGCCAGTTTCTGTCAGGAAGCCAGTGACAGGCTTGAAATAAGGTTTGTACTCACTAGGCAATTCCTCTTCGGTCGATCGGAGGTAGCCAACATAGTGATGGCATGCCCGGCAGCATATCGGATTGAGTGGCTTGAGTCCGCGCTCAATGCGCTTATCAACAGCCACGCATTTGCCGTCAACAAAGCCGCACCCAAAGTCCAGGTTTTCAGTTTCTTCCAGTATGCTGGTTGTTACAAGGTCCACGATGTTTACCAGGGCCAGGGGATAATGCAGTGGCCGAAGCCTACTAATAAAATGCCAGAGAATAGCGCTAACTGAACTCTGCATCGTACAGCTTCGATTAGACGGACAAACAGGAACATGCCCCACGAGAACATCAGCATAGTGACTAGCTTGACACCGACTCTCGTCTCGTACATACCTTCTAGCCAGATATCGCCGTCACCCGCAAAATGGCGGGAAGCGCCAAACCAAGCTGCCTGTATACCAACCGCCAAGAACATCCATAACCATGCGATGACAATGGCTGTATTACGCTCAGACAGGTGGTTCTTTAGCCGCCAAGTGATCGCCATGACGACCCCATACAACGCTACGAGGGCGAAAACAATGTTAACACTCTCAATCAGACTATCTACTGTCATTTGTGTCCGGGCCTCAGCTGTTCGATAAGGTTTTCAATATTGCGCGATGCTTTGCTAACCTCACTGCGCAGCTTCTCTATACGGTCAGTTTCATCGTCTCTGCGACGCTGAGCAACCTTATCCCGTTTGAGAGGCTTAAACAAACGTAATATCCGTTTCATCACTTTAACGAATCCCTTAGTAGTACAAACGCCTGCTCCAAGTTTTTCAGGGTGTCGAGCAGCTTCGTACCCGATTCCTGATAAATGCGGCTTAACTTCCTTGAGTACTCCCTTTCGTCGCGAACGTCTTTGCGCAGCTCCCAGTTCTGATAAATGAGAATCACAACTATAATCGCCGAGACTCCAAGCTGCTCTAGGTTGAGTCTTTCCCACATTTATCACTCTTTCAGGTTTCGAATCCGTTCTTTCAAAGTAGCCTTCCTTTCTATGCACTCTTTGTTGCAGGTTTCCCGATCCTTCAAGGTCTGCAGTTCGTCTTCAGCTTCATACAGCAATTTCAAATTTTGAGCTGAAACCAGCACATAAATGTCATTGTATGGGGCTGGCTCGTCGCGGGTGATAAATTCGGATTTCATGTAAAATGTTCCGGCGGTTCCTGCGCCACTCAGAGCCACCACGATCATTCCAAACACTGTCCCTATATCGCTTATGCTCATTAGACGTTACCGCCACCATCACCAGAGCCTGTCTTTTTATTGATAAGGCGTCTGGTTGAAATAGCTTGGTAGTCTTTCAGAAAAGTAACTGCCGCGCCTCCACCAATGGACACCCAGACAGAAGTTGAAATCATCGCAAATTCAAGATTAGGATCGTTGGTAAACAACGTTACCAAGCTTGACAGGAATAAAATTAATGCCGCTATACATGCGCTGATAATCGTGTTCATGATTTGATTGCCTCATCTTTCATTGTTCCATTCTCCAGTTCGCATCATTTCGGATAGCCGGATAGCCCTCCGACCTACTTGATCTGCCCAACGGGAATCGAGCATTTCCTTTGCGGCGCTTTGGTATAGCTGATTTTCCAGAAATTGGATAGTTTTCTTGAATCCTCTGAATCGGGTGAGTCCCAGATTAAATACCATGTCGACGATCACCGCTTGGCGGGGGGCATTTAAATCCCCAAACCATCGGAAAGTGTCCGCGTCGTTGACAGCCTCTTCAATATCTTCTTCCAGCATGAGGTCGCACACGGCCTCTGAGATGCCTTTATCTTGGATATTATGGCCCACGCCGATTGTATAGATGCCCTCACTGTCGAGGTACAGATCCAGACGTTTACCTTCGTGCTCGATTATCTGGTCTTTTAGTTGCTGGTCAATCATACGGCAGGGCCCCGAAAAGGTCTGCCCAGAGTGTACTTTAATTAATCAGGGGCTTCAATCAACCAACGAACCAGCTTTATGTCCCCCGAAGACAGCTTCACCCCTTCAAGATCCTTGATAGGGAAAGGTTTTATGTCGAGGTCAATCTCTTCATCCGCTATTTTATCTACCGCCGCGTTGAAATCCTCAAGTTTATCTTTAGGGACTTCACTTTCACCCTCGGGGCAGAATTTGGCTTCTGTAGTCTTCCGCTTCTTTTCAAATGCGGCTAGAACCTTGTTTAACGCCTCCACGCTATCGTCGAGCTTCAATGCTATTGCAATCGGTAGGTCTGCGCTGGCCATCTTTCCCAAGGGGCCTACGGCGTTTAGTATGTCCAGGACGGTTAATTTCATTTCAGGGCACTTGTTTACGAAGAGTCAAAGAATACCACAAAAATATTAAAATTTTACTATACGAGTACCACGAATGAGTTGCCCGAGCCATTCCAACGAGCCGGTTTAGATTGTGTCCACCACCAACTAGTAGCGTTTAAGCAAAAGTAAGTGTTCGAGTTCCACTGCCGTTCCAACCACCTTGGGCGGTGACCCAGTACCAGTAAGTGGCATTTGTGGGGCTATCATAAAAATAACTATACGCTGACGCAGAGGTTTTTGTTCCAATACCTTCAATCGCCACGCTGGTAAAAAAACTTTTTGCGCGATTGCCTTGGAAGACTATGTAGAAAAATGTG
>Ga0224499_10000207_pt1 | contig 14695 bp, 11 predicted proteins | sample SF_Jul11_sed_USG_3_FD_168125 | JGI IMG/M metagenome (GOLD analysis project Ga0224499, IMG submission 168125) | Sediment microbial communities from San Francisco Bay, California, United States - SF_Jul11_sed_USGS_24 | ecosystem: Environmental > Aquatic > Marine > Sediment | place: USA... | reverse complement strand
GAACCTGTAGGTCCCACTGTCGTCAACCCCATTGAGGTCCCTGAGATAGCCTCCCCGCCGGCAGAGCCATTTGAGCCGTCCGTACCCTTGTTGCCACCAGTTGCCGCTGAGGCTACGCTGCCGGAGAACCTGGCCGTTATTGAACCTCCTGCTGTTCCGCAATCTCCAGTTGCTGTAGAGGCTCAAGCGATGCCGCAGGAAGAGCTCACTCAAGCCCTTGCTGCTCCCGTTGCTCCGGAAGTCACTGAACGACCCGTCCCTGAGCTCGATGAAGTTATCTCGGAGCAGGTTCCCGAAGAACCGGAATTGGCAGCTCTGCCGCAGGAAGAAACTGCGCTTGAGCCTGTTGAACTAACAGAGCCTTCTAAAGCGCCTCCTAGCCTGGTTGGTAAAACAGGAGAGGAACCTGTTGTTCCGGTAATACGGGAGGCGTTTGAAGATAAGACCCCTTTTGTGGAAACCATTGTTCTTGAACCTGAGCCAGCTCCAATCGCCTCGGTCGTTCCCACCGTGATCGCTGAGCAAGAGCAGGACATTGTTGAAGAAGCTGGGAGGACGAAAGACTTCTCTCCCGAGGGTTCTTTGACAGAAGCCGACTCCGTTCTTGATGACGACGTCGAAAAACCTTTGCTTGATACGGAAATCCTCGCTTTTTTAGGTGAGAATACCGTTGCTTCAATGATTTCTCAGCCCGACATTCCCCAGTCGCTTCGTCCTCCAGGAATTCCTGCTGTGCGACCCTCCCCTGCTGCAACGCCCCCTGAGCCCACGGATGAACTTCTCGTTGCCTCGATACCCGAACCTGCCAGGAGGACCTTTCCTGCGTCGCTGCCGCAACTGTTGCCTGATTTGGTGCCGGAGCCAGGAGTCATCTATGTGATTCCCTTTGCCGCGGTTATGGTGCCCAATGATTTCAATGCCATGTTCTTTGACCAGTTTGTTGATCTGCTTAACCAGGGGGGAGAAGACCTCGGACTTCAGTTTGTCATCCTTAAGGAAGATTTGCAGCGTGTTGACCCCGAGTGGCTGGCAGTTCGTCAATATGTAACCGGGGAAATTTACGGATACGTCGAAGACTCAGGCTGCTGCTCGACAGACCTGCGCACCAAGGCTCGTTTGTCTTATCACAGACCCAAACAAGAGTTGCCGGCTTTTAGATATGAGTACCCGGCCAGACTCTTTTTTGAACATGACCGCTCAACAATTGATGTTGAACGAGCTAAGGTCGCTGAAGAGATCGCTGCGAACCTCTCAAGTGAACTTCTCACGGTTCTTCGCAATTAATTATTTCGCTAACTTGGCCTGTTTAATTCACTGCCGTCAGTCACTCGACAGACGATTCCCTTTTATTCTTTATTTTTTTCTGAAAAGACCTTGACAATCTCAGGAGGCTGATTATATTTAGGCCTGCTTTTGGCACTCTTTGACTGCGAGTGCCAACATAGTTATCGCGGTACAGATCTTATTATTTATCAAGTGGATTAATATCCCGGATTGTCTCAAGAAAGGAGAAAACAAGTTATGAACATCAGACCTTTGCATGACCGGATTATCGTAGAACGCCTCGAGGAGGAGACCACGACGGCTTCCGGTATCATCATCCCCGATTCCGCCAAAGAAAAGCCTATGCAGGGCGACGTCATTGCTGTTGGTAAAGGTAAAGTGACTGAAGACGGCAAGGTTTTGCCTCTTGACGTCAAAGTTGGCGACAAGGTGCTGTTCGGCAAGTACTCGGGCACCGAAATCAAGATCGAAGGCAAAGAATATCTGATGATGCGCGAGGACGATGTCCTCGGCGTCGTTGAATAAAACACATTACCCAAGACTGATTACGGAGGATACATAGACATGGCTGGAAAAGAGATTAAATTCGGACAAGAAGCCCGCGCATCAATTCTGGAAGGGGTCAACGCCCTTGCCAACGCAGTAAAAGTCACCCTCGGCCCCAAGGGCCGCAACGTCGTTATCGCAAAGAGCTTTGGCGCTCCGTTGATCACCAAGGACGGCGTCACCGTTGCTAAAGAGATTGAGTTGGAAGGCAACTTCGAGAACATGGGCGCGCAGTTGGTCAAGGAAGTTGCTTCCAAGACCTCTGACGTTGCTGGTGACGGCACCACCACCGCTACGGTTCTGGCCCAGGCCATCTACCGTGAAGGTGTTAAGCTCGTAACTGCTGGCCACAACCCGATGGAAATCAAGCGTGGCATAGACAAGGCGGTCGCTTCTGCTGTTGAGTCACTGCAGAAGCTTTCCAAGCCGGTTAAAGACCACACAGAGATTGCCCAGGTTGGCACCATCTCAGCCAACTCCGACGAGACGATCGGTAACATCATCGCCGAAGCGATGGAGAAAGTCGGCAAAGAAGGCGTTATCACGGTTGAGGAAGCCAAAGCGATGGAAACCTCTCTCGAGACTGTTGAAGGTATGCAGTTCGACCGCGGTTACCTCTCCCCTTACTTCGTCACCGATCCAGAGCGTATGGAAACGGTTATGGAAGATGCTCTGATCCTGATCCACGACAAGAAAATCAGCAACATGCGCGACCTGCTGCCGATTCTCGAGCCGGTTGCCAAGCAAGGCCGTCCGCTCTTCATTATCGCTGAAGACGTTGATGGCGAAGCTCTGGCTACTCTGGTTGTTAACAAGCTGCGCGGCACGCTTAACATTGCTGCTGTTAAGGCTCCTGGCTTCGGTGACCGTCGCAAGGCGATGCTCGAAGATCTTGCTATCCTCACCGGTGGTCGCGTGATCTCAGAAGAAGTCGGCTTCAAGCTGGAAACTGCTACTCTTGATATGCTCGGCACTGCAAAGCGCATCGTCATCGACAAAGACAACACTACGATTATCGACGGTGCTGGTTCCGAGGCGGATATCGCTGGCCGCGTCAAGATGATTCGTGCCCAGGTCGAAGAGACCAGCAGTGACTACGATCGAGAAAAACTGCAGGAGCGTCTCGCCAAGCTGATCGGCGGCGTTGCAGTTGTCAAAGTTGGTGCTGCGACCGAGACTGAGATGAAAGAAAAGAAAGCCCGCGTTGAAGACGCGCTGCACGCAACCCGCGCAGCCGTTGAAGAAGGTATCGTCCCTGGAGGCGGTGTTGCTCTGATTCGTGCTATCGAAGCAGTTGCCAAGGTTGAAGTTACCGGTGAGCAGGAGTTTGGCGTCAACATCGTCAAGCGCGCTCTCGAAGAGCCTCTCCGTCAGATCGCTGCCAACGCTGGCCAGGAAGGCTCTATCGTGGTCAACGAAGTCAAGAACAGCAAAGGATCCACCGGCTTCAATGCTGCCACCGATGAGTACGTTGACCTGGTCAAGGCCGGTATCATCGATCCGACCAAGGTGGTTCGCTCTGCTCTACAGAACGCTGCTTCCGTATCCGGTCTGATGCTGACCACTGAAGCTTGTATCGCTGATAAGCCGGCGCCTGAAGGTGGCGCTGGTATGCCAGATATGGGCGGCATGGGCGGCATGGGTGGTATGGGTGGTATGGGCGGCATGATGTAACGCCTGATCATCCAGATTATGAACAGAAAAAAGCTCTCCGGGAAACCGGGGAGCTTTTTTTGTGAGGGCGTCCTCAACACGGGGGAGAGAGACCTCTCCAGGATAAATCCCAAGGGTCCTAAGTGGTTTCCGCATGGTACAGTTTTTTGTAAAATTCGTAGGCCTGCATGCCGGCAGGGTTGTCTTGAGATGCCAGGGAATCAATGCGTAGAAATTCCAGCAGTAAAGAAAAATTCGGGTCAACCAGATATGCTCGTTGCCTTTTGCTGAGATCCTCGGCCTTTTGTAGTTGCCAGGAATGATGGAAAATATGATGGCGGATAACCCAGCGAATCCGTGCAATGCGCTGGGTTGGCATTTCAAGTCTAGCAAGAATCCCGCCAGCCATATCAGCCCCGAGGTTGGCGTGACCATGGGCGGTAATGCGTCCTTGTGCGTTCTTCTCTGTTGTTGCTGGCTTGCCGATATCATGAAGCAGGGCGACCCAGAGCAGGTCGGGATCACAATCAGCAGGGCAGAGTTCAATCGCCAGCCGGGTGTGAACGGCAACATCACCTTCGCCATGATATTCTGGTGGCTGCAGGGTGCCAGACAAAAGGGCCAGCTCCGGGATTGTTTCACTGAGACGACCCCACCAGCCTGTTTCGCGCAGCCGCAGTTCTTTTTCAAGCTCATTCAACAAGCTCATTTCGTGTTCGCCTTTTGTCCGAAGTGATAATCCTCTACCGTTTTGTCCAGGTTACTTTCCCAACGACTGCAGGCGATGACAATGCGTTGCCAACCGCTCGGAATAATTTCCTGGGTGTGTGCCAGGTTGTTGCGCAAGGTTTCAAACTCCTTCACTGCAGTGCGGGTTTCTCTTCGAGACTTGTGTCCCAGTGACTCTCTCAACTGTTCGTCGTAAGTGATGATCCAGCCCTTGTCGCCAAACTGCAGGCAGTCGACCAGCTCAACCTGATGCCCCCTGCGGTTTCTCTCCTCCTGAAGTTTCCTGGCGACATCAACCCGTTTTTCGGAAAGGAACTCCTGCCAGGAGTCACCGGGATACCGCTGACGCAAGACCTCTGTCATGGTCATTTCGATGATAGTGATCATGCCGAAAAGGAACATGCGCATTGGAGGTTTTTCCAAGTCGGTCAGGGTGATGATTGCGCCGACATGATCAAGGATAGTCACAAAGCACTGCTGGTTGATCGACAGAGACTTGACCACATCGATCAGGTTGGCGGTGTCAGGAACAAGATCATCATCTGGGGTAAAAGGACAGAAATGGTCGCCACAGACCCCGGATGTCAGATCCTCGTGTCGCACATACCCTTCAACCAGTCCGTTTCTGCGTACGCCAACGAGATCGAATCGTTTCTTTTGCATGAACTGATGAACGTCTGCCACTTGAGCGTTTTCATCAAATGAAACCAGCGGCTCGGCAATATCCATCGCTGAAAACCCTTCGAAGAAAAGGCGATGCAGACGTGAACTTTGGGTGTCTCTCCAGGGCATGGGAACTCCGTATTTATCGTTTATAGGACAGTGTGACGAATATCTTCAAGCAGCCAGGTATTCAGTTTTCTTTCACGTTGGTCGCTATTATTTTAGGCCTGCGTAATTATTGATATTGTTGGAACCCTTGGTATATTGGATGAGGCAACTCTGTTCTGTATGTTTGCACACTCATTTCATCTTAGTGGTGAGCCCGTCAGTTATTGAGCAAGTAAAACAGAAATAATCAACAAGTTCAAATACAAGGTTTGCTCAAAGCCCATATATTTCCTGGAAGAGGGCATGAATGGAGAACTTCAAGAGGGGACAGCGCCTACATCCCGGCGATTGGCCACGTCGCCAATTACTACACTCAATCTGCCATCTGAACTTCTATTCTGAAGAGTGTCGAAAGACATTAACAGGACATGGGCTAGAGGTTTCTTCTGGTTTTTGCCAGCAAATTGGTCCTTGCTGTAACTCTCCGTACCAGCACTGGCTTAGGCTTGCTTCCCATAATGCCACGTTTGGGAGAGAGGAATCGTAGTGGCCCTAATCATTGCTGGTATTGGAATTAATTAATCCACAGAATTATTTTTTACATATTAAATCCCTTTCCTAAAACAAAGGTCGAAGAAATATACAATGTTTCGACAGGAGTTCACCGAAATGAACCGAAAAAAAAATCTCTTCAAGCATCTTCCGGTAAGATTCTTCCTGGGGCTTATTGCCCTTGCTGCACTGACCCTGACGGCCTGCAACAAGGAGGAAGTCAAAGCTCCGCAAGCTCCGGTCGCAGTACAGGCCGTCCAAGTCGAGCCACAGACCGTACCGGTGAAGGTGTCCTTCGTCGCCCAGGTGGAAAGCTCCCATCAGGTTGAAATCATGGCTCGGGTCAACGGCTTTCTCGAAAAGATTCTGTACCGGGAAGGGGACGTGGCCAAACAAGGGCAAACACTGTTCCTGATGGATCAGAAACCTTTTATCGCTCAGGTCGAGGCGGCGCGTGGCGCTTTGGCTAATACTAAGGCACAGCTCTGGACGGCACAGGCTAATCTGAACCGCATCAAGCCGCTGGCTGAACTCGACGCCGCCAGCAAGAGCGACCTCGACAACGCTATCGGTTCGGCCCACTCGGCCGAAGCGGCTGTCCATTCAGCCCAAGCTCGTCTCGACACGGCGGAACTCAACCTCAGCTACACCGTGATCAAGGCGCCGGTGACCGGGGTCACCGGCCAGGCCTTGGTTCGTGAAGGGACCTACCTGACCGCTGGTCCGGGAGGCCACTTAAGCTACGTGGCCCAGATCGATCCGATCTGGGTCAACTTTAGCGTTTCGCAGAACCAGATGGCTTCCTACCGGCAACAGGAAGCCGCTGGACTGATGGTACCTCCACCCAACCGGGAATACCATGTCGGCCTGAAGCTTTCCGATGGCGAGAAGTATCCACATAGTGGCAAGCTCAACTTTGTCGATCCATCGTTCAACACCGATACCGGCACCTTCCTGGTGCGTGCCGAACTGCCCAACCCGGAAGCCAAACTGCAACCCGGTATGTTCGTCGAGGCAATTATCTCTGGATCAACGCGTCCGAACGCGCTGTTAGTACCACAGCGGGCCGTTCAGCAATCGTCCAACGGCCATGTCGTCTTCGTTGTCAGCAGCCAGGGAACTGCAGAGGTTCGTCCGGTCATCGTTGGCGACTGGGTCGGCCAGGACTGGATCATCGAGAAGGGGCTGAAACCCGGCGAGCAGGTCGTCACCGATGGTTTCCAGCGCCTGGCACCCGGAGCACCGGTAAAGGTCACCGATGCCAAGCTGGCACCTGAAAAGTCCGAATCCACAAAAACAGCCGCACCTGTGGCAAAAAAATAGACAGGGCCCATCATGGCAAGTTTTTTTATCAATAGGCCCGTCTTAGCAGCGGTCATCTCAATTATCATCCTCCTGGGCGGGCTCGTGTCCATGAAAGCGACTCCGGTTGCCCAGTACCCCGATGTTGCACCGCCAACCGTACAGGTCACCACGACCTATCCAGGTGCGACTGCCGAGGTTGTTGCCAACACGGTGGCAGCGCCGATCGAGGCGCAGGTCAATGGTGTCGATGACATGAGCTACATGCTCTCGACCAGTTCGTCGTCCGGCAACATGACCCTGACCGTGACCTTCGATCCGGGGACCGATCCGGACCTGGCCCAGGTCAACGTGCAGAATCGCGTCAGCCAGGCCAATTCTCAGCTACCCGAGGTGGTTGCCAAGCAGGGGGTCATCGTGCAGAAGCGTTCCAACGCCTTCATGATGGTCATAAGCTTCTACTCTGAGGATGACCGCTACGACTCAACCTATCTGGGCAACTACGTCAACCTCTACCTGCTAGATGCCATCAAGCGTATTCCAGGAGCAAACCTCTCAAGTATGTTTCCGGTCCCTGATGTTGCCATGCGCATCTGGCTCAAGCCTGACCGTCTGGCGCAGATGGGACTGACCGCCAAGGACGTCTCCAATGCCATAGCAGGACAGAACCAGGCCTTCGGCGTCGGCTCGATAGGTAAGAACCCGACCACGGAGGGGACCCAACAGAGCTTCGTGGTCACCTCTCAGGGGATGCTCACCAAGCCGGCTGAGTTTGACGAGATCATCCTTCGTACCGACGAACAAGGTGCAGCCATTGTCCGTCTCAAGGATGTTGGTTACGCCGCACTGGGCTCCAAGGATTACTCGCTGCGGGCCAAGGTCGACGGTAAAACTTCGGCCGCTATTATTGTCTACCAGCAGCCCGGGGCTAACGCCATTGAAACCTCGGCCAATGTCCGTGCCCTGATCGACCAGATCCAGCCGAGCTTTCCAGACGGTCTTAAATACAATATCGTGCTCGACACCAGCACATTTACCAAAGCCTCCATCGAAAAGGTCGTGCACACCTTCTTCGAAGCGGTTATTCTGGTGGTGCTGGTGGTCTTCCTCTTCCTGCAGAGCTTTCGCGCTACCATCATTCCGATCATAGCCGTGCCGATCTGCATCGTCGGTACCTACATCGGCATCTACATGCTCGGTTTTTCCACTAACATGCTCACCCTGTTCGGCATGATTCTGGCTATCGGTCTAGTGGTCGATGATGCCATCATCGTTGTTGAAAGCGTTGAGCACAGTATGGCAACCCTCGGCATGAGCTCGAAGGAAGCGGCAGTGAAGGCGATGGAGGAGTTGGCCGGAGCACTGATCGCTATTGTTTTGGTCCTGGTCTCGGTGTTTCTCCCGGTCGCCTTTCTCGGCGGCATGACCGGAACCCTCTACAAGCAGTTTGCCATCACCATCGCCATCGCTATGGTGATCTCCGGGGTGGTCGCGCTGACCCTTTCACCGGCTTTGGCGGCCCGTATTCTCAAGCCGGGCACGCATGAGAAGAAGGGTTTTTTCAAGTGGTTTGAAAATGGTTTTACCTGGGTGACCGATCACTATGTGGGCGGAGTCCGCTGGCTGATCGGTCACAAACTGATCGGTATGCTGCTGTTCGTAGGCGTGCTGGCCGGCACGGTCTTCATGTTCAGTATTGTCCCGGGCAGTTTCGTCCCCGTGGAGGATCAGGGCTACATCTATGTTGGCAGCATCATGCCCGACGCCTCCAGCCTGGAGAGGACCACAGCCGCTAGTGATGAGGCCGTCAAAATGCTGCTGGACAACCCGTCGGTGAATGCAGTCGCCCAGATTGATGGTTACAGCATCATCGATAGCCAGTACAAGACCAACACGGCACTGATGTTTGCCTCGCTAAAACCGTATGAGGAACGCAAGGAAGAGACTCAGTCGGCTTTTGCAGTGGTTGCCGATATGCACAAGCAACTTGGTGGCATCAAGGAGAGTATAATCTTCCCCTTGAATCCTCCATCGATACCGGGTCTGGGAACCACCGGCGGTTTCGAGTTTTATATTCAGAGCATGGGTGGTGGCAGCCCGCAGGAGCTGGACAAGGTGACCAAGGACTTTGTTGCCAAAGCCCGCGAGAACAAGACCTTGACCGCCGTCTCCACGACCTTCTCCGCGTCGGAGCAACAACTCTATTTCGACCTCGACCGCCCCCGCGCGGAAATACTTGGTGTACCGGTTGCGGACGTCTACCAGACCCTGCAGGCCTATTTCGGTTCCTCCTTTGTTTCCCAGTTCGTCGATTTCGGCCGGATCTGGCAGGTTGTCATCCAGGCTCAGCCCGAATATCGCGACCAACCCATGGATTTTGAGCAGATTTATGTCCGTTCGAGCAACGGCAGCATGATCCCGCTCACGGCCCTGGCCACGGTCCGCTATGTCGCCGGCCCCGGTCTGCTGCCGCGCTTCAATAACTTCCCGGCGGCCAAGCTGACCGGCAACCAGGCCCCTGGTTACAGCAGCGGGGAGGCAATTGCCGCCATGGAAGCAGTTGCTGCCGAGGTTCTTCCTTCCGGCTACGGTTTCTCCTGGTCCGGTCAGGCGTTCGAGGAGAAGAAGGCCGGTGGAACTTCAAGCTCGGCCTTCATCTTCGGTTTGATTATGGTCTTTCTGATCCTGGCGGCCCAATATGAAAAATGGTCGCTGCCAGTCGGCGTGGTCATGGCTGTCCCCTTCGCCGTCTGCGGCGCCTTGCTGCTGACATGGGGACGAGGGCTGGAAAATGATGTCTATTTCCAGGTCGGCCTGGTCACCCTGGTTGGGCTGGCGGCCAAGAACGCCATCCTGATTATTGAGTTCGCCGTGGAGAACCTGCATAACGGAATGGAAGTCAACGAAGCGGCCATTGAGGCTGCTCGCCTTCGATTAAGACCGATTGTCATGACCTCGCTGGCCTTTATCCTCGGCTGCGTGCCGATGGCGATCGCCACCGGCGCCGGTGCTAATAGTCTACACGCGATCGGGACCGGGGTCATTGGCGGCATGCTCGCCTCCACCTGTGTTGCCTCCTTCTTCGTACCGCTGTTTTTCGTTGTACTCGAGGACGCCACCGGGCTGTTCAGCCGTAAAAAGAAGGCTGTTTTAGAGCCGTCCCCTCAAGAAGGAGGTGACCATCATGCGTAACCTGTTATTTACCGGTCTTATCGTCCTATTCCTGTGTGCCTGCACCATTGGCCCCGATTACGTAAAGCCAACCGTCGAAACTCCCTCAGCGTGGACGGTCTCCTATGACGCCGCGGCCGAACTGGTCAACACTGCCTGGTGGCAGCAGTTCAATGACCCGGCCCTTGATGAACTGATTACTAGGGCGCTGAACGAGAATCTGGACATCAAGGCCGCAACGGCCCGCGTCGATCAGTTCCTCGGCCAATACCGAACCACAAGGTCGGAGTTCTTCCCGCAGATCGGCGCCTCGGCAAGCGCATTCCGGCAGAAAGACACGGAGACAGGCTTGCTCCCCGGCAATAACGACGATTACAGCACCTACCAGGGAGCGCTCAACGCAACTTGGGAAATTGACCTTTGGGGTAGAATACGTCGGTTAAATGAAGCGGCTCAAGCCGAGCTCCTTGCCAGCGAGGCGGGTCGCCGTACTGTTCTGCTAACGTTGGTGAGCAATGTTGCCAGCAGTTACCTGACTCTGAGGGGTCTCGATCGCCAACTTGTGATCGCTCGCGAGACCGAACAGGCCTATGCCGAGTCGTTGCGTATCTTCAACCTGCGGCATCTTCATGGCACTGTTTCGCAGGTCGAGGTGAGTCAGGTCGAATCGGAATATGAAGATGCCCGCCAGGCTATTCCACAACTGGAAAGTCTGGTCTCCCAGCAGGAGCACCTGCTCTCTGTTCTGCTTGGTCGCAATCCGCAGTCCATTCCGCGAGGTAAAACGATTGACGAGCTGACCGTACCGGAGATTCCAGCCGGTCTCCCGTCGGAACTGCTTGAGCAGCGACCCGACATCATCCAAGCCGAGCAGACATTAATTGCCGCCAACGCCCAGATCGGTGCAGCTCGTGCCCTCTACTTCCCGCGCTTAGCGCTGACAGGCAGTTATGGAACGGCCAGTATCCACTCCAATGATTTGTTCGAAGGGCCGTCGGCAATCTGGGAGGTCGGCGGCGACGTTTTGGCGCCCATCTTTACCTTCGGGGCGATCGAAGGCCAGGTCATGACCGCTGAGGCTTCTCAGCGTGAAGCTTTGTACCGTTATCAACAGTCAATCATTGCTGGTTTCCGTGATGTGGAAGATGCCCTGGTGGCAACCACCAAAGGGCGCGAAACCCAGGCCGCCAAGGGGCGCAGGGTCGGCGCCCTGCAAACCTATGCAAGGTTGGCCGTTTACCAGTACGACGCCGGCACCACCGGCTACCTGCAGGTGCTCGACGCTAATCGGAGCCTCTTCTCCGGCCAACTTGACTATGTGCAAACCCAGGCTGCTGTGCTGACGAGCCTGGTCGACGTTTATCGGGCCATGGGTGGCGGTTGGATTGATATTGCTGATCAGGAGACTGTTGAGTTAACTTCAGATTCCATTCAGACTGTTAACTGAGTTCACTGGGGAATAGTCATGTCAATGAAAGAGTAAGTTGCCAGAAGCTTTGGAAATGGGGACAGTCAAGGATCGCAATCGGTATCCTGAGCCTGATGTTTATCAATTCATTGCAACGTTTTAAATTAAGGATTTATATTCGTGTCTTTTACTGAGCGTGCTTTTGCTGTTGCACTACTCACAAACAATGGCATGGGACTAAACGCCTGTCTGCAAATCATTGGAAATTGAGAGGAGAATCATGATGTCTGTAGTATCCCGAAGTTGCTTCCTGTTACTCGTTCTGTTTTTAGGGCTCACAGGCCTGCCAAAGGCCAATGCCGCAGAGCCGGCGTCAACGGACCAGAAGGCTAATGTTATAGAAGAAGAGGTCCTGGAGATTTTCAACCGTTCTATGGACTATCTTGCCAAACTTAAACAGTTTCAGGTGACTGCCGAATTCGGCTTCGATGTGTTGCAAGAGACGGGTCAGAAGATAGAGTTCGGCTCCCATCAGGACGTCACGATTCAACGCCCGAATCATTTTCGGGTTGATTTTGTCCGCAGGGATGGAGTTCATGGCAGCGTTGTCTATGACGGCAAGGAGGTCGTGCTATCTAACCCCGAGGAAGCGGTTTATGCCAAGGCCCCGTTCAAAGGCGAAATCGATGACGCCCTCGACTTTCTCGCTGAGGAGCTTCAGAGACCAATCCCCTTAAGAGATTTTTTCGTGAGTGATCCAGGCTCTGTGCTGACTGCCAAGATAGAGTCCGGGATATATGTTGATGAGTCGATGTTGGCAGGCGTACTCTGTGATCACCTCGCCATGCGTAATGACAAGGTTGATTTCCAGATCTGGATCCCTCAGGGCGATGAACCTTTGCCGCGCAGAATTATCATCACGTATAAAAATGAGGAAGGTCAGCCTCAATTCTGGGGGCAGTTTATGGAGTGGGAAACAGCTCCAAAGCTAAGTGACGAGACCTTTACTTACACACCTTCCGAGAAGTCGGAACGCATTCCCTTCGCGGTGGTAGATGTTGAGATGCAATCGGAAGGAGGTCAGCCATGATGAAAAGGAAGTGGCAATTGGTGATCGCTGGATGTGCTTGTTTGGTAGCTTTGCTGTTTGTTGTGGCCGAAGTTGAGGCGCGTCGTGGTGGCGGTGGTGGCGGTCGAGGCGGAGGCGGCAGAAGCTTCTCTCGAAGTGGGCCAGCCTCTGGCGGTTCGATTCGCAGTCATCAGGCACCGAGTGGTCAGCGTGGAGGCAATCGCAGCAGCCTTTCTGATAATCGCGGTAGCAGGCAAGACAATCGTGGCGCTCAGCGTGGCGAGATGCAGGACAATCGTAGTGATCGGCGTAGCGAAATGCAAGACAATCGTGGCGACCGGCAAGATGACATACGGGACGCTCGCAAGGAGAGACGTGAAGACTGGCAGGACTACGGAGATGATGTGCGAGATGATCGGCGTGACTGGTATAACGATCGTTATCGTTACAGGGTTGGCACGAGTATAACTTATGCAACGTTTCGCTCGCTTTCATGCACGTCAACTACTGTTCATGTTAACGGTGTCACCTACTATCGCTGTGATAATGATTGGTATTCACGGGCCTATTCTGGCGGGAATGTGACGTATATTGTTGTCAAGGCTCCTGCTGGTTATTGATTTCAAGAGGATTAAAGATTGAGAGGCCGGTAAACAGGTCGCGAAAATCAACGTCTAGGGAATGAAGCCTCCGTGAATAGTAGCTTTGTTGTGATCGCCCCCGGATGGGTACACAGCATTATGGGCAAGATGGACATTGTTTTCGGTTATGACTATGTTGCTGATCCGGAGAAGATGAAAAAAATCTGGAAAAGTGAAAATAAAGCTTGAGCTGTTTGCCTTGAAGGAGAGATATGTCTCAACAGAACAAATCAACCGAGTTGACCATGACGGTTTTAATGACCCCGGAGATGGCAAATTTCTCTGGCAATGTGCATGGTGGGACAATCCTTAAGTTTCTTGATGAAGCAGCCTTTGCTTGTGCGTCACGTTACTCTGCGAGTTATGTGGTCACAGTTTCGGTCGGTTTAGTTGAGTTTCGTAAGCCAATTCATGTCGGAGAACTGGTCTCTTTTATTGCTCGCATTGACACGGCAGGACGTTCTTCCATGGTGATTAGTGTGGAAGTCATCGCTGAGAATATCAGAACTCGGGAAAGACGACAGACTAATCACTGCTATTTCACTATGGTGGCTATGGAGGAAGGGAAACCGAAAGCGATCCCACCTTATGTCCCTGAAACAGAGGATGAGAAGCAGCGAGACCAGGCTGCGAAGATGCGGCGAGCATTTAAAGACGAATACTTGGAGAAACTTAAAAAGACCTCTATGACCTGATTTCGTCTGCTCCCGAGCAGGGGATGAAGACTTGTTAACTTTATGTGCCAGATTTTAGCTCCCGACAATGAGACGTTTACAATTTTTCAACCGCTTAGGATTACAACGTTTCTCAGATAATTAAGTTTTTCAGGGCTTGAAGGTTAGAGCTTTTGAAGTATGATTGACTGGCGTAAGTATTTATGCCTCGTCGTTATTTCAGAGGGCAGCAAAGCTTTTGTGAAAGCTTGATCTTGGCGCTACCCAATCTGATGTCTGCATTTTCAGGAGAAACACATGCGTTTTGTTTTAATTTTAATGTTGGGCGTTACCCTGTTGACGTCCGGTTGTATTAAGGTCGGCCCTGATTTCATCACGCCACCGACCCCGGTCGCTGATTCGTGGATGAAGCCTGACGATCCGCAGTTAACGGCCAAGGCAGATCCGCACGAGGAATGGTGGACGGTTTTCAATGACCCCATTCTGAATGAACTTGTCGAAGAGGCCTATCAGCAGAACCTCACTCTGCAGATCGCCGGATTGCGCATCCTGGAAGCCAGGGCACAGCTCGGTATCGCAACCGGCAACCTCTATCCTCAACAGCAACAGCTTTCAGGTGGGGCCGCCGCGGTAGGTGGCAGTCGCAATGCCGCAAACAGTGCCGGAGGGGATCTGCATTTCAAAGATTTGAGCACGAGCATGGATGCAGCCTGGGAACTTGATTTCTGGGGAAAGTTCAGGCGCGGCGTTGAAGCAGCCGATGCCCAGTTCCTGGCGGCTATCGCTGACTATGATGATGTCATGATCACGCTTACAGCAGAAGTTGCCCGGGCGTATATCCTGATGCGGACCAATGAAGAACGCATAGTCCTGGCCGATGAAAGTGTTGCGATCC
>Ga0224499_10000204_pt1 | contig 14760 bp, 5 predicted proteins | sample SF_Jul11_sed_USG_3_FD_168125 | JGI IMG/M metagenome (GOLD analysis project Ga0224499, IMG submission 168125) | Sediment microbial communities from San Francisco Bay, California, United States - SF_Jul11_sed_USGS_24 | ecosystem: Environmental > Aquatic > Marine > Sediment | place: USA: California... | reverse complement strand
CTCGCCTTGTGGACCAATGTGATGAGAATGGCCGTCGCAAGTCAAAAAAGGAAACCGTCAATATCGACTTGATCGTGGTGGACTCAGAATCCAATGTTACTGATGCCATAGAGGACTTTGACATCGTCATATGCAAGTGTTCTTGGGACGGAAAAACGTTCAGCATCCCAACTCCCACAGACACGTTCGAGCGACGGTCGAAACTTTCGGACCGCCACAAATCTCGTAAGACATGTGTTTACTCTAAATGTGTTGAGACAGAGGCTGGAAGGGCATTTCGTTTGGTGATGAGTGAACTCAGGACCGGCCATCGGCAACCTCGGCCCCCAAAGAATTTGTGGCTGCGGCGCGATGAAGCAACGAGTAATAGTAACTTCCTTGTCTCGACGGGCATTGTCGAGGACCCAAAAGCGGCGAGTGAGCTCGAGTTGGTCGTTGACCATTTTGGCGTGTTCGCGGAACGTCTAGATGACGAATTGCCACATCCAGTGCTCTGGTTGATCAAGACTATGAGGGCTGTCCTCGTTGAGAATGCTCTCATTGATGCTGAGATCATTGACAGACAGCGATTCCTTAGCTTGTTTCTGACGGACAACAACAACCCCGTCCGTTTCATCTCCGCTGACGATTGGAAGGTCAGGATAAGATCTTTGTTCTGGAGACACAACTCCTTCGTGAAGCGAGTTGATCGCATCAAGAAATACCGAGCTCGTGGGATTGACATTGACTCCACTGTCCATCTGCCGAGCAGTTGCCCGGCCTTGAGGGAGCTTGTCGTTTGCCCCGAGAGTTGGAGAGACTCTCCCCCTGAAATTGCGGAACAACTCCAGCGATTTCCTCTCAAGTCTCCATTTTTCTATCGTCTTGCAGCCAGATTCGAGGGGGAGAGTGCAGACGACGATGACGATTCTTCGACGGAGAGCATGGCAGTTTTCCAAGAGCATGAAATGAGGGCGTTGGCAAGAGAGGAAGAGCGGTGGGTTGCATATCGTGCGTTGGTGGAAGAGGCTCGCCAGGCACGTGCAAAGTCAGATCATGCGGCTTGGGTGGCTTCGATCCAAGCCTTGCCTCCCATGGGCATCGCGGTTCCATTGGATGCTAGACATTCGTTGCAACCCTCACCATCTGTCGCTTCATTGCTGTTTGGACCCCACGACAGCAAAGAGGCTGATCCATTGAAAACGTTTGACACACGGTTTTGTTCCGAGGGTGGAGGAACAAACGGGCATTTTAGTCAGAGCACAGGAGACAAGATGCGCAAGAAGCAAAAAACGTTGTGAAATCACCTTGAGAGTTGGTGTCATTGGCAAAAACTAAGACAATCGTTACTAACATTATTTGTTACTAGCAAATCCATTGCTTGTTCCCGTGCTCTCTTCCGTTGGCGGTGTTTGCCCAGAAGCTTCATACCAAGCAACCGCTATTGACATGGCTGACCAAGCTCTAGATTCGTCTTGATTGTAAACATCCAATGCAATAGAATATCCTAGAGTTTGCATTGCTTCCCTGTATCTTCGAGAAAGTGTCTACCAACATTGTGTGGGTATGGTATACTATCGGCCTTTTCGCCTTGGCTTACTCGCGGTGCTATATTAATTTATATGTAACAACAAGATAAAGTCGGTTGAACTTCAATTAGAGATGAAGTCGCTTCAGCTTCGCCTCTAACTCAGTATCGAAATGTGGCTTGTGTTTGATGTCAATCTGTTTATCGATTTGCTCTTGAAGCTCGTAAATGCGTAACCACTCTCGCTTGCTTACAGCGTCTGCCAAGTCGAGATGCAATTCTTTCAGAGATTTTTGGTCTTTTGCGTCCTTTGCTATGTTATTGTTCATATCTACTGAATCGAATGAAATTTTATAGAAGTAGAATCAGAGTGAACTGACAAATTACAGCAAAATTATGAAACCATCATACTGCCCCAAGTCAAGGTGTTCTAACACCTCTTGTGTGATGAGACATCAACATTGAGCCGCTGGTCCTGGTCTGCCTGGGAAAGAGGGCTCTGCCCCTCGGTCTGTGCTGGTCCTGGTCTATGCTGGTCCTGGTCTGCCTTTGTGCCCATGGGTTTGTGACCGCTGATTGCGAGAAAGCCTGCTCTGCCTGCAAGGGCTCTGCCCCTCGGCGAGAAGGGCCCGCCGAAGGCCCCCATCCCTCCTGCATTGCCCCGAAACGGGCCCAGGGGGTGTGACATTCCATTCTGTGACAAGGTTCTGCCACTTGGTCGGCGCTGGTCCCGGTCTGCCCGGGAATGATGGCAGTGCCCCTCGGTCTGTGCTGGTCCTGGTCTGCCTGGGAAAGCAAGCTCGCTCTGCCTGCCCGGGAAAGAGGGCTCTGCCCCTCGGTCCGTGCTGGTCCTGGTCTGGGCTCTGCCTTTTTGTTTGTGCACATTCCTGTTTCATCTACCTCCTTGCTTTTTAGAGCTGTTAGTCTCATAAATCCAAAAGTAGGTGATCAAAGAGGACTAGCGTTGCAAGGAGGTGTGCCAGTTCAGCTCTGTTGGTTTCCAAGGCAGTGATGTGTGCGGAGACCTATAGCTACCTTGGTCCTCGGGGTCGCATCCACAACATTGAACGGGATGTCGAAAAGGAGCGTACAGAAGTCATTGTCAAGTTTAAGGCGAACGTTCTCGGTGCTCAGTCTACTGTTGCCCTGTTCGGTTGGGATTTCAAAGAGTTGCGCTTGGGCTGCAGCAACAAGGAAAGGAGAGTTGTGAAGCAGCAGTATGATGAGCGGTTGTCTGCAGCAAAGGTCGCCTGGGAGGCAGCAAAACATGACAGCAAGTCAGCTTTCAGGGCGGCGGAGAGGGCGTGCGAGGCTGCGGCCCCCCGAAGGTTGGGGCGAGCTGGTGACGAGATCAACGGCCGATCGGCAAAGGCAGGGGCTCAGAAAAAGGTTGCATTGAGGCATCTCAAATCGTCTCTCAGGGTGGCTGAGAAGGTTTACAGTGCTGAAGTGAGCTTGGCCAAAGATGAAGAAAAGGACGGTTTGTCTAGGGTTCGACAGGATGTCTGCAAGAACTGGGATGGCAACCAGCGTCGGCTGGAACTCGTCCTCGACAACGTAGTGTCGTCTGGGCATGCATCAGTGGAACGGATGGTAAGCATCAACAAGAGGTTGGATCGTGCTCTAACGCCGTCGCTCGGCCGTCATGAATGCTCCGAAGATGATATTGCTGAAGTGATGGAAGAGGAGAGGCAGCTGTGTCAGGATGTCTTAACCGACATTAGACGTATGCAACTAGCTTCCTCCTCCGGCAAGTCACCTCCCACCCCTCGAATGAAGAAGGATACAAAAACCATCCAGCGTGGAAAGGCAATTGCAGATGCAAGAGGAAAGTTGAGAATCCTCGGAAGGTACGGAAGGGACAGGGACACAACTCGAGGAAGATGCAGGAGGACGTTCAGGGGTCGTTCTCCACGGTGGTGGAGCTCCAAGTCAGGGGCAAAGGGAAAGGGGGGGGGATCTCATCCCTCGCAGGGTCCAGCTCACTCACACAGTCCGTGCTGTGACTGCTGCTACTGCTTCTGCGCCAGGCGCCTAGAGGGCATTGATCGCGGGCAAGAACTGGCAATGCCTTCGCAGTTGGCTATTGCTCGGTCGTATTTTGCAAATGCAGCAATTCTGACGAAGGTGGAGCGGCATGCGCCTGACGCCTCCTCCTTGTGCTTCCTTTTGCTGGCTGTCTCCCTCGTCTGCCGTAGCGTTTCTTCGCTACCTGCAATGTTGGAAAACAAAAGGAGCAGGAGACTCGCAGCACTGCCTTCTTGCGAATCTGTCACTCTCGAGACCATTTGCATGGGCTTGGTCTTTCTCGCAGCATTGCCACAAGGCGCATTGTCATTGCCCTCAGCAAAACGTCTCACTCTCGAGAGCACTACCTCCGATGCCATTGCGGCCGTCAAGGCGAAGACCGAGGCTGACCCCGAATTTGACGCACTGTCATCTAACTCAGGCGCCAACCACGTGGAATGGGATGAGGTGGTGCATGACAATTGGCGGCTTGGGGGCGGGGGAGACAAAGGCGAAGAGACGGAGGAAGAGAACGATCAATGTGTGTGTGGGGATCAACCAATGACTTCCCCGCTGTTCCACAAGCTTGGCATGCGTCGTCAAGAAAAAGACTTTGATTGGTTGCAACCACAAGCGGAAGTGGCACACGGACCTTACCGCTCATCCTTGTTTTATGACGAGGACGAAACGCAAACTGGCAGCTATGGCCTGTGCCCTGAGCAGGCTTGCCTTCACGATGACGAAGGTTGTTCCAAGGAAGTGACTGAAGTTCATCGAGGATCTCTTTCCCCAGTTCCAGTTCCAGTCATGCCGCAGTTGCTTGGAGGTGCAGAAAAACGAAAGACTCCATTGACTCGGTCGGCGGAACGAAAGAGAAATTCAAGAGCGCGCATGACTGAAGAACAAAAGGAAGAAGCCAAGGACAACAATGCCGAGGCGAAGAGAAAGTCAGGGACGTGCGTCGGGAAATGGTCAAGTGCACGCAGGACGCCCGAAGAGGTTGCTGAGGCGGAAAACAAGGCGAAGGAAGGCGCGAGACGATCGATGCGTGCAAAGAAGGCCGTGGAACTGGCTCAAGGTCATGACTTTGCGAAAATCAAGATGTGGGAAGTGCCCGGCAGGGACTGCAAGTTTAAACACTTCGCTGACAATCCGGAACTGTCGGTGCTTCTTTTTTATGCAAACAATGGAAGTTGGAGAGACAGGGCATCTCGAATGTTGGTCGCGTGGCTCCATGTGTGCAACAAACTCATCTGCGAAATGGATGACGCCAAAGATGCTGCGGGTGCCAAGCAGGCAGAGAGAAAATTGCGTGGCCTGTGCACTCTCAGTCGCGAGAGGCTCGAAGATCGGGCGTCGCTTCTTCAGGTGGTTCATGAACACATAAGAGGAGATGACTGGTCTTTGCTTGAGGATTGGAAAGGTGAGCAGGCCATCAACGGCTTTGAGACGGCTCAACTGGAATGGTTGGTGACCAAAGGCTTGGAATGTGGCGAAGATTGCAAATTGTTAAGGGAGAAGAGAAAGCAACGTCCTCCCCTCGTCGATTCGTGGGCTAGATCTTTGATCGGATTGAAGTTAAAGGTACCGGGTGGATGGTGGGACAATTGGCCGGCCGTACACAATAGAACACCGTACGATTGCGAAATTGTGGATGTGGACTACAAAGTCAGAGAGGCGGAGGTGGAAGAGGAGAACGACGAAAGATACTTTGTGATACAATGCGAATACGACAACAGGCGTTATCCCATGGAATACAAGCATGTTTGGAAATATTCTCGTCGGGTTGAACAGAAGGGGCAGTTTGATGTTCAAGTCAAGCCATACAAAAACGTCATTGATGAAAGATTTGACAAGCTTTGCATTGATACTCTTGAGGATTTGGAATCGTGCCATCGTGGTGGTCTTAATTGGCTGCTGAGTGACGTCAAAAAGCACCGTCAAAGTATCATCAATGAAATGAGCGATATTTTGGACTCGCAGCGCGTCGAGCCCGGGAAGCAGCGAGAACTTGGAGAGAAATTCTTGAAAGCTCAAGGGCGTGGCACCGTATCGTGGGGCAAGGCAAAAATGCACAGTGACGCAGACTTGACATCGGTGGATGCCCCCCTTTTGACGTGTGCATCGTGTGGCTTCCGACGGCCGCATTCTTCGTTGTATTCACTAAGTGACGGAAACGAGGGTTGCTTCAGAGTCGAAAACAGGGACGTGAGATCACTTGACTGGGCAGAACTTGATGAAGCGCAACGATCAGAGCATTTTGAAAGAATGGCAAAGCCCGTGTTGACTATACCAAAAAATGACAAGGGTGGCCCGGATGATTTTAGGGGTGTTGAGACCTGGAAAGCATATTCAAGGTGGCCTGACAAGAAGCCTGATGAGTTGACAAATGACACCACCCTTCCGGATTGGATGTTCTGCAAGAATGGCGATGGCGTGACCGATCGGAGCAATCCAAAGTACTTTCATTTGCATCCTGAATTCGTTGAAGAGTTCATTGGTGATGATGGCAGGAGGGATTTTAGGGCCAGGCTCTGTCCGTTCTGCTGCAAGTTCAAACCAAATGGGAAACGCAAAGCGCCCGCTCGGTCCGTTGCAAGCGGAGTAGACTTTGGCAGTCCCAGAAGGTTGGGGCTTGTGCAGCTGACGCCTCGGGAGCGCCAAATGATATCCAAAGTCCGGCACTACAGCAACGCCATCAAAATAGAGAGCAACACCGGTAGGCAGAGAGAGCTCAGTCACTCTGCCATCAAAGGCCACTCAATTCTCTTCGATCATGACTGTCCGCGAGTGTTGAAAAAGCTGTTGAGCGAAGAAAACATCAATGACAGCATCGACGTTCACTTTGTTGGACCGGAGGGTCAGTACGATCATTTGGCGAAGAAGGCACTGGGCTCGGCGCACGTTTCCGCCCGACCTTTTGCAGTGTATCAATGGTTGAAGGTTTTGAAGGAGGTGAACGAGGTGTATTCCGAAGACGGCGAATTGGAGGAATTCCCAGTTGTGGTTGAGAGAATAGAGAAATGCAACAAAGCCCTCGTCGAGGAGGCGGTGATGGTGACGGCAGACAAAAAGACATCAAGAGAGACTGATATCGGGAGGGATGACATCAGAGAGGTCCGCGTGTCATCGGGCCGTAACCAAGCACCTGCTGCATCGAACGTTGAGGAGGTGAGTATTCAGCTTTCTTTGGACATTCAGTGCCTCGCTGATGCAAAATGCTTGTACCCTTTGCAAATTGGCTGGGTGCCACCACACTCTTTTCTCGTCAATGCCTTTCACTTACAATGCGACCTGCTGCTTTGTTTGTTTCGTTTTGGGCAGAGTGCTGACGAAGAGGATGCGAATGGTGACGTCTTTCCCATGCACTGCAGTTACTTGACCAGCCCTAGGAAGACTGCTCACGGAACGAGCACAGACGACACCCATGATTTGTTTGTCAGCGTTGCTGGAGAATTGGGGGTCAATGTAAACAGCGAAAAGAGAGTGTACAACGAGTCAAAGGAAAATGCCGTGACAGAGTCGATGTCGTACAGAGAGCAAGACCCCTTGAATGAGTTTGTGGGCGGACCGCTCGGTAAGGATGAAGGGTTGGTCAAGGCCTTCCCTGACGTCTTCTTTCTGGGGAAGGCATATGACAACGACAGGCCGTCGCTTAGCGAAGAGCAGACGCGGCATCTCCTGATGCAGTTCACGACAAATGCTGCTTCGTGTCAGCCACTGTTGTTTTACCTTTTTGATCAGATTCAGAGGCATGGTTCGATAAAGGGCATGTACGCCAAGCAAGTCCAAAACAAGAGCGAGTTTGCAAAATTTGCTGATGAGTACGTTTCGGAGACTTTTCAGGAAAAGTTGAAAGAGGCGGTGAAGGACCCACACGGGAAGACTGGGAAGGAGGTGATGAAAAAGGTTGAGCCAATTCTTGCTGGTGGAGGGAAGCTAACAATCTATGGGGCTCTCGCTCGAGCTGACACAGGAGGGAAGATAATGGCAATGCGACGTAGATATGCTTGCGCCCCGGCATTCCTCACGTTTGCCATTGATGACGTCAATCACCCCACGTCAATTCGGTTGGCCATGAGCAGTTCGAGCAACACAGACTTCCCGGCCGTTGTGTCTGGCGGGCACCATGAAGCGATGAAACATGGTTTCAAGTTCAGTTGCGGGGAGGACGAGGTCTCCATACCGGCCTCGTACAGTGCACGCCTTCGAACATTGGTTAACAATCCAGTTGGAGCCGCCTGGGTTTACCAACAGTTGGTGATCGATGTGATGTCGATACTTGTAGGTAAAAGACCGGGCTTTGGACAGAGGAGCGGCATCACCAGGACGACTGAATTTACACCTTGGGACGAACAAAACCTTGGAATTGCTGGGTTGCCGGTGGCATTTCTTGGAGTGAATGAGACCACTGGTGGCGGATCACTTCATTTTCACGTGGTTTTGTGGGGCGGTTTGTCACCTGACATCCTCGAGTTGGTAGCGGACGTGCCTGAACTTTGCAGACACGTTGGATCTGTTTTAGATTCAATCTACAGTGCAACCCTGCCGAGGGAAGTTCACGTCAGAGATTTGGTAACCAAAGACCTTAAACAGAACTGTGACACCTCGCCAACATTTAAAAGAAGAGATGCAGCAGCCAGTGCGATGCAAGTTCCTCCTGACCCGGATGAAGCAAGAGATGAGTTTCATGACTTTACCTATTGCACTGTTTGCGGGCGCAACATCCACGTGCACAGTCACACGTGCTACAAACCGCCAAGTGGATATCATGGGTGCAGGATGTGCAGGCCTGCTGGCGACTCTGATGGAACAGGGCCGATAGAGTTGTTTTGGTGCGAGGAGTCACAAAAGCCTGAGAAAAAAGAAGCGGTGGAAAGTGGTGGTTCGATGCCGGAGAACGCAAAACATGACTTCTCCCCACTCACGTCTCCGGATGTTCGAACCATTTCGTGGGAACTGAATCGGCCCGACATTGCCGGACTCCCTGCATTGGGTTGCGCTACGAATGAGGCGCAGGCGAAGGCCGTAATTCTGTCAAAGCTTTCAGAGGCGATGTGGGCGAACACCCGTATTGAGAATGCAGTTTCGTTTGAATGCGTGGAAGACGGAACTGGGGGACATGAGGGGGCTTATGAGGAAGTGCCAAACAAGGAAGATGCCGAGCTCCGTGCCACGTTTCTTAATCCAAACAACTGCAGAAGACCCAGTGGGAGTGGGGGTGATTGGATGGAGAGACCTAGTGGGGGTGAATGGATGGAACCAGTCGAAGACCACGAATGCAGCCCCAAAAATTCACACGACTCTAAAGACGTTGATGTGCACACCTTCTTTGATGATCGTGATCGCCTGTTTCACGGCATGCTCAAAGGGTTAGTGTTGGCAGGGGTTGCACCAGCCCACACTAAATCAGTCAAGGATTTGCGGATGGAGCTAATGGATTGGGTGACAAAGCATCAAGACGAGAAGTACAAGGGCAGACGATTCGCATTGCACCTGTGCGATTCAGGTGGCGAGATGGACCTGTTGTTGCTCTCAAAAGCGAAGGGGGTCAATGTGTGTCTGTACACAGAGGATGAGTCCTCGGGCTATTTCTTATTCAAGGAAGTCTTTGAGGCAGGCAAAGGTGCTGAGATTGCACCAACTATTTATTTCGTCAAAAGGTCTGCTGATGATTGCTACAGCCTCTTCGTGCCAAAGGTTGACGCTATCACGAGAGAGCTCCAGTCGCTCAATGTAGATCAATTGACCGCTTTGTATTACAGGGTAGCAAAAAAATTGAACGACAGGAACGGTTGGGTTGTTGAATACAATCCTCTTTTGACTGCATTGCTTGGTTGCAACACGAACTTGTCGTTCCTTGGTTCGAAGGAGCAGAGTAAGCAGGCCTTGTTTTACATTGGACCCTACATCAACAAAAATGGAGTGAAGGTCGTAGATGCCCTCCCACTCTTGGCTCACGCTCAAAATCACGCATTGCAATATCCAAGTTCTGCAGACGACGCTGGTACTGATACAAGACTTGTGCAACACATTATGACGCGCGTGCTAAACAAGCTCAATTCTTTGATGGAGGTGTCCGACACTCAAGCGGCACTGGCTTTGCTTGGCATGGGTCCAACTGTTTGTTCTGACATATTCGCGTATTACGACTTGAGGTCAACGAAGAACTTTGTGCTTGATCAGTATTTTGGCAATTACAGCACCCTTGCTGACATTAACATTGCTTTGGATGGGACTGACGATGCGGATTGGGTAGGTGATGAAGATTCGTTCGCCGCTGGAAGTGTCTATGGCAGTTCAGACGATGAGAGCGAAACTGAAAATGACGGTGATGAGTGCGAGAAGGATTTCTTCGACGATGAAGGCAATGACGGTTCAGACGATGAAATCGAAACTGAAAGTGACGACGGTAAGTGCATTGAGGATTTCTTTGAGGAAGAATCCAGTGATGATGATTCCATCGCAGAGCCGGTGCAGTTCAAAGAATCACCCATCGCCGTTCCGTTGAATTACATCCCTGGTGAATATGGGCGGGGCAAAATCATAATGCCCAAGAACACCAACGTTTTGCACTCAATCCCGTATCCAGTGTTCTATCGATACCGCGGAGAGGCACTGAAAGATTTGAACAGGCTGGAATACTACTCCCTGGTGCAAGTGACACGGCGTGACAAGGAAAACGAAGGGAAGCGTAGTAGGCCAAAAACAAAGGAGTTCCCGTTTGGGTGTGGCCTCAACGAAGCGATTGGCGGTGATGGTCGCGGTCGATACTTTCAGTATCTGAGGTCCAAACAATGCACGCCACAGTTCTTTTCCAGTCCTCCACGCCATCCTGGATTGAAACCGTCAGATCCGAAACAACAAATGGCGTGGAGGATGGCAGCTGATAGGTTCGCGTGCGACTACTTAATCATGTTTCGGCCAGAACCGAGCCTTTGCAAGGAAGGTGAGAGCTGCACATATGATTACAACTGGGAAGCTTTCGAGGACTATGTGCTGCAGCTGCAGGTGAGCGACAAACACATTGATCGCTCTCGGTTAGAGCAGATAGAGAGGATGGTGCACAGCTGGGGGGTTGATGAAGGGAAAAAGAATGTATTGAGTGAATGGCGAGGCCGTCGCCGGACCATGTGGTCTGCAGAAGACAAAGAATTGGCCAGTGCTGAATACCGGAAGTTTAAGAAGAGGAAGTTTGGCGATGAGGACGATGGCGAGATTGACTGTGGTGGCCTTGGTGGACCGAGTGAACAGTTGACTTCGCGAGAGACAAAGGTTGCTACGAACATGATCTCACACAGCAATGAATTGCTGTCTGAGCTGAAGAGACTGCACAGAAGTCAAGGGCCGGGGGACAAAGGAACGGAGGGTCTTTCTGAGCCACTCAGGATCGCTCCATTTGACGCAGACTTTGCCAAGAGCCTCCGAAAACTCCAGCCAAAAGATGATGATGATAATGGACGCAGCGCTGGCAGTGAGCCTCAGAGAGTGCCTGGTTCTGCAGAGGCCAAGGTCGACACTTACTTGGAGGAGGAGGATCTATCCTCGGACAAAGCTCCGGTGATCGACACTATGCGGGAACACTACAGAGCCGTTTGCGACGGTCGTTCCCGACACAAGAAATACGATGCCCCGCTTTTGCTAGTGTGTGGTGGTCCCGGAAATGGCAAGTCCAAACTGGTTGAAACCTTGGATGACATAGCATTGCTGATGAATGCCGGGACGCAGGTAAAAACTGCTTTCCTTGGAGTAGCTGCCGTGAACATTGGAGGTTCTTCTATGTGCTCGTTGTTTGACGTACCAACCGAACGGCGAAACAGGGAGGGTGGGCCTGACATCAAGAAGGTAATTTTGCCGTGGTCGGAGGAGAAGAAGAAAAAGTTCATTAGCACGTACGACATTGAGAAGATCAGCTGCATAGTAGTGGACGAAATATCCACCTTGAAGCCATACATGTTGGCTTATTTGAGTGCAAGGCTGATGGAGTTGCTCCCTGAAAGTGGCAAGGATTTCGGGGGTTTTGCTGTCATACTTTGCGGTGATTTTGACCAGCTGCCGCCTGTAGGCAGCGACAACTTAGCAGCGGCTACGATGAAGTATGAGGAGCGACAGGACGGTAGCATCACCCGTTGGGATCAAAACAAACACTGCGTCAACGTCCACAACGAGGGCCTGAGGTTGATGCAAAAGGCGTCCTGCTACCAGCTCACCCAACAGCATCGTTCGAAAGATCCTGCTCACACTGAAATTTTGAACAAGATGAGAACAACGGGCAAGGTCGAAATTGAGGATTTGAAGAAGTGCAAGCTTTTGAAGAGTGAGGATGTGGAGGGAGACGGAGATTTTCGCTTTGCGACGACCCTCGTCACTGGAAACGAAGAGAGGCACAAGATAAACCACTTGAAAGCAAAAGAGTGGGCGTCTCATCGTAACACGCGTTTGGTGAGATGGCTCAGAAAGGTAGATTACCGCAAATGGAAAGGGAAGCCAAGTTCAAAGGAGCTAATCAAGCAAGCAATTGCAACCAATGAATGCTTCTACGAACTCTTTGTGCCTGGCGCGCGAGCATTTCTCACCCAGAACATAAACACTTCCATTGGTCTTGCAAATGGAACCGAGATCAAATACCATTCCATTTCCTTCGATGATAGAGACAAGGCAAGAGAGTACCGCAGACACACGAAGAGCCATCAACCCGGTGGAGTGATTACACTAGACAATCCTCCAAGTGCCGTCAACGTCGAGCTTTTCGCTGACTTCCCGGAGGACTCTGAAGCGCAGAAGAAGAAGAACGCAAAGATGAGGCAGAGATGGCAACACGGATCTCTGGTAAAAGATGGCGGTCGTATTGTCATTCCCATCTCTACCAGCTGTGGCAGTTACAATGAATGGGAAAAAAGCTATGTTCCATCTGCGCACTCCACTTCTCCATACACATTTGCCGGTGTGTCAATGAGGAGGAGATTGTGCTCCCGTCCGATTTATGGTCTGTCCACTGTTACGTTGAAAGATCACTTTTGCATTGAACCGGGATTTTGCATAACTCTGCACAAGGCGCAAGGGAGGACTATACGAAGACTAATTCTTTCCATCTCTGACCATCCATATCACAAACTCAGGCACGAGTGGGAAGGACTTTATGTTGGTCTCTCTCGAGTGGAGTACAATGAGCACATTCGGCTGCTCCTCAAGAGAGGTGACTGGGGGACAGCAAAACTTTTGCTTGGTCTCGAGAGGTGCAAGTACACAGAGTGCTTCTTCAAGGGCTACGTGCAGCAGACAAATCAGAGGGGCATGAGATGGAATCGATTGTTAGCAAGAGCGGCTGCCAGGGAGACAAATTTATTTAAGGAAAAGATGAAGAAAACAAAGGCGAAGATGAGAGTGAAGAAGCGCTAGATTTGAGCTACTATAGGTTAAGATTATAGTCGAAGGGTTGCAAACCAACTGCACCTGCTTGTTGCCAATGTTTGTGACTTTTGCCGTGGGTTAGAGCTGAGCTAATCGTTTGTCGTGTCGACTGTTATGATTTCGCCGGTCTCCTTTCCGCGATTCTGTGTCGGTGCAAAGCACATGATGCGAGTCACGGCCAAAGAATACGCAATCCATTTGCGGTAGTCTTGCAAATGGTTTTTTTCCAGTGCACGACGTCCAGTCTGCATCGGGATTTCATTGGCCACACAATCAAAAAAGAGACACTGGAACACTCCACAAGACTTATCGTCGTTCTGATGCACAAACGATTGCACCATATGCAGCCTCCATCCCCTGGCGTCCTTTATTTGCATGTAGGCATTGGAGTTCGTTTTCTCTTCGATCTTAACAATCGTTTGGTGGATTCCGTGAAGTTTAGAACCCAAAGGTGCCGTGCACACTGGTTTAGTCTCAAGTGTGCCATCTTCCTTTTCCCCCTTCAAAACCAGGTTGCGGTCTTTGTCCAATGCCAATGTATTCATGTACTCCACTGTATCGTTTTGCGCCCCCTCTGCAGTCTTCTCTGCGTTCCCCGAAATCTTCTTGTCGACTGAATTTGTCGCTGCCTTCACCTTTCCCTTCGACCGCGTGTCGTAGGTTTTTTTAGAATCATAAGCAAAAAGTGTGCGCTTCTTTACTGCAACAACGGTTCCGGCGAAATGCGTCTTCAGGTGGATAGGCATGAGGACCAAAGGACTGGTTGGACTGTTTGGTTTCTCCCACAACGCAACGACGGCTTCGGAATTCGCGCCGAAGTCGTTTTCCAGCGTCGGGTGTATGCTCTTGCGTTTTCCCCTTCTCCGCCAACAGGAGGGTATGACGCCGAAGGATTTCACATAATTGTAGATGTCGCCGGTTCCGAGCTTGCCCCCATTTGCAATGGCCTTCTCGTTGTTGCTGCCATGCGTCTCCAAGAACTTTGCCTGAGTTTCGTTTAGCCTTGCCTGTGATAGGATTTCGTTGACCAATAAACTAAACATGCCCTTGCCGTTCTTCGGGTGGCGGGTTGTGCAGGGTCGTTGCCACGACGCTTGCGCCGCAGCCTGTATTGCTAGGCGGTTATTGTTCTTCGGAGTTTGGCGTTTGAACCCTTCACTAGTGCCTTGTGAGCACTCCTCCATTTTGTGTTGATCGAGCGGTGTGCCAGCTGTTGTTGCGGGATACGAGGCGTAGCAGGGGGGGTGAATCCATCAACAAAGGTAGAGGTTGAGGCGGCGGAACACTGGATGGAGAGCTTGTTAGCAGTTGGCGACTGTCCACATGCAGGTAAAAGTACAATATGGTTTTAGCGAGGAGGGAGAGTGGCAAGGGCTGGTAGGAGGCAATGGCGGCACCGCCATCAAGCCAAAGGTCTACCGGCTGCCGTAGAGGACGATGCTTCTGGTGCCGCTGCACCACCACTACCACCGACGACGACAAAGCGCGTAGAGGACGATGCGGCTGCTGTCGCTTGCATTGGACGGAACTAGCGAGATGAATTAGAAATTGCAGGCATTGATTATAACGATGAGGATTGTAAAATGGGTGGTGTTGATACTGATGCTACCGCGTCTCACGCCCAGAAGAGAAGCGTAAGCTGTGTTGGAGGGGAGGGTAGAACAAAGGTCGACGTGTTGCGGAATTGTCAAACCCGACGTGTGTTGACATCTATTCTGGCTCCTGCAGAAAACAACTTTAAATTAACAGAGTCCCCCTCCTCGCCGCCCATCGCCCAACTTCCTTGTAGCGGGGGAAGCAGATTTGGCACACTGCCAGATTTTCTCCTCGTAGGC
>Ga0224499_10000187_pt1 | contig 15294 bp, 11 predicted proteins | sample SF_Jul11_sed_USG_3_FD_168125 | JGI IMG/M metagenome (GOLD analysis project Ga0224499, IMG submission 168125) | Sediment microbial communities from San Francisco Bay, California, United States - SF_Jul11_sed_USGS_24 | ecosystem: Environmental > Aquatic > Marine > Sediment | place: USA... | reverse complement strand
GGCGTTGTTCAACACGTTCACATTGGCAACCCAACGGAATTTACTTGGGGTCGGCATATGCGTTTTCCCAGTAAACACCCGACGACCATACTTTGGTGTATTCACAATTAAGGCCGTGTCACCGTGATTCCAGTAAGCAACCTCTTCCCCGTAGTAATACCCTCTGACATGGACTTCTTTGCCATGGGCATTTGGGTCTGTGGTGATCTTAAAGGGATTTTCAGCCGTGTGCGTTCCTAAGCCACCACCACTCCACGGAGTCGATGTCCAGATCCCCGCTTTGTAGTTACCAGCCCAGGTATGTTGCCCGGTTCCGAATTTCCCGACGTTACCAGTGATAATCAACACCATGGCCGCACCACGCGCAATCACGGTTTGGTGGAAGTAATGGTTCGTTCCTTCCCCGTTGTGAATGGCAGCAGGCTTGATGGTTCCTGAATCACGCGCCCACCGCACAATCAGGTCCTTAGGTGCCCGGTTGATTTGGTGAACGGTATCCAAGTCATAGTCTTGTAAATGCACTTGATACATTTGCATGACCGGCATGACGTCAACTTCCCGTCCGCTCAGCAACTTCACGCGGTAGGTACCCGTCAAGGCTGAATCAATGCCGCTCTTACGGTAGTGCCAACCGACCAATTCCCGGTGCATTGGCACCGCTTGGTTTTTATTGAGATCCCACACCATAAAGCCGCCGAGACGGGCAATCTTGGAAGGATTCAAGGTTTGCACTTTTCCAGAATAACTCTTCGAGAAATCTGGGAAGGCATAGTCTTTGATGACCTCACGAGGATCCAAGTATTGCAGCGTATCGGTTCTCACCAATAATGGCATATCCGTATACGCTTGGCAGAAATCATGGTCATACATGTTTTCATCAAAGATGATCTTACATGCACCGAGGAACAAGGCCCCGTCTGTTTCCGGCCGAACTGGAATCCAGTAATCGGCCCGATAGGCAGTTGGGTTATATTCCGGCGTGATCACTACAACCCGGGCGCCGCGCTCAATACTTTCGAGCTTCCAGTGAGCTTCCGGCATCTTGTTTTCCACGAAGTTTTTCCCCCAGCTGGTGTTCAGCTTGGAGAACCTCATGTCGTTCATGTCGATATCAGAGGTTTGCACCCCTGACCAGAACGGATGCGCTGGGTTTTGGTCACCGTGCCAGGTGTAGTTCGACCAATACCGACCACCTTGGGCTTGCGCGGGCTTCACTTTCCGAATGTAGGTATCCAACAAGGCGCCGCAGCCCCCGTTCATACGGGTGATGCCCATTTTCCCAATCACACCAAGGATGGGCATACCGGCTCGGAACTTAAAGCAGCGGGTGGCCGCCCCTTTGGTCATTTCAATCATTTCCGGTGGATAGCCTTGCTCCCGCATACGACGGGCCCCAGCTTCTCCGCTATACCGCTCAGCAATGATGATCATCGCTTTAGCCAAGTACGTAAATGCCGTGTCCCAGGAAACACGCAACATATCATCCAAGTACCGCGCATTAAACTTGTATTTCGTCATCGTGGATGGGGTAAATTCTGGGCTACCATCATCCATCCAGGCTTTCCATCCGCGTCGCATCAACGGCCCTTTGAGCCGGTACGGGCCATACACCCGACGATGCATGGTGTAACCTTTCAAGCACATCCGTGGGTTATGAGCGAACGTCCCACGGTTTCCATAGAGATCTTCGTACGTTTGGTGGTCATAGTTTTGTTCCACCCGCATGACGACCCCGTTGCGCACAAATGCACGAATCCGACACGCATGCGTGTCATTCGGTGAACACACCCAAGTAAATGAGCTGTCATACCGGTATTGATCGTGATACACCCGCTCCCATGAACGGTCTGGGTATTCCCCAAGAGGATTACCCACTTCGATGACGGGTTGCAATGCGGTCAAAGCCAACGCCTTGTCCGCTAACGCTACGGCCGCCACGGTCCCCGCTGAGACCTTTAAAAATTGACGTCTAGAAAGAAACATTGCTTACACCTCCTAAGTAAGTGCAGGACATAAAGTCCGTGAATTCATTCATAAAACCGGACGGAAAATTAATGATCACCCCCCTTTCCTTATGAATTTTTAGATGAAATTGCCTCATTTTTATCCTGTAATCACAATAATGGTTTACGAACAGACATTACTGAAGCAAAAAACGATCCTTTTTCTTCCTAAACAATGTTTTATAAGTTATTGAAAAATAAAATAAAAATTCATTTCCATTTAATCCCTAAATGTCCGCTTGATTCCAAACGGTAACATTTGAATCAGGTGAGGTGTCATTCCGTTGTGGATGAAAAGCTTGGAATAGCTTGATACCTGTTTTTATTGGTTAATTTTCTGATTCGCCTAAAAAAAATGACTTTTGATACCTTTTGGTAGCAAATAGTGTTGAAGGTAACATATTCTGATCTTATTGAGGTGCCTCAAGCCTAACGGATAGCTAAGACACCTAATCGCTGACAATAGGGGCTAATGCTGCAGGAACTACAACGTGGAGAGATTGGCGTGCATTGATTTTGGCCAAATGGCACCAATAATCCATTGAGCGTGATCCAATGTTTTTTAGGCAGTTTTCCTCGTAAAACCGATTCAGTATCATCTGGATGTTTTGTAGACACATATCCCAACCGGTTACAAATGCGGTGGACATGAATATCCACGCAAATCCCTGACTTTCTATACCCCACGGTTCTCACCAAATTTGCCGTTTTTCGTCCGACCCCCGGCAATTTCACTAAGGCTTCAATCGTATCAGGCACTATTCCCTGAAATTCTTGACCAATCTGTTTTGACATCTCCCGAATCTGCTTGGCTTTTGTTCGATAAAAACCTACGGGACATATGGCTTTTTCTATTGTTTTAACCGTCAGATTAGACAGGGAAAACGGATCAGCCGCAAGGGCAAACAACCGGAGCAGTAGCTTTTTCAGTGGTGCGATCACGAGTCCGTAGACTCAGTACACAGGCAATAAGAATTTTAAATGGGTCAGACGCACCTCTAGCAAGCTGCTCCATCAATGAAGCAGGCCACTGCTGAATGGCCTTCTTCACCAATCGGAGGACGATATCAATATCGTCATCCTGCATACTACTTGAGGCAGCTGAAGAAAAAATAGACTGGTAACGGAAGGAAGGAACCGGTAAGAACTACACCATTAAAACGTTCGATGCTTAGACAACCACTTCTGCCGACGTCTGGCTGCTTCTCGCTCTTTAGCCTTTTTCTTCACACTCGGCTTTTGATAAAAACGACGGGCTTTTAATTCTCGAAACAATCCATCGGCAGCCAATTTCTTTTTGGCAACTTTCAAGGCTTTCTCAACATTATTATTAATGACTCGAACTTCCACAGGTCCCTCAATCGTTTGGAATAAATAAGACTTTAATGGTTAAATTTCTTGTTTCTAAGCACCATACTCTATCATGTGTTTCAAACCTATGCAAGAAAGAAATGAGAAGGAAAAATACAAAAAATCTTTATGAATCAAATACTTACGCAAACCCTACGACATACCACTTACAAGAAAATTTCAGCTAGGAATCCTTAAGTGCAGCAATCATGTCTAGAACAGCCTTCTTCCCGTCACCAAAGAGCATTAAAGAATTATCTAATGCAAACAACGGGTTAGGTATTCCAGCAAACCCTGGACTGAGGCTTCGCTTAATAATAACGACCGTTTTGGCTTTATCAACGTCAATGATAGGCATTCCGGCTATAGCACTATTAGGATCTGTCCTAGCAATCGGATTCACGACATCATTGGCTCCAATGACTAATGCCACATCTACTTGATCAATATCCTGATTAGTTTCGTCCATGTCTCTGAGGGCTTCATACGGGACATCGGCTTCCGCAAGCAAGACATTCATATGACCAGGCATTCGTCCCGCTACAGGATGAACCCCATATTCAACTGTCGTCCCACGACTTTCTAAAATAGCGGCCAAATTGGCAACAGGATGTTGCGCCTGGGAAACTGCCATTCCATAACCGGGGATAATCGATACGCGCCGTGCTGTTTCCAACAACATGGCAACTTCTTCTGCTGACGTCGATTTAACTTTCCCGCCATACACTTCATCAGCAGAGGGGCCTCCTCCCACGGGTGCCAAAACTCCAAACAACACATTCGTCAATGATCGGTTCATCGCTTTGCACATGATTTGGGTCAAAATAATACCTGAAGCCCCGACCAACGAACCCGTGATGATCAACACATTATTCGACAACACAAACCCGGTGGCCGCCGCGGCCAAACCTGAATAGGAATTCAGGAGGGCAACCACAACAGGCATATCAGCTCCACCGACAGGAATGACTAAGAGGACACCTAGCACGGAGGCCACGCCAACCAAGAGCCAATAGGCCATCCCATTGGCTGGATCAATCACCACCCAGCAACTTAATGCCAATGCGGCAGCAGCTAGAAATGCGTTAATCACTTGTTGCCCAGAAAATAGCACCGCGCCGTCCCCAATAAGGCCTTTTAACTTTCCAAAGGCAACCAAGCTCCCACAAAAGGTCACAGCCCCAATAAGACCTGAAGCCGCTATTGCAATGGTTAATTGCATCATGGGTATTTCGCCGTTTAACGTATTTTCCAGCAAGGCCGCTCCAGCGACCAAAACAGAGGCAATGCCTCCGAACCCATTAAAGACCGCCACCAATTCGGGCATGGAGGTCATCTCAATTTTAATCGCTAAGGCCGCACCGATTGCCCCGCCAATGATCAATCCCAGAATGATCATTTCATAACTAATAATTTGCTGATTGGTGAGCGTCAGGACAACGGCTAACAACATACCGGTTGCACCCAACAAATTTCCGCGCACGGCAGTCCGAGGATGCGTGAGCCCCTTGAGACCAAGGATAAACAGCACCGAAGCAACCAAATACCCGATGTTTATGAGTGAAGACATTCCGTTCAATATTCCTCTTAGGATTTCTTTTTAAACATAGCTAACATTCTATTCGTCACCATAAAACCACCAACACAATTAATCGTGGCAAAAATCACGGCCAGCACCCCTAACGTGGTTGTCACCATGGTATGTTGGGCTCCAGACGACAAGACAGCCCCCACTACGGTGATACCGGAAATAGCATTGGATCCTGACATCAACGGGGTATGAAGGGTGGGAGGAATTTTCGTGATGATTTCAAAACCCACGAAAATGGCGAGAACGAAAATCGTCAAGCCCATAATGAACATTTCCATAACAGCCTCGTGTCCTTATGCTGATAACGCTGGCAACCCTAGCACTTCTCGAATCTGCGCCTGGACGACTTCCCCATTTTGCGTCATCATGGTTTCTTTTGTGATTTCATCGTTCATATCTAAAGTGAGCTCACCTTTTTTCACCAGGTGCAACAAAAAGGTGGCCACATTTTTCGCATACATTTGACTAGCATGATAAGGAATTGTGGATGATAAGTTTTCCGGCCCCTGGATCGTGACACCATGAGCCACAACTGTTTCGCCCGGTTTTGTGAGTTCGCAATTTCCACCCCGCTCAGCCGCCAAGTCAACAATCATGGAACCTGGCGCCATCCCGGCAACCATATCGGCCGTAATAAGAATTGGGGCTTTTTTCCCTGGCACGGCGGCGGTGGAAATCACCACGTCACTAGTTGCGATAACTTTCCCCAGCAACTCTCGCTGCTTTTTATAAAAGGTTTCATCCTGAGCTTTTGCGTACCCACCTTTATCTTCGACATCACCTGTTTCTAATGGGAGTTCAACAAATTTTGCCCCAAGACTCAAAATCTGTTCTTTGACAGCAGGACGAATATCGTAAGCTTCCACGGACGCACCGAGTCGACGAGCAACCGAAATCGCCTGTAAGCCCGCAACCCCGGCCCCGATAATTAACACTTTAGCCGGCGTCACGGTCCCGGCAGCCGTCATCAACATGGGAAACATTCGCGGCAACGTATTGGCGGCCATCAGCACCGCTTTATACCCCGCAACCGTCCCCATAGATGAAAGAATGTCCATACTCTGGGCTCGCGTGATCCGGGGCATGAGCTCCAGGGCAAATGAGGTTACGCCGAGGGTGGCTAATTCTTGAACGGATTGGGGATTACCCAGCGCTTCGGCCATTCCCACGAGTTTTTGTCCTTGTCGAAAACTTTTCAGATCGGCCTTGCCTTCATTGGGATTGGCTCCCAACAAACGAACTTGAAGGATAAAATCTGATACTTCAAAAACTTGAGCACGGGATTCGGCAATGGTTCCACCTTTTTCCACATAGGCAGCATCCGTGTAGCCCGATAGCTCACCTGCCTGGGATTCAATGACAACCTCCATGCCTCCCTTGATAAGAGAAGGCAAGACAGCCGGCACCAAGGCCACGCGCTGTTCACCAGGGTAAGTTTCTTTGAGGACACCAATCTTCATAAAGTCATATCTCGAAAGATTTAATAGAAAAGGGGTTTCAACTCGTCAGCATTTTTAGGAAAAGCCCTGATTGATATCATAGGCTCTAAAAAACAATCAATGTGTCTTTATATCTATTGAAATGGGGGCGAAAGGCCCAGTGACAATCTAAACGAGGTACCCCCACAGAACTTATGAAGGCTAAGAGTAGAAGGCGTTGGCTATTTCTTTTGCCAGAAATGCCATGCCACGACTCTGTGTATAACATCCGTGTCCATATAAATGCTGCCTCGGATCCTCTTCATTCGCCTGGACGCCATATTCCACTAACACACATTGTCCATCATTTGGACATCGCGTGGTCCGCCTCGTACATTCCAGCCATCGCTCAAATCCATCATAGGGTTCCAAGATCTCACGAAAATCCACATTGGCTTGTTCCATTTCAGGGGAATCTGGTAATGCATCGGTTCCCGCCACAGCTAATTGCTGCACATAATCACCCCCGGTTTGATAGGGCATTTCCCAAGCAGTCTGTGGCAATTCCATCTTGGACAGCCATCGCTTCCCATCATGTCGAATCGTTCGATGATTGACAACATGAAGCAACTGACCAAATCCGTCGGTGTCCCATCCATAACGAACCGGTGTACCTAACGTCACCATATCGACCGAAGCACCTCCCAAAAACCGTTGCTCAGTCAAAACCTGATAAAGCGCTTCCAGCTGTTCAATCGACCGGCCTTCAACCGAGCACGCTTTCCAATATTTCGCTAAAATTTCTAACATCCTTGGGCGAGCTTCTGATTCACCAGAAGTAATGAGGTTTGATAACAGAGCCAAAACCTGCCCGGCATGACCATGGGCAATCAACAGAACCCGGTCTTCTTTCGATAAAGTTCGCTCAGAACCCCATTGTTGGAGAAACTCAACAAGGGCAATCCCAGCCTCCATCCGCCCTACATGATGATGAATAGAAGACCACACATACCGACTACAGGGTATAAACGACCCCTCTTCCCCACTAAGCCCCTTCTCAAATTTCTTCACATACTCCGTTGTAAAATTCCCGACTTCTTGAGCTAGATTATCCAGTGCCTTGTGGGTCAATTGGTCGTTGGAAAGGGGTGGATGAATGGGATCCTCATTCTTTCCAATGCCATTAGTTGCTGGCCTAAGAAGCGCCAACAACGATTCCAAACCAGAAATACCTCGCGAATAGCCCCGCTTTAAGCCCCCGACTTCATCCAAGCGAGCCGAGCCAAATACATCGGAAAACGGGTGCCCATTCAGAAACAAAACACCCTTTACATTGGACATAGATAATTGGGTCCCAACCTGGACCATGGCCTGCTTCCAGGCCAGAGAGTCAATGAGAGCCCCAGGCTCAAACGTAGGATAGGAAACCCGTTCTCCAGGGTTTGAACGGGAATACTTGGCATGCTGAAAGTTATTACTTTGAGGCATCAGTCAAGATCTCGCTAGTAAAGGGCTACTCTCATAGTCCATACCGAGTTCCAAGAGCAAGGGGCACATCAATTTTTTCATTACATACTTCTCCCGACACCAAGACCCTCCTTTGGTTGACCGCCTGAAAATCTGCATGATAAGTTCAATTGCTTTGATTGCGTTCGAATGAACAGACTCCTGCTAGGAGAGGATTGTAGGGCATGAGCCTGTTTTTATAAATCATTCATACCCTTTTTTCAGGTAGATTTTTCAAGTGGAGCATCGCAGGAATCATGAGAATTTTTTGGCTACGGTATCGACGGCAGGCAACAAACAACATACACGGAAGTGTATTGATAGTCCTGAGCCTTCTTTGGCTCAGCCTTGGTGGAATTTTTTCCCTTCCTAAGGCATCAGCTGCGCAAGCTGAACATATCGTCCTCGTAGTCCTTGAAGGAATAAAATCCTCTGCGATTAAAAGCGGCGCCACTCCTCATCTGGCTAAATTAGCTCAAGAAGGTACGGTGTCCTGGTCCGCACAATCAATCACCCCTCCCCTCACTGTATCTGCAATGGCGTCCTTGCTCACCGGACTGCCGGTGGAAAAACATCGGGTCACGGCTGATTGGGAACATTACGATTTTGCCCGATCCTTCATGCGTTCCCCCACGGTCTTTGATTATATGGATCTGGCAGGCGGAGCGGACACCGGTGTGTTCCTCATGGATGAACGGCTCTATCAATTGGTCCGGCCTGAAATTTATGTCGACTCTCAAGTTTGTGGCTATACCAAACCACAATGTACGCCTGAAACGGTGTCGGTCTATATTCAGGACTTTCTCAAAAAAGTCACGAGTGAGGGCGGATATGGTTTTCGACTATTTGGCGTACCCAACCTTTTGGTCACACATTTTCCAACCGCCGCCCGGATCGGACAAAAATATGGGTGGGATTCACCAAAATATTCTGCCGCGGTCACTTCTATTGATAACGCCATTGACCAAATCATGAAGAATTATCAAGAAATTGGCGTCTTGGACCGCACGATGTTCATTGTAACTGGATTACATAGCGGTCCTCTCAATCCACTCACAAAAAAAGTTAAGAAGGGAGAAACGGTGGAATTAGACCCCGCAGTCCCTTGGATTGCTTGGGGGACAAACGTGAAAAAACACCATGCTATTTCCCAACCGGTCACCTTGTTGGATACCGGAGCAACGATCATGTATGCCTTAGGGTTAGAAACACATATGGAATGGGAAAGCCAGGCCGTTACAGAAATTTTCCAAACTAAACCCGAACGACGAACCACCGAAAATGAACTCGAAAAAATTTACCAATAAACCAACGATGGGCAAAACGAAATCTCATAGCAGAACATTGCCACTTAGCCTTTGCATGTTACTGGCCTGCATGCCTCTGATGACTGTCTCATTCAGCGAAGCGGCTGAGCCTACGAATCCTCTGTTACGTGAATTTACTATTACGGTTGACCCAAGTGCTCTGAAGCCCCCAACCTGGTGGCATGTCCCAGGCATCACTCCCTTAATTTGGACCAAAGACCCAATTAACATGGATGCCTACAAAACCACCGAGGTCAAGGAATTAAAACTCAAGCCCGGAGAATATCGGTTTGGAACATTCACCTTCGATTTTTTATTTAAGGTGACCCTATCCGGAACATTGGAGTTTGCCAAAACACTGGACCAATGCGTGAATGGCCGGGGCTCTGAAAAATTGACCATCCATTGCAGCCATACGCAACCCTATCCCCAAGACCCAGATTATCCAAAGTAAACAACCAAGATAACAAAGGCCCAACATGTTGAATTCTGTACAAGATTGGCTTGATGCCCTCGAAGATGTGGATGATGCGACCCGCGAGGAAGCAGCCAAAGCCCTTGCCGAAAAAGGTGACCCCAAAACCTTAGAGCCACTATTGACCGCCCTCGAGGATGACTATTGGTCCGTGCGAAGCCATGTGGGATGGGCACTCGCCAAAATCGGAGGCGATCAAAGCATTAACGGTCTCATCACCCTCTTTAATGACAACATGATGGAAGTTCAGGCCGAAGCGGTTCAGGCCATGGCCTCCATGGGCAAAGGCGTCGTGCCTAAATTACTGCCTTGCCTCAAAGACAAACGGTGGCGAGTCCGGGAACAAGCTGCCAAGACGCTAGGAGAACTTCGTGATTCTGAGGCTGTTAAAGGATTAATGGTCGTTTGCCGAGACCGCGATGGCGCCGTGAAAAGTGCCGCTGCCGAGGCTCTTGGAAAAATCGGGGATCCTCAGGCTATTCCCACGCTCATTAAACTCTTCAAAGATACATCTAAAATTGTACGTGAAACGGCCGGAACGGCCTTGATGTATATTGGAGCACCCTCAGTTGATGCCTTGTTAGAAACCTTGAAAGATCCTCATTTCGTAGTGCGCTGCCATGGGGTCCGCGCTTTAGGTGGAATGACGACAGACTACCAGATGGGAAAAGTGTGGGTGAGGGAATCACGGGTCGTCGAGGCATTGATCAACATGGTCAAAGATCCTGATCGAGCCGTTCGCGAAGATGCGACGATTGCCTTAGGCAACATTGGTGACGCACAGGCAGTCGATGCCCTCATTGAGGCGATGAAAGACGGGACCGTGAAACGACATGCTATTGCTTCGCTAGGAATGATTGGAGATCCAAAGGCCTTTCCTCCTGTATTGGCTGCTTTAAAGGGAAAGGGCTTTCAGCAAGAAGGCAAGCCAACCCCAGGCTGCATTATCAGTGAAGATCTCTTAATCAAAGAAGCCGCAGCTACGGCCCTTGGCCACTTTCGCCACCCCAAAGTCATTCCAGATCTTGTCCTTTTGCTGAAAGACCTCGTACTCCGCGAGTATGCGGCCAATTCTTTAGTCTTGATCGGTGATGCCGCCATTGAACCACTCGTTTCCTTTCTCCATGACCCCACACTTTCAAAAGTCGATCAGGAAAGTGAACGCGTGTTGGCGTTCGCAACAACTCGAATGACCGCATCCGGGGCTCTCAAAAAAGTAGTACTTGACACCCTGGACAATCTAGGGTGGCAGCCTGGAGAGGGCATGAGTAAAGAATCCCGAGAAATTGAGTATACGGATACGATGAATGTGCTCGGCGAGGGTGGGGAAGGCCGCTTTGGGAAAAGCGGTGATTTCGCTCAACCAGCAAAATCCCCAAAAATCGAACGGTAGCTCAGAAACCTCTCAATTTTTTCACAGCTTCTGTGTGTCTTCTACTTGGTTCTAACCAAGAAGATTGAACAGGCTAGTCTTTTTGGAAGTGTAAGATCCCCCAAGTCAAATGCCCCGCCATTCCGGCATCGACCCAGTGTTGTAATCCCACTTTCATATTGGCCAAATATTCCTCTGCACACACACGAATGAGTGTGTTGTGTTGCACCACGAGTTCATGGAGCACCCGCGAATAGTGGGCTGCCAAATTCTTTGACAAATCCATGATTCCGACCTCTTTCAATCCAAGATCGTTGGCCAATTGTTGATAATATTCAATAGATCCCAAGGAATCTAAATGGATACGGTCGAGGATCGGCTGCAAAACATTTTCAGGACACTTTGCACTTTGCATCGGATCGGTGAAAATGAACTGCCCGCCCTTAGCCAATACACGAGACACTTCTTCAAAGACTTTCTGACGGTTCCCGCTATGCAAAATGGCATCTTGAGACCACACCAAATCGACACTCCCGTCCGGCATGGGAATATCTTCAAAACTCCCGTCGATGACATTAATCGCTAAACTAATACCTTCTTTCTGATTGAGTTCTCGATTGCGTTTATTTTGAATTTCACTCAAATTCAGGCAACCCACCTGGCAGCCATATTCTTTCATAAGATAACGGGCTGAGCCTCCGTACCCCGATCCGATATCCAATACGCGGGTTTTCGAATCAAGATTCTTAACGGAAGACGCCATCTTTTCCACTGTCCGCCGGCTGGCATCGAAAATCGAATCACGTTCAGATTTGTAGAGTCCAATGTGAATATCTTCACCACCCCAAATCGTGGCATAAAACCGATCCGCATCAGAACTGTTGTAATATTCCCGAGCCGTATCCACGGTGGGCGAATAGTCCTGATGGCCCAAATTGCCTAATATCGAAGCTGGCCGTTCCTCATTTTTATAGAGTTTCTCCGCCACATGGACGTAAAAATCAGGATCCTCAACCTTATGCGTTTCTTGAAAATCGGCATAGGATTTCACTTGCTGAAACCCCACTTCATTCATAAGCCGCCGAGTATATTCTTTTCGCAGTGGAAACATATTCAAATGAAAGACTTCCTTATCAGCAAACGTATATCGAAATCTGGCTAGCCCTTCATCCACATATTCAGGCTCGGCACTGACGTTATCCCCGCAATAGTAATAGACATGCTTCGAGGTAAACCCACTATCTAAAATGCCGTCATAATTGCGTTGATCCAGAATGAGCACCCCGTCATGTCTCAATGCGGTGTAAAATTCGGCCAAGGCTTTTCGCCGATCTTGCTCGGCAAAAAGATGGGTCAAAGAATTACCTAGGCAAATCACAGCATCGTATTTATTGTGAATATCCCGGCTTAGCCAACGCCAATCGGCATGAATCGTCCGCATAATAAAACCGGCCCGCCGAGCATTTTCAAACGCTCTCGCTAACATTTCCGGACTGCCATCGGCACTGGTGACATCAAACCCAGCCCGCAAAAGCCGAATGGAATGAAACCCGGTTCCGGTCGCGACGTCCAATATGCGTTGGACGCCCCGGTCTTTTAATAGTCGGATAAAAAAGTCACCTTCACTGGAGGCACGAGCGTCCCAGTCAATTAAATCGTCCCATTTTTGAACAAAGCTATGGACATACTCCTCTTTGTACAAATCCGTTTTTCGTTTAGCGATAGGATTATCGCCATATGCTTGTTTCTTACCCATGGGATCAACCTCCTAAAGAGCCGCTGCCCTCAACCTCTCCCTTGAGTAATGGGGCAAAGTGAGTAAAAGGTAACGACGTTTTGACTGGGAAAGGCGAAAGGAAGGCACGCTTGTGCGCGTAATCCCTGCCCTCCACTTTATCAGGAAATAAAAAGGGCCCCCAACTTCTCTTGCGAGCGTTTGGAAGGCCCGATTTTCTGCCGAAGATACCTTGAATCTAACGCTTTAAGCCCATAAGAGCAACCTTTTTGGGTAATTAATCATGGGAATGACTCAGGGAAACTTCACAATAAGAATATAATTACTTAATAATTTATTACTACAAATTACCCCTGTCTCCGCAGCGAACTCCCCAATTACTAGAAGTTTTCATCATTCTTCAGCGAATGAACGTCTAAAGCCTTTTCCTTGTTCGCCAATGCTAAATATGGTAAGGCCTATAGCCTTTCTCTCTAGATTCCCTCACTCAATGAATCAGCTGAAATCCACCACTTTAGTCTTCAACATCTCTTGCGCCCTGGCATTTCTATTTCTCCTGTGGGGAGGTCTCGCCCCAGATCATTTGGCGAAAATCACCGGCGCCCTCCAAACGTCTCTCCTGGATTCTTTTGGTTGGCTCTATGTATTAGCAGCATCCAGTTTTCTTATTTGCGCCTTCTGCCTCATTTTTTCGCGATGGGGTGATATTCCACTTGGGCCAGATGGAGCCAAACCTGAATTCAACCTCCTCACCTGGTTTGCCATGCTGTTTTGCGCGGGCATGGGCATCGGTCTGGTGTTTTGGGGAGTCGCCGAACCTACGTCCCATTTTCATGACCCGCCAATGGGGGAAGGAGGAACGCCTCAGGCCGCTCGCCTGGCTCTCCAATATTCGTTCTTTCATTGGGGCCTTCACCCATGGGGTATCTACACCATGGTGGCGTTAGCACTGGCCTATTTCCAATTTCGAAAAGGCACGCCGGGGCTGTTTAGTCTGGGATGCCAACCAGTACTAGGTAGACATGCGACTGGGCCACTGGGAACAGTCGTGGATGTGGTTGCCGTCTTTGCCACCGTCTTCGGTGTGGCAACTTCTCTGGGATTTGGAGCGGTGCAAATCAGCGGAGGATTGTCTTATGTGTTTGGCATACCCAACTCGCTCATGACTCAATTGATCTTAATCGCCATTGTGACCGTGCTCTTCATGCTCTCGGCACAAACAGGCCTCCAACGCGGCATCAAGTACCTCAGCAATTTGAATATGATCCTGGCCCTGTCGTTACTCGGCTTTTTGCTGTTCCTCGGACCCACGCACTTGATCATGTCGGTGTTTCCCACAACCCTGGGTCACTATATCAAAAACCTTCCGACCATGAGCTTGAATCTTGCCCCATTTGGAAACTCATCTTGGATTCACGATTGGACGCTCTTTTACTGGGCCTGGTGGATTGCCTGGGCACCATTCGTGGGCACGTTTATCGCCAGAATTTCGAAAGGCCGGACGGTACGCCAATTCGTGCTAGGTGTGTTGCTCGTCCCCTCGCTCTTTTGTGCCTTTTGGTTTACCGTCTTCGGCGGAACAGGGATTGCCTTAGAGCTCTTTCAGGACGTTCCCCTGAAAACCGTTATGGAAAAGCAAGGAATGGAAGTGTTGCTCTTCACAGTGTTGGAGCAATACCCCATGGGCACAATCATGTCGCTCATTGCCATCTTTTTGATCGGCACCTTTTTCATCACCTCAGCGGATTCCGCCACCTTCGTACTCGGAACGCTCACCACCAACGGTAGCCTCAACCCACCGAATAACATAAAATTCACATGGGGCGTCATCCAATCCCTCTCCGCCGCTATTCTATTATGGTCCGGTGGACTCAAAGGCCTCCAAACCGGGGCCATCTTAGCCGCTTTTCCTTTTGTCTTCGTCATCATTATCCTTATCATTTCCCTCCTCAAATCCTTCAAGGAAGAAGCTCGAGGGTAGGCGTTGCTCGACTAAAGACCAAAATATTTCAAGGGTCACTTATAATGGAGACGTTGCATAATTCTCATGTGAATGTATGAGAGACGCCGGGTTTCGGCCCAGCAGCCGAGCTTGTTGCTTGGCGCGTCCCGATGAGCGCAACCTTTGTGGTGGAGTAAAAGGACCCAATAATGGTCGCGCTCTTCGAGACGCACCGTGCAATAGTGACGCTCCGTCTGGCCTCATCGGATTAGGCTGACGCTAAAATATGAATGCTAGGAAAGCGCACCCACCATTACCTCACATATCATCAACAATAGTCTGTCCAGACCGGTGCTAGATGAATAAAAAAAGGTCTTATATTTCCCCCTCCTTTGCTTTCTAAGAGATGGCTGCCAAGAGACGGAGTGCTCTGGCTGGCAATTATCTCAGCCAACTTTAGTGCTGATTTAGAAATTCATCTGGCCATTTGCGGGAGGTATGCATGACTGCAAGTATGCGAACCTCTTGGCGCTTAATGTAATAGGGAATGATATAGGGAAGGCCAGGAACAACCAATTCCCGTGATTTGGGAACT
>Ga0224499_10000185_pt1 | contig 15440 bp, 14 predicted proteins | sample SF_Jul11_sed_USG_3_FD_168125 | JGI IMG/M metagenome (GOLD analysis project Ga0224499, IMG submission 168125) | Sediment microbial communities from San Francisco Bay, California, United States - SF_Jul11_sed_USGS_24 | ecosystem: Environmental > Aquatic > Marine > Sediment | place: USA... | reverse complement strand
GATGAAGCTCGACGACGACCCGCTGCTGTTCATCGAGAGCCTGCCGGCGCGCGAGACACGCTTGTTCATCGAGCGGGTACTGTCTAACTTCTGGATCTACCGGGCACGCCTTGGTCAGCCGTCGCCCTCACTGGACTCGGCGGCGGCCGGCGACTGGCCCGGGTATGCCGCCCTCGACGGCGCCAGCCAGGAGATAGCCCACCGTGAGCAAGATTGAGGGAACCAGGGACTTCCTGCCGGTCCAGATCGCGCTTCTCACCATTTCGGACAGCCGCAGCCTCGAGGACGATAAGTCCGGGCGCATCCTCGAAGAGATGATCCTCGCCGACGGCCACAAGGTGGTCGGGCGCGAGGTGATCCGGGACGAGACGGCGGCGATTACGGCGCGCCTCGACGAGCTGATCGCCGACCCGGGAGTCGACGTGGTGATCTCGACCGGCGGCACCGGGGTGACCGGACGCGACGTCACGCCCGAGGCCTTCAAGGAAGTCATGGACAAGGAGATCGAGGGTTTCGGCGAGCTGTTCCGCTGGATCAGCTACCAGAAGATCGGCACCTCGACGATCCAGAGCCGGGCGCTCGGCGGGGTCGCCCGGGGCACCTACCTCTTCGCCCTGCCCGGCTCGCCCGGCGCCTGCCGCGACGGCTGGAAGGAGATCCTCAGCGCCCAGCTCGACGCGCGCTCGCGGCCCTGCAACCTGGTCGAGCTCATGCCCCGCCTGAAGGAGCACCTGGACGGCACCTAACCTAAAAAAAGGTGTCAGGAACCTTTTTTTATATATTTTGCTCCCGCTTAATCAGCTGATAATACTAATATTTTAGGGTAGAAAAGGTTCCTGACACCTTTTTTTGGCGTTTCAGGTGCGCGAGGTCGGCGACGGTGTCGACGTCGTCCAGCAGCTCGATCAGGGCGACGCGCCGGCCCGCCAGGTTCGCGAGCGTATCGGCGCGGGCGTGGCGGGAGCCCCAACGCACCCCCTGGAACGGCAGGCTGAGCACCGGACGGCGGCGCGCGCCGATCAGCCAGTAGCCGCCGTCGGCAGCGGGCCCGAGCACCCAGTCGTGGCCACCCAGCCGACGGAAGGCGCGGGCGATCCCCTCCGCCGTGATGCCGGGCACGTCCGAGCCGACGATCACGACCGGCCCGGGCGGCAGGCGCTCGAACACCCTGCCCATGCGCGCACCGAGGCCGCCCGGCCCCTGCGCCAGCCTGCGGCAGGGGCCGCGCCACAGCCCCCGGCCGCCGCGCGCCCAACGGTCCGGCGTCACGGCGAGCCAGGTGGTCCAGCGCGGGTCCCGGCCCAGCCGGCGCAGCAGCGCGCCGGTGGTCAGGACATGGAAGCGCCAGGCGGCGAGCGCGCCGATGTCGCGGGCCAGGCGCCGCTTGACCGTGCCCAGCCTGGGGGCGCGGGCGAAGATCACCAGGTGGTGCCGGAATGTCATCCGTAGAGCCGCCGGAGCCAGCCGGGCGGCAGGCCGAGGAAGTAGAGCGTGAGCAGGGTCAGGTTGCGCAGCGGCCTCGCCCACCAGCCGTCCCGCCGGTAGCGCGCCGCCGAGGTCACGGCCGCGCCGTCCAGCGCGACCAGCCGGCGCCGGCCGATGCGCCGCACCAGCTCGACATCCTCCATCAGCGGCAGCGGCCGGAAGCCGCCGAGGCGCTCGTAGAAGTCGCGCGCGATCAGGAGGCCCTGGTCGCCGTAGGGCAGGCCGAGGCGCCGCGCCCGCCAGTTGGCCAACCGCTCGATGAGCCGGGCCTGCCGCGCCGGATCGTCGAGCCGCAGGCGGAAGTGGCCCGCGCGCTCGGCCATCGCGGGATCGGACAGGACGCGCGCGACCGCTTGCGCCCAGCCCGGCGCCAGGCTGGTGTCGGCATGCAGGAAGAGGAGCCACTCGCCGCGGGCCGCCGCCCCCCCGACGAAGAGTTGCCGGCCGCGCCCGGGCGCCCCCGCATCGACGATACGCGCGCCGGCCCCGGCGGCAATCCCGACCGTACTGTCCGAGGACACGCCATCGACCAGAATCACCTCGGCGATGAGCCCGGCGCGCCGGCCCTCTTCAAGCGCGGCCAGAGTAGCCGGGAGGGTCGCGGCCCCGTCGAGCGCCGGAATGACGATCGAAAGCGGCGGTTGGCGCGTGGTCTTGCCCATGGCCCGGTCATAGCACAGCCCCGCCCGCCGGGCGTAGGCCGTACTAGAAATCAGTCCGCCGGTTCGTCGTCCGCGTCCACGTCCGCCTTGTCCCCAAGTGTCACATTGTCGTCGGCCGAGAGGTTTTCCAGCTTCCGGACGATGTGTGGATGTCGCCCGCACACGGGGTCCCGTGCGATACGCGAGAGAATCCGGCGGTCCTTTCGGACCGCCCGGGCCAGGTGCTTCATCGCATCGCCGATGCCCAGCACGAAGCAGTACCAGCCCAGGACGAAGTCCGGCTCCGCCCAGGTCTCGTCGGCGCCGGCGGCGATCTCCGCGAACTCGATCGCCGCGTCGTAATCGCCCTCCCTGTACTTCCAGCGCGAGAAGGCGAGATACGAGAGCGCGACATGGTAGCCGTGAAACGGCTCGACACCATTTCGCGCCATCTCGATCACCTCGTCCCGTTTTTCCGGGGCGTCACACATTTCGAGGCTTTCGGCCGCGAAACTCATGAACATCCACCAGTAGTCGCGGCCGCTTGGTCTCCAAGTGCCTTCCGGTTGGTGGCGATACTCTCTGAGGGTCTCGATCGCGAGATCAGCGGCCCGGTCATGCTCCCCGCGCTTCCTGTAGCGGGAGATCGCGCCGGTCCGGCCACCTGTCGTTCTCGCAAGGAAGCGGCCGATGAACCCGATCCGCCACAGGGGCCGAATCACGGGCCGGAGCACAGGCATCAGGGCATCGACGGCCGCCGCGGTTTTGGCGGACGCCTTTGAATTATCTTCAAGCTCTTTCTTCGTGAAGTCCATGGTTTTGCGGTCCTGGCGCAGGGGAATCGCATTTGGAATTTGCTTGACATGTTTGCAGGTGCTTGTGGTTTTGGCGCGAATCGATATCTACCCGTGTTTGGTCTGGTTTCACGGGTGGAGGCGGCAGTGGAAGGCTTTACAGAGTGCTTTGAGGATCTTGAGGATCCGCGGACCGGCAATGCTGGACGTCACGATCTGCTGGAGATTTTGATGATCGCCCTGTGCACGGTCTTGTCAGGCGGTCAGACGGCGGTCGACATGTCGATTTTCGCGCGCGAGAAGGAGACGTTCGTGCGGGAGTTTCTCAAGCTCGAGCATGGCCCGCCGAGCCACGACACCTTCAGCCGGGTGTTCCGGCTGCTCGATCCGGAGCAGTTCGGCGCGTGCTTCCAGCGGTTCATGGCGCGCTTCGCGGAGAGCTGCCAAGGGGTTATTGTGATCGACGGCAAGGTGGTGCGGCGATCGTTCGACAAGGCGAGCGGCAAGTCGGCTCTGCACATGGTCTCGGCCTGGGGCTGCGATCAGCGGCTGGTGTTGGCGCAAATCGCCACCGACGCCAAGTCCAACGAGATCACCGCCGTTCCCATGCTCTTGAGACTGCTGTGCCTCAAGGGGACGATCGTGACCGTGGACGCGCTCAACTGTCAGCGTGAGATCGCCCGGCAGATCATCGAGCAGGGCGGCGACTACGCCATGGCGCTGAAGGGCAATCAAGGCACGCTGCATGACGACGTCAGGGCCTTCCTCGACGACCCGAAAGCCGAAGCCACCACCACCAACACTACGGTCGATGGCGATCACGGCCGGATCGAGACCCGCACCGCCGTCGTCTCGACCCACATCGACTGGCTGCAAGAGCAGCATCAATGGCCGGGGCTCAAGGCTGTCGCCAAAGTCACCCGGATCCGCGAGAGCGCTGACAAGACCTCCACCGAAGCCGCCTTCTACTTGCTCAGCCAGCCCCTCACAGCCGACCGCTTCAATCCCGTCGCCCGTGCTCACTGGGGCGTGGAAAACCGACTGCACTGGTGTCTCGATGTCCAAATGAACGAAGACCGCGACAGAACCCGCAAGGACAATGGACCGCAGAATCTTGCTGTCCTTCGCCACATGGCCCTCAACGTCTTGCGCAAAGATCCAAGAAAGGAGTCGCTACGCGCCAAGTTCAACATAGCTGCTTGGAACAACGCCTATCTCACCTCACTCCTCGAACGGTTCTGAAATGCGATTGCCCTGGGTCCTGGCGTTGAACCGGCGTACTGCGAGAAGGGCCCCGCTGAGCTTCCAGTCCATGCGGCCATTATTCCACTGACCATAGCGGCTAGGGCTTAACCCGATCCTACGCGCGTCCGCCTCGGAGGCTTTGCGCTGAACTACCGATCAGTTCTTGTTTTGTTCCTATCTTTGTTCTAGAGTCTTAGCCATGGACGAGGCACTGCCGGATCGGCCGAGGAAGGGACGCGGGGCCGTAAGCAACCGCAGCGGCCGCTTCGAGGCGCACGCGCGGGTTGCCGTCGACGACGGCTGGACGCCGGCCGAAGAGAACGAGCCGGAGGAGCCCAGGGTGCCGACCCGGGTGACGCCGGACAGGAGTCGCTCGGTGATCGCCCGCAACGAGTCGCCCGACGTACCCTTCGAGCGCTCGATCAACCCCTACCGGGGCTGCGAGCACGGCTGCGTCTACTGCTTCGCCCGGCCGAGCCACGCCTGGCTCGGGTTGTCGCCGGGGCTCGACTTCGAGACGCGACTCTTCGCCAAGCCGAACGCCGCGGCCCTGCTCGAGCAGGAGCTGGCGAAGCCGCGCTACCGCCCGAAGACGATCGCCTTCGGCACCAATACCGATCCCTATCAGCCGGTCGAGCGCGAGCACCGCATCACCCGCGAGCTGCTCGAGGTGCTGTGGCGGGCGCGCCATCCGCTCACCATCGTCACCAAGTCCGCCCTCGTCGTGCGCGACCTCGACATCCTGGCGCCCATGGCCGAGGCGAGGCTCGCGCGGGTCATGGTCTCGATCACGACGCTCGACAAGACGCTCGCGCGCAAGATGGAGCCGCGCGCCGCCACCCCGGCGCGCCGCCTCGAGGCGATGGCGACATTGAACCGCGCCGGGGTGCCCGCGGGCGTGCTGGCCGCGCCGATGATCCCGGCGCTCAACGACGGCGAGCTGGAGGCCATCCTCGAAGCCGCCGCCGCGGCCGGCGCGCGGACCGCCGGCTACCTGCTGCTGCGCCTGCCGCGCGAGATCAAGGAGCTCTTCGAGGAATGGCTCGAAGCCCACTTTCCCGACCGCAGGGCCCACGTCCTCAACCTGATCCGAGCGACCCGCGACGGCAAGCTCTACGACCCGGCCTGGCACCGGCGCATGACCGGCACCGGCCCCTACGCCGAGATGCTGGCCCGCCGTTTCGAGCTCGCGTCGAAGAAGCACGGCTTCGTCAAGAACGACTGGCAGCTCGACACCACGCAGTTCAAGCCGCCCCGCCCGCAGAGCCCGCAGCTGTCGTTGTTTTGAGGATGCCCCACACGGCGCGCCACTCGCCGGACCGCGGGCCCTCACAAAGCGCGATTGCCATGGAATCGCCGCATCGTTTTAAACGACCGCTTAGTGGTTTCTGCTAGACTTCGCCTTTATGGAGTCGGCCTCTGACCACGCCCAACTGACCGGCCTCGCGATCGTCGCGCTCGCTGCGCTCATCTGCGGCATGGTGATGCGGCGCTTCAACCAGCCGGCGGTGGCCGGCTACATCCTGGCCGGGGTGATCCTCGGCCCCTCGAGCCTCAGCCTGGTCGACGACCGCGAGACCATCCGGCAGCTGGCCGAGCTCGGCGTGCTCATGCTGCTGTTCCTGATCGGCATGGAGCTGTCGCTGCGCGGATTCCGCGCGGTCTGGAAGATCGCGCTGGCCACCACGGCCCTGCAGATCGCGGTCGCCCTCCTGGCCATGCTGGGCCTAGGCCGGCTGCTCGGCTGGCCGATGGCCCAGGTCATCCTGCTCGGCTTCGTGGTCGCGATCTCGAGCACCGCGGTCGCCATCAAGATGCTGCAGGACATCGGCGAGCTGCGCACCCGGATCGGCCAGGTGACCGTCGGCGTGCTGATCGCCCAGGACCTGGCCGTGGTGCCCATGATGCTGATCGTGGGCTCGTTCGGCGGCGGCCGGACGATCGGCTTCGGCGCGCTGGTCCAGGTAGTCCTGTCGCTCGTATTCCTGGTGCTGCTCATCATCTATCTGAGCCAGCGGCAAAAGATCCGCCTGCCCTTCGCCAGGCTGGTCGGCAAGTCGGTCGACCTGACGCCGCTCGCGGGCCTGGCCTTCTGCTTCGGCGCCGCCGCGCTCTCGGGCCTGCTCGGCCTGTCGGCCGCCTACGGCGCCTTTCTGGCCGGCCTGGTGATCGGCAACTCTACCAGCCGGCGGATCATGATCCACCACACGGCGCCGATCCAGTCCGTGCTGATGATGGCCTTCTTCCTGTCGATCGGCCTGCTGATCGACCTTCGCTTCATCTGGGACAACATCTGGACCGTGCTGGCAGTGGTCGTCTTCATCACGGTGTTCAAGACCGCGCTCAACGTCGGCCTGCTCGGCCTGCTGGGCGAGTCCTGGCCGAGCGCCTTCCTGTCCGGCGTGCTGCTCGCGCAGATCGGCGAGTTCTCCTTCATCCTGGCAGCGCTCGGCGTCGGCATCGGCTCGGTCACGCCGGAGAACTACCGGCTGATCGTCGCGGTCACCGTGCTCTCGCTGGTGATCAGCCCGTTCTGGCTGGAGACCGCGCGGCGCCTGCACCGCGTCGCCCTGATGGGCGTCACCTCGCCGCGCGAGACCCTGCGCCTGACCTACGGCAGGGAGGCGAGCGCACTGGTCCGCTCGACCCGCCGCGCCGAGGGCCGGGTGACCGAGCTGGCGGCCGGCGCCGGCCGCTGGCTGAGTGGCATCCTGCCGCTGTCCCGCGGAAAGGCCGATCGGGCCGAGCGCGAGGACCGGACAGCACGCGACCCCTCCGCATCGCCGGGCGCCCGCATGAAGATCGGCATGACCGGCGCGCGGGCCGGCGCCGCCCGCTGGCTGGCCCAGGTCTTGCCCCGGGCCGGCGACCGGCCGGAAGAGACCCGGGACGACCCGACCCCGGAACCGGAGCCTTCGGCCCCCTCGCGCGGCAGCCCGGCCGAGTAATGCCGGATTTTTCGCTCGAAACCCGACTGGGCGCCGAGCACGGTCGCGTCGTGGTCGGCATCGACGAGGCCGGGCGCGGCCCCTGGGCCGGCCCGGTCGTCGCCGCCGCGGCCTGGCTCGACCGCGGCGCCCTCGACCCGTCGCTGCTGGCGCGACTCGACGATTCCAAGCGCCTGACCCCGGCGGCGCGCGAGCAGCTCTTCCGGGGGCTCGTGGCAGCCGTGCCCGGCGGCGCGCGCATCGGCCTGGGCGAGGCCAGCGTGTCCGAGATCGACGCGCTGAACATCCTCCAGGCGAGCCTGCTGGCCATGGCGCGGGCCGTGGCCGGCCTCGGTCTGGTGCCCGACGCGGCGCTGGTCGACGGCAACCGGGCACCGGACCTGCCCTGCCCGGTCGAGACCGTGGTCAAGGGCGACGCGCGCAGCCTCTCGGTCGCCGCCGCCTCGATCGCGGCCAAGGTGACGCGCGACCGGCACATGGCGGAACTGGCGCGCCTTCACCCCGGCTACGGCTGGGAACGCAACCAGGGTTACGGCACCGCCGAGCACCGCGCCGCCCTCTCCCGCCTGGGGGTCACGCCCGAGCATCGGCGATCATTTAGACCGGTGCGTGAGACTCTCGATATAACCCGTTGAGTCACAAGACTCTTGACGTCGAGTCCGGTATGACTCAGGATGCCGCCTTTCGCGCACAGCGGGGGCATCGAAAGTTGCAAACCGATATCGTCCGCCTGGGCGACTGCATCGCGGAGATGGAGCGCCTGCCCGAGCGCTCGATCGACATGATCTTCGCCGACCCGCCCTATAACCTGCAGCTGGCCGGCGAGCTGACCCGCCCGGACCAGAGCCGGGTCGACGGGGTCGACGACCACTGGGACCGCTTTGCCGGCTTCGCCGACTACGACGCCTTCACGACGGCCTGGCTGGGCGCCGCGCGGCGCGTCCTCAAGGACGACGGCACGATCTGGGTGATCGGCAGCTACCACAACATCTTCCGGGTCGGCGCCTGCCTGCAGGACCTGAACTACTGGATCCTGAACGACGTGGTCTGGCGCAAGTCGAACCCCATGCCGAACTTCCGCGGCCGGCGCTTCACCAACGCGCACGAGACGCTGATCTGGGCGGCCAAGCACCAGGAGGCCAGCTACACCTTCAACTACGCCGCCATGAAGGCGCTCAACGACGACCTGCAGATGCGCAGCGACTGGCTGATCCCGATCTGCACCGGGGGCGAGCGCCTGAAGGACGGCGATGGGCGCAAGGCGCACTCGACCCAAAAGCCCGAAGCGCTCTTGCACCGGGTCGTCCTGGCCGCGACCAAGCCGGGCGACGTCGTCCTCGATCCCTTCCTGGGCAGCGGCACCACGGCGGCGGTCGCCAAGCGCCTGCACCGGCGCTATCTGGGCATCGAGCGCGAGCCGCACTATGCCGAACTGGCGAGAAAGCGCATCGCCAAGGTGCGGCCGGTCGACGACCCGGCCCTGGTCGAGACCCCCTCCAAGCGCGACGAGCCGCGCATTCCCTTCGGCTGGCTGGTCGAGCGCGGCCTGCTCGAGCCCGGCACCCTGCTCTTCGGTCCGGGCCGGCGCTGGACCGCCCGGGTGCGCGCCGACGGCACCCTGATCACGGCCGACTTCCGCGGCTCGATCCACAAGGCCGGCGCCCACGTCCAGGGCGCGCCGGCCTGCAACGGCTGGCAGTTCTGGAACCTCGACGTCGAGGGCAAGCTGGTGCCGATCGACGTGCTGCGCCAGAAGCTGCGCGCCGATCTGACCTGAACGGCCGGCCGCGGTCCTTGCCTCAGAACCGGTAGCACAAGCCGAGCCGGAACCTGCTGTCCGTGTATTCCGTGTTGAACTCTTCGCCGCCAATGCCGGGCTGCCCCGGATCCGCGGCGGGCGAAACGAATGCGACGAAGACGCGGTAGTCGAGCGACAGCGTCAGGGCCTCGGTCAGCGCATAGCCGATGCCGGCGCCGAGCTGGAACCCCAGGCCGGCCTCGGTCTCGTCGAATCCGTTCCGGCAGTACGCGACCTCGAGCTTCACACGCCAGTTGTCTTCAGACTTGTAACTCACGTTTCCGGGCGGCCACAGGCCGGGGTCGGGAACCCGGCCCCACGGCACCACTCGTATTCGGTGTATGCCCTCAACCTGCCTGCGAGAATGTTTCCGATTTTTTTACTCGAAACTGAAATTATGTCTTTCTTGAGCGATTTGCTCCATTTGATAGTGTTCGAATCGGGGACAGCAGCGAATGCGGGTACTTCTGGTAGAAGACGACGCGCAGATGGCCAAGAGCATCGAGCTGATGCTCGAGTCCTTGGGCTTCAGCTGCGATGCGGTCGACCGCGGCGAGGAGGCCGTGGCCTGCGCCACTCGCGAAAAGTATGACATCATCCTGCTGGACGTCATGCTGCCGGAAATGGACGGTTACGAGGTGTTCCAAAAGCTGAGGGCCGCCGAAGTGACTGCCCCGGTGCTGCTGCAGTCCGGCCTGGTGGAGCGTGACAAGGCGATCGAGGGATTGAGCCTGGGGGTGCAGGACTACCTGATCAAGCCCTACGGCAAGCTGGAGCTCGCCGCCCGTATCGAGTCCGCGCTTCAGCGCGCCTCCGGCCCGAGGCAGACGAGCAACGGCCAGAAGCTGCCGTTCGAGGAAGAGCTGGAGGGCGAAGACGGTACGAACGACGTCAGGCAAGTGGCGCAGATCATCTACCAGGACGTCGACAAGGTCATGAGCTGCACCATCCTGAACCAGACCAGCAAGGGCGCGGCGCTGCAACCCTCGGACACCGCCAATTGCCCCAAACGGTTCAGCCTGAAGATACCAGGCGGCCCGATCCACCACTGCGAGGTCTGCTGGCGCTACCGCCAAAGGCTGGGGGTCAAGTTCCTGGGCGCCTAGCGGCGCCTTCCAAGGCGTGGCTGACGAGCTTTCGCATGACGCTGGGCAGCGCCTCCGCGCCCAGATCGTCGAGCGCAACCCAGCGGCCCGCGGCCGGCGCGGCCCCCTGCCCGGCCCGGCCGGCCCAGACCCGCGCCTCCAGATGAAAATGCGTGAAGGTGTGGCGCACGATACCGGGCAGCTCGGTCCAGCGGGCGGTCAGGGGCGCCCTGGCGCGCGCCTCGGCCTCGTCCCAGGCCGCCTCGCGCCATTCGGTCGAGGGCAGCTCCATCATGCCCCCCAAAAGCCCCGTTTCGGGCCGCCGACGCAGCAACACGGCACCGGCCGGGTCGACCGCCCAGAAGGCGACGGCGCGCCGGGTCGGGCGCGGCGGCTTGGGGCTGCGGCGCGGCAGGCCCTCGGCCGTGCCGGCGGCGCGCGCGGCGCAGTACCCGGCGAGCGGACAGCGCCCGCAACGCGGGGTGCGCGGCAGGCAGAGCGTCGCGCCGAGGTCCATCATCGCCTGGGCGTAGTCGCCCGGCCGTTCCTCCGGGGTCAGGTCCGCGGCCAGGGCGCGCAGCTCCGACTTGGCCGCGGGCAAGGGCGTTTCGACCGCGAAGAGCCGGGCGACCACCCGCTCCACGTTGCCGTCGACCACGGCGGCAGGCCGGCCGAAGGCGATGGCCGCGACCGCCGCCGCGGTGTAGGGGCCGATCCCGGGCAGCTTCAGGAGCTCGCCCTCGCTATCGGGGAAGCGGCCGCCCCGCTCTCCGGCGACGATCCGCGCGCAGCTGTGCAGGTTGCGCGCCCGGGCGTAGTAGCCGAGGCCAGCCCAGGCGGTCAGCACCGCGTCGAGCGGCGCCGCGGCCAGATCCTCGATGCTGGGCCAACGGGCCAGGAACGCGGCGAAATAGGGCCCGACGGCGGCAACCGTGGTCTGCTGCAGCATGATCTCGCTGAGCCATACCGTATAGGGATCGGCCCGCCGCCCCGGCGGCGCGCGCCATGGCAGCGACCGCGCGTGGCGGTCGTACCAAGCCAACAGGTCGGTTGGCAATCTCGCCCTGGAGCTTGCAAGCGGGGCCATGGCTCCCTCATATACTGATGCAGTCCCCGGTGCCAGTGCGGCACCGGTTGAATCAAGAGACACACCGCGGGGACCATGGCGAAACGGCAGGCGGATAGGGACAAGGGCGGCGCGAGCCGGAGGCGCGGCGGCGCCCTGCGCGCCCTGGCCGCCAGCCTGCCCAAGGTGGCCGGCAAGGCCTTCGGCCGGCGCGGACTCGCCGAGGGCGGCCTGATCGCCGACTGGCCGAGCATCGTCGGCGCCGAGCTGGCCGCGGTCTCCCTGCCGCGCGGGCTGTCGCGCGGCGGCGAGGGGACCCTGACGCTCCGCGTCGAATCGGCCCACGCGCTCACCCTGCAGCATCTGGAGCCCCTGGTGATCGAACGGGTCAACGGCTATCTCGGCTACCGCGCCGTGGCGCGGCTGCGCCTGCAGCAAGGACCGCTCGGCAGACACCGGCCGCCGGCCCGACCCCAACCAGCGCCGCTCACACCGGCCGAAGAAGCCCGCTTGCGCGAGCGGACCGCCACGGTCGGCGACCCGGCGCTGCGCGGCGCACTCGAAAAGCTCGGCCGCGCGGTGCGGCAGGACACCGGCCGGGACGGCGATCCATGACGTCCGGTTATGGTTACTATTTGGTTACCGATGGGCTCTAGACTCGCCCAAATTCCGTCACAGAGACCGGGTCTCATCGGGCCCTTGTCGAATCGGGCGCTGCCCACTAGCATGCACAATATATGGTAGGTGAACTATGAAACGTAGGCAGATACTGGTAACGGGTGCCGCGGCACTGGCAGTCCTTCCCGGCGTTCCGGCGCTCTTGCGCGTGCCACGGGCATGGGCCGGAGAGGTCCCGGTCACCGAAAAGGACCGGATCCTGGGCGATCCGGAGGCTCCGATCACGATCATCGAGTATGCCTCGCTGACCTGCCCGGCCTGCGCCCGGTTCCACAAGGAGACCCTGCCGGACGTCAAGAAGAAGTGGATCGAGCCGGGCAAGGCGCGCTTGGTCTACCGCAATTTTCCGATCGACGGCCTGGCGCTGCGCGCCGCGACGGTGGCGAGCTGCGTCGAGGGCGACGCCTACTTCAGCTTCCTGGACGCCTTGTTCCGGGGCCAGTCGCAGTGGTCCCGGGCCAAGGACCCGACCGCCGCCCTGGCGCAAGTCGCGCGTTTCGCAGGCATCGATCAAAGGGCCTTCGACGCCTGCATCTCGGACAAGGCGGAAATGGACCGAATCCTGAAGCAGAAGGTCGAGGGCTCGCAGGCCTACGACGTGGAATCGACGCCGACCTTCATCATCAACGGCGAGAAGGTGGAAGGGGCCCTCGGGCCGGCGCAGTTCGGCAAGGCGCTGGCAAAGGCGGAATAGGAGTCGATCTAGGGTCATCGCGCGGGGCGAATTGTTCCGCGTCAGGAGGACGGTGAGCACTTGGTTCAATTTACGAAGTTACGGCTGAGCGGGTTCAAGTCCTTCGTCGACCCGACCGAGCTCTACATCGACCCCGGGCTGACAGGAGTCGTCGGCCCGAACGGCTGCGGCAAGTCGAACCTGGTCGAGGCGCTGCGCTGGGTCATGGGCGAGACTTCGGCCAAGCGCATGCGCGGCAGCGAGATGGACGACGTGATCTTCGCCGGCAGCGCCCAGCGGCCGGGCCGCAACATCGCCGAAGTTGAGATCTCCCTCGACAACCGCGACCGCACGGCACCGGCCGGCATGAACGACACGGAGGAGCTGCTGGTCGCACGCCGGATCGAGCGCGACAGCGGCTCCAACTATCGGGTCAACGGCCGGGACGTGCGGGCGCGCGACGTGCAGCTGCTGTTCGCGGACTCCGCCTCCGGCGCCCATTCGACCGCGCTGGTCAGCCAGGGCCGGGTCGGCGCCCTGGTCAACGCCAAGCCGGCCGAACGACGCACCCTCCTGGAGGAGGCCGCCGGCATCACCGGCCTGCATTCCCGGCGACACGAGGCCGAGCTGCGCCTGCGCGCCGCGGAAACAAACCTGGAACGCCTCGACGACGTCATCGCCACCCTCGAGGCCCAGCTCAAGGGCCTGAAACGCCAGGCCCGCCAGGCAAGCCGCTATCGCAACCTGGCCGGCCACATACGGCGCAACGAAGCGATTCTGCTGCACGTCGAGACCGAGCGAGCCAAGGCCGCCCTCGAGCAGGCGCGCCGCGGCCTCGCGGACTGCGAGGCGGCGGTCCGCGAGCGGACCCGATGCGCGGCGGCCGCATCGACCGAACAGGCAAGGGCCTCCACCGTGCTGCCCGACCTGCGCCAGCGCGAGGCCAGCGCCGCTGCAGGACTGCAGCGTCTTCTGGTGGACCGCGACAACCTGGCGCGCGAGGAAGCCCAGGTGGCGGCCGCCCAGGCCCGCGCCGAACAGCACTTGGCGGAAATCGCCAACGACCGGGGACGGGCCGGCGCGCAGGCCGAGGACGCCGCCAGCGCCCTGGAACGCCTCGAGAGCGACGCGCAAAGCCTGAAAGCGGCCGCGACAGGCGAGGACGAGGCCCGACAGGCCGCCACGCGGCGACTCGACGAGGCCGCCGAGGCCGCGGCGGACGGCGAGACGGCGCTGGGGAACCTGACCGAGCGGGTGGCGGCCGACGAAGCCCGGGCCGCGGCCCTGGAGCGCCGCACGACGGAGCTCGCGCAACGGCTCGAACGCCTCAAGGGCCAAGCCGACACGGTCGCCGAAGAAAGCGCCCTGCTGGAACGCAGCCCGGCGGACCAAAAGGCCCTGAGCGACGCCGCCGCCGAACTGGCCGCGGCGGAGGCCGCGCTTAATGCTGCGCGCGCCGAGGCGGAGACGGCCGGCGCGTCCCTGTCGGCGGCCCGCGAGGAGGAAAACCGGACCCGCGAAGCCCTGCAGGCGGTTCAGACGGCACAGGCCAAGCTGGAAGCCGAGATCGCCGCGCTGACCAACACGCTCGAACCCGGGCAGAGCGATATCTGGCCGCCGATCCTCGACACCCTCTCCGTGGAGCCGGGACTCGAGCTGGCGCTCGGTGCGGCGCTCGGCGACGACCTGAGCGCCTCCGCCGACGAGGCCGCGCCGGCCCACTGGACGACACTGCCGCCCTACGGACAGCCGCCGGCGCTGCCGGCTGGAGCCGAACCCCTGGCCGCTCTAGTGCGCGGGCCCGAAGCCCTGACCCGCCGCCTGGCGCAGATCGGCGCGGTGCCGGATACGGCCACCGGCGTTCGCCTGCAGGGCGCGCTCGCGCCCGGTCAGCGGCTGGTCACGCGGGAAGGCGCCCTGTGGCGTTGGGACGGCTTCACCACCGCGGCCGAGGCGCCGACCGCCGCCGCGACCCGCCTGGCGCAACGCAATCGTCTTGCCGACCTGCGCGCGGCGCTGCCAGAAACGGAGCGCCGCGCCGCCGATCGCGCGGCCGCCCACAGCGCCGCCCGCGACAAGGCGGAGCAGGCCGCTGGCGCCGAACGCACAGCGCGAACCGCCGTGGACGGCGCTTTCGGCGCGGTCGCCGTGGCCCGTGACAAACAGGCCGAGCTCGCCCAGAAGGTGGCGGCCGTTACGTCGCGCGGGGCGGCGCTCGAGGAAACAGCTGAGCGCCTGCGGGGCGAGATCGGCGAATGCGAGGCGGCGCTCGCCCAGACCGCCGGCGACCGCTCGGCCCTGCCGGACCTGACCGCGGCGCGCGCGGAGATTACCGGTCTCCGAGCACAGCTGGCCGAACGGCGGGCCGCGCTGAGCGAGTGCCAGAGCGCCGTGGACCGCCTGGCCCGCGAGTCGGACTCGCGGAACCAGCGGCTGGCCGCCATCGATCGGGAGACGGAGTCCTGGACGCGGCGCGCCGCGGAGGCGACGCAACACCTCGAGGCGCTGCAGGGCCGGCAGGTCGAGGCGCAGCGGGAGCTGGACGCGCTCGCCGCCTGCCCGGCCGAATTCGCCGCGCGCCGCGACGCCCTGGCCGCGGAGATCAAGGACGCCGAGGCCCGGCGCAAGATGGCGGCCGACGCCCTGGCCGAGGGCGAAGCCCGGCTCGCCGCGGCCGACAGCGCACTCAAGGCCGAAGAGCAGACGCTCGCCCAGGCCCGCGAGGATCGGGTGCGCAGCGAGGCCGCGCTGGTGCAGCGCGAGCAGGCCCTGCACACACTGGCGCAGAGGGCGCGCGAAAGGCTCGATTGCGGTCTCGAGGAGCTGCTCGAGCAGGCCGAGGTCGACCCCGGCCAGGACCTGCCCGCCCTCGAGGAGATCGAGTCGAAGCTGGCACGCCTGATCCGCGAGCGCGACAACATGGGACCGGTTAACCTCTGCGCCGAGCTGGAGGCCGCGGACCTGGACCGGGAAATCACCACGATGCAGAGCGAGCGGGCCGACCTGATTTCGGCCATCGCGCGCCTG
>Ga0224499_10000184_pt1 | contig 15462 bp, 9 predicted proteins | sample SF_Jul11_sed_USG_3_FD_168125 | JGI IMG/M metagenome (GOLD analysis project Ga0224499, IMG submission 168125) | Sediment microbial communities from San Francisco Bay, California, United States - SF_Jul11_sed_USGS_24 | ecosystem: Environmental > Aquatic > Marine > Sediment | place: USA: California... | reverse complement strand
CAACATTATCCGTGAAACAGGCTACGGCTGGGTGGTCGTCTCAAGCCTTGCTTGGGACGGGGAGTATTTTTGGACGTCCGCTACGGCCGATTAGCGGTTCTGCCCTACAGGACAGCTTGTGGTTTCCAGCGCACACCACCAACTGAGAAACACCGTTCGACTCCGCTCAGAGCAAGGGTTCAAGGCGGGAAAAGCATGAGACCCATTTATGGGTGATTTATCACCATGGTACAAAGCGCTTGCCGATGAGTATAATAAAGCGATATACTCAGGCCGGTGAAAGCAAGGCCGGTCGGATGACGTTAGGCACCGTGAGGCAGAGAAGGATACTCTTTACTCGAACAGGAAATCGCGATGATTAAACACATAATGATAGCAATTCTGATAACGACCACAACCGGATCTTCTCTGTGGGCGGGCGCAGCTCAAAAGGAAATCTATAGCGCTCGTGACAAGGTCATGCCGGCGGTGGTACACATCCAGCCGGTGATCAAGAATTACCGCACGGGGGAATTGGAAAAGCAAGCCGTCGTGGGTTCCGGCGTAATATTCCATCCGGACGGATATGTGGTAACCAACTACCATGTGGCCGGCAAATCCGAGAGGATTCTGTGTACGCTTGAGGACAAGGAAGTAGTGCCGGCAGAATTCATCGGTGGCGATCCACCAACAGACATCGCCGTCATAAAGCTGAACCTGGAGGACTACCACGGCACGATCCATGTAGCCGATTTTGGCAACTCGGACTCAACAGAGGTTGGCCAATATGTGTTGGCCATGGGTTCGCCTCTGTCCCTTTCGCGCTCGGTGTCGGCCGGTGTCGTCTCCACCAAGGATCGCTACTTCTCCAGCGATGTGCGGCTACCCACGGGTGAGCGTACCGGACGCTACAACCTCTGGATTCAGACCGATGCGGCTATCAATCCCGGCAATTCCGGGGGACCCTTGGTGAACATGTCAGGCAAGGTGATCGGCATCAATTCGCGGGCAAGCATGTTTGCCAACAACCTCGGATTTGCTATACCCGTGAATATCGTCAAAGAGGTTACGACCGCTATCATGGCCGACGGCAAAGTCACTCGAAGCTGGATTGGTCTGCATTGCCAGGCCATGCAGGAGATGGAAGACTACTTCGGGACCGAAGATAACTCCGGGGTATTGGTGTCATCGATTGATGCCGGTTCTCCGGCCGAAGCGGCTTTTTTGAAAGCCGGCGATGTAATTCTGGAGGTTGACAATCAGCCGGTATCGGCTCGGTTCATTGAGGAATTGCCGAATTTCTATGCGCTGATCGCCAACCGTGAGCCGGGCGACGACATCGAACTCACGGTGCAGCGAGGTAGTGAGGAATTTCGATTCTCCCTGCAGACCAAACTGCTCGGCGATTTACAGGGGGAGGATTTTGAATGCAAGAACTGGGGCTTTACCGTGAAAGCTATCACCCGCCAGATGCAGATAGAAAGACAATTGGATGACACTGCCGGGGTCCTGGTGGTCGGTGTCAAGCGGGTCGGTACCGCCGACCAAGGTGGGCTGAGACGGTCCGATGTCGTACTAAGCGTGAATGACCACCAACTGAAGGGGCTGGACGATTTCATGCCTCTGTATGATCAACTCAGTCAGAAGGACGCTGAGACTATCATGTTGGTGGTAAAACGGGCCGGAGCCAGAAGATTCGTTCTACTGAAAACCGAGGATGAGCAAGGAGAATCAACCGATGAGTGACGCTGTGATCAAGAAGCATTCGAAATACGCGGCCACACTTCTTGTGGCGCTGATCGGCCTCGGTTGGATGGCGCCGACTGCCCAGTCGCAGGAGTTTGATTTTGAGCGACTGCAAAAAAGAGTCCGCACCTACACGGTCGTGATCGACATGGACCTCGACCTCGCTTTCGGCATTCATAGTTCAGAGCAAAAGGAAAGGTACATCGCCACCATCGTCACCGAAGACGGCCTGATTATTTTCAACGGTAGCGATCTTGCGGGTGGTGGCGTGATCGGTGGTATGCCGGGAGTAAATGTCTCGGTGACCCCTCGGCGCATTGAAGTCTCCACACTTGACGGCGCCACATACGATGCCGAATACCTCGGGGTTGATCGGTACACCGGAATCGGCTTCGTGAAAGCCACCGCCGATACCTCGCTGGAATTCGAACCGATCAAATTCAAAACCCGACGACGGTTCGAGGTCGGTGAATGGCTGGCCTTGTACATGCTTCTGCCTGAGTTCATAAGCCCGCCCTTGACCGCCGATATCGGAATGGTTTCGTCGGTGGTGGCGTCGCCCGAATCGTTCCCGCTGACGGTCGGATTCAACTCCTTTCAAATGACCTCGGTACTTTTCGATGAAGACCTCGAACCGGTGGGCGTTTTGGGGATGCTGGTCGATCCGGCTCGGGCCAGCCTGGAGGCCAACGGTTTGATGGAAGCACTGGGGCAGTTCGGCATGCCCTTGTTGGGCGTCATCTCCGGTGACAGACTGGCCAAAGTAATCGCCGAACCACCCACCGCATCCGGCGGAGAGCGTGGCTGGCTGGGTATCCGACTACAGGCGCTGACCGCGGAACTGGCCGAATACTGGCAGCTTGAGACGGGCGGCGGCATAATCGTCAACGAAACCGTCAAAGGCTCCCCGGCCGACAAAGCAGGCCTGCAAGTTGGTGATGTAATCGTTTCGGTCAACGGGGGACCGGTCGACGTAGATCGGGAAGAAAACATATCGATTTTCCAGCGCCGCATATCGGAGTTGGGACCGGAAGCTTCTGTGGAAATGATGATCCTGAGACCGGCCAACGGAGACAGCGACACTCTCACCCTGTTGGCTACGTTGGACGAAGCTCCGATCGGCGCCACCGATGCCGAGGAGTATGAGAGCACTCCGTTGGAGTTCACCGTTCGCAATCTGGTCTTCGACGACTACTTCTTCCTGAACCAGGACGCCGAGACTTTCAAAGGCGTTTTTGTCTCTGAGATGGCTCAGGGCGGACTGGCCGCTATCGGCGGGTTGCAGATCGGTGATATTGTCCAGCGAATAGGCGACACCGAGATCGGCTCGGTCGATGAAGCGCAGGCGGTTCTGGAGAGTTTGGAACAAAGCCAACCGACCGAAATGATACTGTTTGTCTGGCGCGCCAATCAGACAATGTTCGTCAACATCAAGACCGACTGGCAGTGAGCGATAAATCGCTTTTACGCGCTCCGCGCGCCGCGGCTGTCATGCCGGACTTGATCCGGAATCCATCTTCTCCCGTAGGGCAGGATCCCTGTGATCCTGCCATCTTCGGCGGCATCGCAGGGATGCCGCCCTACGGTGGTGTGGGCGGCAGACGCCCTCGTCTGCCCCAAAGCCGCTCGCATACACCGCTTTACGCGGGCCGCGCGACGCTCCGAAATGGGTTCGTTTCTCGGAAAAAGTACTTTCTGAGATGTCCTGTCCGCGTAGATGGGTTCGTTTCATTGATTTTTTTTCTGAGGTTGAAAGAACTTGTATTGTTTTTGTCGAGATAGGCAGAGTTGACCGTATTGATTGGCGCACTTCGGGATTTGCGTGGCATGGTTTCATACTAACGAGCGCCCCGAAGTTTTCTGTAGTGGATTGGTAGGGTTTTTGTGGGAGTGATATGAGCGTTTCAAATGCGGCTTGCAATAGTGGGACATACGGCCTTTTCGGTTGATCACAGAATGCGATTACGGTATACTGAATAGCGGACAAAGCTGTCGATTGCTTGAAGGCTGGACCTTACGTATCTATCGAGGGAATAATGAATTCTGGGACGAGAACCATTGTAAAGTTCTTACGCGAAACTCCATTGCAGTCAGAAGATGATTTCAAGAGAGTCAGATTTGGACACAAAGACATCGCGAACACACTCACAAGCATTGTGAGTATATGCGAAACCCCATTTACGATAGGTCTTTTTGGGAAATGGGGCTCAGGTAAGAGCAGCATCGCCTATTTGGCTGCAGCCGCGTTGCGCAAGAAAGGAATCCCAACAGTGATCTTCGATGTGTGGAAGCACGAAGGAGACTCACTGAGACGATCCTTTCTCAGAGAATTTGTTCGTCAGATGAAATCGCCGGAAAATGATAACTTAGATGCTGAGTTTGAACTTGATGATCGCATGAATAACGCTGTGACACGCGTGAACGATGGGGAATTCAAAGTCAACTGGACCAAAGTGAAGCAAGCTAGAACTGCGTTTGTCTTTGCAGTGGCTGTACTTGTGGTATTTGCGCTCGCAGCATCATACTTCGATCTCATACAAGTGTACGAGAGAATCCTAGGTTTTACGCTGGGGTCTCTGTTGGGAGGGGGTTTCCTACTTTGGCTTGTCAAGAATGCGACACAGTTTCTTGGGACAGAAACAACAACGTTTTCAGTTGAGCGTCTCTCGGACCCACACGAATTCGAAGACGAGTTTGTACGCATCCTTCGGGAGACTCACAGGCCCAAATGCCTAATTGTATTTGATAACTTGGACAGAGTCTCGCACGAGCTAGCTCTCAAGAGCCTGTCAACAATAAAGACCTTCTTGGAACCGAAAGATATAGAGGTCGAGGAAAAGTCCGTCGTGTTTCTTATACCCTGCGATGATTCCGCAATCCGTGAACACATCCGAGCGGTTTATGTTGCACAAGCAGCAAACAACTCAAAGAGTACTTATAGCCCAGATGAGTTTCAGAAGAAGTTCTTTAATACTGTTGTCAGAATTCCCGACTTCTATCCTACTGAACTTGAATCTTTCACCGTGAGCTGTTTAGAAGAAACCGGACTGAAGGACCTATCGGACTCCGGCATCGCTTGGATGATAACCTACGCATATCGCGACAACCCGAGGCAGGTAATACAGTTTGTAAACATTCTGTTATCCCATTACATGCTAATACAAGAACGGGAAGGGCAAGAAAGGGATTTTGAACTGGGATATGCTAAGCGCAATCGGAGGGAAATCTGCCTCTTCTTACTCCTTCAGCATCGCCACCCTGACTTAATGGCTGAACTCACATCACGAGGGATAGGCGCACTGGAAGATATACCCGATGATCTTGGCCGCAAGGAACTCAATGAGGACCTAGAATCGTTGCGGTCACTTGCCAAAGACGTGTCTTCTGTTGCCAAGATTACGAACCTGCGACCGTATACGGCACTAAGGCAATCGGATCAGGAAAGGCATTTCCCCGGTCTTGATAGATTGTATGTTCTATGTGAGGATAACAAGATATCCGACGCAATAAAAGCTGCGGAGGATATTCCACAGATCAAAGAGAATCATTTGGACTTCGTTAGGGCCGTTCAAGCAGAGTTCGGTAGCAAGCGTAATCCAATCACGGCCGCATACTTCTTGAACTCCGTTTTGCACGTGCTGGAGGCCTTGAATATTAAGGTGGACTCCACTCGGTGTTCTGCAGTTTACAGTGCCATGGACTCGCGCCTGCGGAAGAGAATCGAAATCATTGCACCAGGTCTCTTGAGAAGGACATTGCTACAGGTATGTCCACACTTGGCTCCGGCTTTGGGCGAAATGTGGATGGACAGAATTGAGGACATCCTCGGTGATGACCACCTGAAGAAGAAATCAGGTGCCTTCGTGAGGGTGGCTCTTGAGGAAATGGCTGATAATGAGACGCTTACAGTAGGTTTCGAGGGGCGCATCAAGAGCAGTCTCACCGCACATTTTTCTGGCGACATTGAGGTGGCGAGACAGTTCACTCAGACCGGGGAACAACAGCAAAAATACCTGGATGCCAAGTACGTCTCAGACTTTACTAGGTCAATATCTGAAACTGACATTCTGTTGCTGGAGAACGAAGATTCGGATAAACCCTTATGCCCATCACGCCTGTACATTTTGGGTAAGTTTCTGGACAACCTGCTGCCGGTAAGCGTGCTCAGTCTTGCCGTACCGAAAATAACCTTGCTCATGGATACTCTGAGGGAGGGAGGCTGGGAAAGTGAGCATTCTACGAGGTGGAAGGCATTGATTCGGGGTGTGCTGGAGTTTGTAGTGTCGCATGAGACAATTAGTCACGATGATGTTCCAGAGATTGATGAGTTATCAGATGCAGCGATAAATACCTTTAGTGCAATCCCAGGAGCGGAACAATGCATCGCGGTGCCACTGATGGAATTGTTACTCGACAGGGCATCTGAATCGACAGCAGATCGACTTCAGGAGCACTTAAATGAGTTTTATGCAGAAGCTAATCTGGGCGGTTTGAAATATGTTATTGATTTAGTGGACGACAGAGAAGGTTTTGTTACTGTGTCACGAAATGCGGCAACACTCAAGGATCGCGCGATGTCGGATCCACTCATATTCGCATATTTCTATTCACATTTGTCAACAGGCCGCAGATCGGATTGGTTAGTAGAGTGGCTCACCTATGATACGAAATTAGCTTTAGAATTTGTGAGGAAGAGGGGCTATCGCATACCCCAAAAGGATAGATTCTTGCGAGCCGTTCTCGAACTGGCAGGACAAAGCGATATTACGATGCGCTCCGGATGCTATGAGGTTCTAAACGCTACCAAATGCAATAACAATCTACAGCTAGTAGAACAATATATCACCCAGGTGATCGAACTTATACGTGACGTGGACTCATCGAGCCAAGAAGCAGCTTTCAAGGCCATTCAAGGGATGGGTTTCTTGGATCGCCTCCAAAAGAGGGAGATCACTAAGGCAGCATTCGTTTGGGTGATCGGACTTCCGCCGAACGAGAGATTGCAGTTGAGTACACTAAGATGCATTGAATTCTGGTCGCCCCACCTAACTACTGATGAGGCGGATCAACTTGTCCCATTATGTTTTGACGACCTTGTGATCAAGTCGCACCAGACTGATACAATAGACCTTGGATTTGGCATTCTTGTGAAGGCATCACCCTCGTACTTGGATAAGGACAGGAAGCTCAATTATGACGACCTGAAGAGAGCTTACGAAGAGGAAAGTGACGTGTTAATCAAGCAGGCTATCGCGAGGGGTCTGAACCGTCTAAAACCGTCTAAGCCTCAGAGGGGCGAAAAGACATATTGGGCCTGGGTAGATTCGCTTCCGCTAGAATAGCCTCCCGCTTTGCGGCCTCGCGTCGAATTTCCCCTTTCTCAAAGAGCTTGCACGGGAATGCGTCGGGTAGCCTTATCCCGGGGCAAGCCCACGGGCCACCCAATCTACTGAGTCTCCGTACCCTCACACTTTCCCCACAACATCCACTTTAATACTGGCAGCAGGTCCGTTGGTAAAGGACCATGTTATGCCTACAAGCGAAAAACAAATAGCCGCTAATCACCTGCAAAACCACCCCAATTCACGCTGGTCTCAAAATCACCACAGATACTATTTTGCAAACTTGAAAAGGGCCAAAACGAACCCACTTCATACCCGCCCCTCGACTCCGCTCGGGGTGACATTGTCAGGTCTCCAAGAAAAGAGAGACCTGACCGGCCACCTGGGGCAGACGAGGGCGTCTGCCGCCCACAAAACCCGCCCCTCGACTCCGCTCGGGCTGACACCCATAAATGGGTTCTTTACGCTTCGCGCATTGTCGAAACCCGCCTGCGGCGTCCTCGCAATGACGGTAAACAGGTGTCGGGCGGGGTCGCCGCGACACCACGGCTCGGACACAGATGGCGGGTTCACGCCACGGCGCACAGGCGATGACAGACCCGCCCTACAGCCTCACGACAGAGTCTAGTGGCTCGAACAGTCTGCATCCGGTTGCGGTAAGGCAGTCGACTGCGCATGTTGCCCCGCCACAAGTATAACCAAACAACTCGAACCTCCACCTCTGTTCACATCCAGCCGATGAGTAACCCACTGCCGCCCACCAGCGTCACGATCCGCCTGTGCAACTATTGAACAGCTTAGAAACCGGTCATGGCTTTTCGGCCTCAAGGCATGAGGTTTGCACTAACTGTTTCCGGCGGCTTCGTGGAAATGAGTCACAACCGCCTGAGAACGCAAGTAGATAATGAGCAACCGAAAGGATAGTCGATGAAACGACATGTGCTAATGATTCTCACAGCGACCGTGCTGCTACTCCCCACCCTGGCCGGCGCGCAATTCACCAGTTTTGCGGGTTCCGTCTCGGTCGACATGGTCCAGGCTGAACCGGGCCAGAGTTTCGAAGTCAATGTTCGAATAGTCGGCAATGATCTGGCTATTGCCGGGATGCAACTGCCGCTGAAGTACAACAGCCCGCACCTGACTCTGGACTCGGTTTCCTATACTACTTCGCTGAAACCGGGCGGTATGAGCGCCATAAGTCTGATCGATAACGCTTCCGACAGCGTGGCAATCAGCTTCTATCCCAATTACAATGTTTTTCCGGTGACGACAATGCCTGACTCGGAGGGAATCCTGGCCACCATGCATTTCACCCTATCCGGGCTGGCGCCTGTTGGGACTATCGCCATCGACTCAATCTACCACGGCAATAGTCCGATCGTCTGGTCCGGGATCGGTTTTTCCGACGCCCTGGGGGAGGAACTCAAACTACCGGCCGCCTTTATTCCGGGTCAGATCACAGTCCAAATGCCCACTGGGGTTGATGATGAATCCGACGGCCAACTGCTCCCCAACCGATTCGAGATGGCTCAGAACTACCCCAATCCGTTCAACCCGACTACAGTGATTGAGTTTGCCCTGCCCACCGCCGGCCTGGCAACTCTTGAGGTGTTCAACGTCCTCGGCCAGAAAACGGCGGTGCTGCTGGATCAGCGTATGCCTGCCGGTGTCCACCAGGTTGAGTTCGATGCCGCCTCATCCCCCTCAGGCATTTATTTCTACCGCCTTTCCACAAAGGATAAGAGTCTGACCAAGAAAATGATTCTCATAAAATAATGCTCTGAGGGCATTCTGCCGATTACTACAGGGACCGCCCATAAAGGGTGGTCCCTGATTTTTTTGGCTTGGGGAATATGACCACGGAAGTAAAGGACAAAAAGGAAGTCCGAATTGGTGACTATCTTGTCACCGGCAAGATCGGCCAGGGAGGTATCGCGGAGATTTTCCGTGCCCGCCAGGAGTCGCTGGACCGTGACGTTGCCGTCAAAATCCTGTTCCCCAACCTGACCACCGACCCGGAGATTGTCAGACGATTCGAGCGTGAGTCGATGGTCATCGGCAAGCTCAATCATCCCAACATCGTTCATGTGATTGATCGCGGCTCAGCCGGGGGGCGCTACTTTTTTGTCATGGAGTACGTCGACGGCACCAACCTGCGTGAGATTATCGACGCCGACAAGATAGGCCTGAAAACGAAACTCGACATGTTGGTGTCGGTCTGTAAGGCCCTCGACTATGCCCACAAGAACGGCGTCATTCATCGCGACATCAAACCGGCCAACGTGCTGATAGATCGCCAGGGTAACGCCCTGGTGGCCGATTTCGGTATCGCCCAGATGGTCGGCACACCCGAGAGCGAGGCGACTTCGACCGATGTTGTCATGGGCACTTTCGCCTACATGTCACCGGAGCAGAAAGTCAGCTCAACCAATGTCGATCACACTACCGACATCTACGCCGTAGGCGTGATGCTCTACGAAGTGCTGATCGGCAAGAAACCGATGGGTCGTTTCAAAATGCCCAGCGAGATCGATCACAATCTCGATCCCCGCCTGGACGACATAATCCTGAAATGTCTCTCCCAGGAGCCCAAAGACAGGTATCAATCGGCCGTGCTGTTGAAGGATGCTATCCTCGAAGTGATCGGCGGCACCGAGGCAGTTAGCAGCCCCGATGATCTGAGCTTTGATGATTCCGATTCATTCATGGGCAAGTGTCGCTACCTCGACACCATTAAAGAGACCAAGTTTGGCTCCACTATCTTAGTCGAGAACAAACTCAACAAGCGGCTCTATGTAATCAAGAAGCACAACAAGGGTGAAGCCGGGCGCAAAGAAGCCAACCTGTTGAAATCGGTCAAACATAAGAACGTGATCAACATTTTCGGCGCCGGCGGCGATAAGAAGTCGACCGTTGTCATATCCGAATACGCCCCCGGCGGTTCGCTGGCCGACCGGCTAGTGCGAAGATGGGAATGGGAAAAAGCGTTCGGGGTCATCATGCAACTGGCCGCCGGGCTGGATTTCATCCACAAGAACAATATCGTCCACGGCAATCTGCGACCATCCAATGTTCTGTTCGACAGCAGCGAAGTTGTCAAACTGACCGACTTCGGTTTGCCTATCCATTACGACGGACCCAACAAGAAAAACTGGTACTCGCCGCCCGAGCGCAAGCCCTCGCGTCAGGGGGACATTTACGGTATGGGTGTCATCCTGCATCAGATGCTGACCGGTCGCAATCCGAGCTATGATTCGGCCAGCAATCTAAGGCTCGACGACATGCGAGGTGAACTGCCGGTCGACATTTGCAATATTCTAATCAAGCTCCTGGCTATTCGCGTGGTTCATCGCTACAAGGGCGCCGAGGAGTTCATGTTTGACTGGTCCGAAGCCGAAAAGCGCAAACGCGACAAAGTGCAACGCAAGGAAGTCAAGACTGTGGCTGCGCCGCCGCAGAAAGAAACGCCGGTGTGGATGTACGCTACGCTCGGTTTGGGCATAGTCATCCTGGTGCTGGTTGTTTTGTACGTTTCCGGCGCGTTGAATTAGTGGCAAGCCACCCTTTCGCGCTACGCGCGTTGCTAACCTCATGCTTAGCTCACCCCACAACCTTACCCTGAGCGGAGTCGAGACCACAGGGGGTTCGGCATGCGGTTTTATTGGCGGGTCCACGCCGCGGCGCGCAGGCGAAGACGGACCCACGCTACTGAAGACTGGATTCTGGCCTTCGCCAGAATGACAACGGTGAGACGGCCACCCGAATATAACCGGTGCGTTACTCGCCGCCCTCCGGGGCGCGGAGTTCCATAATGCGGTTTTCCAAGAGCAGAATCTGATCCGGAGTCTTGGCCATCCGCACCAAATCGAGCAGTTCGTTGGCTGTGGCTACTTCTTCCACCTGCTCGTCAACGAACCAGTTGAGGAAGTTGCGCGTGGCATGGTCCTTTTCCTCGATAGCCAGATCAACACATTCGTTGATATTACCGGTCACCTGTATCTCGTGATCCCGGGCCGCTTCGACGATCTCCTCGACCGAGTTCCATTCATGCTGTGGTTCTTCAAGCGCCAGTAGTTTGACTTTGGCGTCCTGATCCAGTAGGTACTTGGCCATTTTGAGCGCGTGCGCCTGCTCTTCAGCCGCCTGCTCGGTGAACCATTGCGCAAAGACCTTCAGCCCCATCGTCTCTAACTCAAAAACCATCTGCTGATACAGCCAGAAAGAATAGTATTCATACTTGATCTGCAGATTGAGTCGGTCGGCAACTTTCTGTGAAATCATCATCGTTCATCTCTCCTGATCATCATGTTAAGTTCCATCACTGCTCACCTTGGAGCAACAGCCACCAATCTTATCATTTGTGAAGGAAAATCAAGGATTTCTTGCGAAAACCTTGGGGAGCGTACATAGATGCTGGTTGCAGCCCGAGTCTGAAGACTCGACCAGCACAAGTGGCAAGCCACTGTTTCGCGCTTCCCACGGTTCTGGGTGGCACCCTCAAACTCGTTTTGGGGGTGGCCTTGATTCTCCCGCCGCGGCGCGCAGGCGAAGACGGACCCACCCTACGGGGATTTCCGGCTTATGTGCGCGAAGGGCGTGAAACTGCAAGCACCACAGAATCCCACAGCAAGCTGTGGGGCACCCAGGCTGTCACAGAATCCCACAGCAAGCTGTGGGGCACCCCAACTCGAATATGACGTCGGTGGCTTGATCGGCCTGCGTGTGATGTTGTAAGCCGTAGGTCAGGACCCCTTGTGGTCCTGACATCCCGCGGAGCGGGATTCTCTGCGTATGAACTTTGGCGGGTTCGAAGACGGACCCGCCCTACCTTCTTTTCCCACAGCAAGCTGTGGGGCACCCAGTCTGTCACAGAATCCCACAGCAAGCTGTGGGGCACCCAGGCTGCGGCAAAGGCGGATCGACCGTGACAGTCACGGCTCGACCATGACATTCACGGCTTGACCGTGTTAGCTTTCGTTCAGCAAAGCTTCCATCTGATCAACCAGTTCACCGAACAGTTTGATCGTGCGCTCAACCGGTTCCGGATTGGTGATGTCCACACCGGCATCTTTGAGGATGTCAACCGGGTACTTGGACGATCCAGTGGACAGGAATTTCATGTAGGCATCGACGGCCGGTTTGCCCTTTTCGAGAATTGCCTGCGACAAGGCCTCACCGGCAGCAATCCCGGTGGCATATTGATAGACATAGTATTGACGATAGAAATGCGGAATCTTCATCCCGCTCATATCGTTGTTCTCCCCGATGACCAGTTCCGGGCCGTTGTACTTCTGATAGATGTCTCGATAGGTCTTGCGGAAGTAGTCGACCGAAACCGCCTCACCGGATTCAACCCGGTCATGCACGGCCAGTTCAAACTCGGCAAACATAACCTGAGTAAAAAAGGTCCCTTGAATCAGTTTGATATAATGATTGAGGATAGCCAGTTTTTCCTGTTTGCTTTCGGCATTAGCCAAGAGATACTTGATAACGAGCGCCTCGTTGCAGGTAGACGCAACTTCCGCCGTGAAAAGGGTCTGGCCGTGATAGATGTACGGCTCGGTTTTGTTGGCGTAGAAGGCATTCAAGGCGTGCCCCATCTCGTGGGCCAAAGTAAACAGATCGTCCAGCCGACCGCTGAAGTTCATGAGTATGTATGGATGCGATTTGTAGGTTCCCCAGCAATAGCCGCCGGTTCCCTTACCTTCCGTTTCGTAGGCGTCGATCCAGCCGGATTCGAAACCTTTGGTCAGGTCTTTGACATATTGCTCACCCATGGGAGCAAGACCCAACCGACAGATTTCGACACACTCTTCGTATGTGTATTCTTTGTCGAAAGTGAAGCCCAACGGAACCGACAGATCGTAGGTGTACAATGTGTCGAAGCCGAGTATCTTCTTGCGCAGCCGCGTCCACTTGTGGAGGACTTCGATATTGTCGTTAACCGTCTTGACCAGATTGTGAAAGACAGAGGTTGGTATATTGTTATCATCAAGGCTGGCATTGAGACAGGTTTCATACCCGCGGATCTTGGCCAAAGCCCAGTCTTTGTCCAACGATGCGCCAAAGGTCGTCCCCAGGGTGTTGATGTATCTGAGGTACGACGCCTGCACGGTGTCGTTGGCCCGGCTCCTGAGTTCGCGGTCGGGTCCTTCCATGATGCGCGCGTACCGCCCCCAGGTAAGACTGATGGTATCACCCTCACCATCGACCACCGTACCCAGCTTCAAATCGGCCGCGTCGATCATTTGAAAGATAGCCGAAGGTGCCCGCGCCACCGGTCCCAGGGCCGCGATGATAGCCTCTTCCTCCTGTGACAGAATATGCGCCTTGCGCCTCAGTTGGTCTTCGAGGTAGAACCGGTACAGTTCCAGTTTGGGCTCCTGCTTCATGAACGCCTCGACTTTGGCCTCGTCCAGGGTGAGCAGTTCCGGCTCGATAAACGATGTAGCCTCGCTCAATTGGGACGACAAGGCCTGAATTCGCCCTGCCAGTTCCTGGTACACACTCGAACGGTTGTCTTCGTCGAGTTTGAGGTAGGCGTAGACATACAGGTTGCCCTCGATAATACCCAGTTCATCCGACATAGTCAGACAATCATACAGCATCTTGGGAGAGTCACCCAGATGGCCCTGATACTGTTGCAGACCAGTCATAGTAGATTTCAACGTCTGGAAGTCCGCCTCCCAGAGATCGGGTGTTTCGTAAATGTCCTCGACACGCCACTTGTACTTGTCGTCGATATCCGACCGTTGTGGAATACCGGAATCGTCGGCAGTGTATGCCAACGAGGCCATCAGCAGCACGGCCCAGATTATGAGCAGCGCGCGACAGAGCGTTTGCGAAAGTTTCATCTTCACTCCTGAAATCAGTTCATTGTAATTTTGCTGTTTACACTCCTACCATTGACGCTTAATATAGACAACATGTTGCGTTCGATCACCTGATTTTTCGAAAGGGATTTCGTGGCCTTCGAAATTAAGTCCAGCATAAAACTGCATGACACCGATGCCGCCGGCGTTGTCTTCTTTGTAAGCCACTTTCGGATCGCTCACACCGCCTATGAAGAGTTTCTTCAGTCGATCGGCTGCGGTATGGAGCAGATAATAGGAGGCTCCGACTACCTGGTTCTGATTGCCCACGCCGAGGCCGATTACCTGCAACCGTTTCATTTGGGGGACAACATTTCGATTTCGGTTCGGGCCACGAAGCTAAAGCGCGTCTCCTTTGAACTGACAACTGACATCAAGAATTCGCATGGCGAGATCGGGGCCACGGTACGAACGGTGCATGTGGCTATCGAGAGAAACACGGGTAGAAAAATCGACCTGCCGGCGCCGATCCGAGCCGGGTTGGAATCGATCAAGTAATATCCGCCACAGCGTTCTCTTGGACCAACTTTCGGAACCTGCGCCGGTCCGGTTTCATCTCCCCCCCGCCGTCGGACTGAGGCCATTGCAACAAGCGAACCGGTATCTTGAACCGAGGTAGGTGTTTCTCCAGGTGAGCGGTAATGTCTGCAACAGGCAATGAAGTATCCGAACTAAGTTTCAGAATGGCTGTGGGTCGAAGACCGAATTCCTTGTCGGCCAGCGGCACCACCAATGCCTGGAGCACTCCCTGCAAACCGGAGAGTCTGGTTTCGATTTCCTCAGGGTGGATATTCTCTCCGCCCGAGACAAACATGTTATCGAGGCGGCCAGACACCGTCAGATTACCATCGCAGTCGAGGGCGCCGGTGTCGCCGGTGTGAAACCAACCTTCGTCATCAGTTGCTTTCTCCACTCTTTTTGAATTGAAATAGCCCGCGAAAAGGGTCTTGCCTCTCACCAGAATCTCGCCGGCCGGTGAGATGATCAGTTCGCGACCGGACAACAGCCTGCCGGATGTGCTCGACCGAGCCTGAGTGTCATTGGGTGCGCTGGTGGTGACCTGCGAAGCCATCTCGGTGAGGCCGTAAGTTGAAAAGACAGGCCAACCGCGGTCACCAGCCGCGACCATCAACTCAGGTCGTACCGGACCGCCCCCGATCAATACAGCTTTCAATCGTTTTGTAGCCGACGGTGAAAGTCCCTCTTGAAGTAACCGGATCAGTTGCGTGGGCACCAGCGACAGGTGTGTGATCTGATACCGCTCTACAGATTCGCCAATTTGATCATCGCCGGAGCCGACAACAACCGTCCCACCGCCAAGCAACATGCGAAACATGATGGCCAGTCCACCGACGTGATACAGTGGCAAAGAGAGCAACCAGCGGTCGGGAGGCGACACGGGGATGTTCTCGTTCGAGCCGATGGCACTATAGTAGTGATTGCCGAAGCTGTGCAGTACAGCTTTCGGCGCGGTAGTAGTTCCTGATGTGAAGATGACCGTGGCCGCACGATCATCTTCACAT
>Ga0224499_10000181_pt1 | contig 15625 bp, 15 predicted proteins | sample SF_Jul11_sed_USG_3_FD_168125 | JGI IMG/M metagenome (GOLD analysis project Ga0224499, IMG submission 168125) | Sediment microbial communities from San Francisco Bay, California, United States - SF_Jul11_sed_USGS_24 | ecosystem: Environmental > Aquatic > Marine > Sediment | place: USA... | reverse complement strand
CTCGCCCGACAGCTGCAGCACGGTGTACACGGAACGCTCGGCTTCGAGCGGCCGTTCCACGGCGATTCGCCACGGTTCTCCATCCTGATTGCGGCCGCGGGTTTTGACTTCGCCACCTATCTCGATCATGTACCGGGTCAAACCGCGGCTGTCCAGCAACCAGTCGATCCGATCGACGGCGTAGCCCTTGGCAAGTGCCGACAAGTCCAACGCCACCGCCGGCGCGAGTTTGCGCAGTGCCGGCGGCTCCTCACGGGTACTGACCAGGCCGAAGCCGACCGTTGCCATCGCGGCATCGATTTCGCTTTGCGGCGGCGGTGTGTCGCGGGGTCCGGCGCGGCCAAAGCCCCACAGCTCGACAAGCGGACCGACGGTAGGATCGAATGCGCCGTCACTGATTGCGCTGGCCCTCAGCGCGGCATCCACGACAGCCACGACGTCGGAGTCGACGCTGACCCAGTCGCCGGAATCGCTGCTGTTGAAGCGCGACAGCTGCGAATCGTCAACGTACGTCGACATCAACGCGGTGATACGCGAAAGTTCGGCATCGATCTCGCTCTGCAGTTCTTTCGCGCCGGTGTCGGTCTCGGGAGCCACGATCCTGACCGAGTAGGTCGTCCCCATGGTGGCGCCGGTCAGGTGCCAGTCGCCGCGAGAACATCCGCCAAGCGCAACCAGCAACACGATGATGGGGAGCGCGAAGCGCAGCAAGAAACCGGTACTGTTTGCTGGAATAGGCATATATTCTCGTCGTTGACTTTGACGCGGCGCTCAGCCGCCGAAGTCGTCGAGCATGATGTTGTCGGGTTCGACACCCTGGTCTTCGAGCATCTGGATGACCGCGCTGTTCATGACCGGCGGTCCGCACAGGTAGTATTCGCAATCCTCTGGTGCCGGATGATTTCGCAGGTAATGCTCGAACAGTACCTGGTGGATAAAGCCGGTGTAGCCGGTCCAGTTGTCTTCCGGCAGCGGTTCGGATAGCGCAACGTGCCACTCGAAATTGCTGTTCTCGGCGGCAAGAGTGTCGAAGTCATTGACATAGAACATCTCGCGCAGGCTTCGCGCGCCATACCAGAACGAGATCTTACGCTTGCTGTGCAGGCGTTTGAGCTGATCGAAAATATGCGATCGCATGGGCGCCATACCGGCGCCACCGCCGACAAAAATCATTTCCGCGTCGGTGTCCCTGGCGAAAAACTCGCCATACGGCCCCGAAATCGTGACCTCGTCGCCCGGCTTGAGACTGAAGATGTATGACGACATGACGCCTGGCGGTATGTCGCCGTTACCACCCGGTGGCGGGGTCGCGATGCGTACGTTCAGCATGACGATATCGTTCTCTTCCGGGTAGTTCGCCATCGAATACGCCCGCATCACCGTTTCCGTGCAAGTCGAGCGATAGCGCCACAAATCGTAGCGGTCCCATTCGTCGCGGTATTGCTCGTCAATATCGAAATCGCGGAAATTGACGTCGTGCGGCGGGCACTCGATCTGAATGTAGCCGCCGGCGCGAAAATCCAGTGTCTCGCCCTGGGGCAGCTCGATCACCAGTTCCTTGATAAAAGTCGCGACGTTGCGGTTGGAGCGGACCGAGCACTGCCATTTCCTGACCCCGAAAACCTCGTCCGGGATCCGGATCTTCATGTTCTGTTTGCACGCCACCTGGCAGGCGAGGCGCACATGTTCGCGCGCCTCGCGCTTGTTTATCAGCGACGCCTCGGTTGGCAGCAGCGTGCCGCCGCCTTCGCTGATCTGAACCCGGCACTGCCCGCAGGTACCCTGGCCGCCGCAGGCCGAAGATATGAAAAGCCCGGCATCGCCAAGCGCGTTGAGCAGCTTGCCCCCGGCCGCGGCGTGCAGCGTGCGCTCCTCGTTGATTACGATGTCGATCTCGCCGCTGGCCACCAGCCGTGCCCGCGCAAGCAGAATGACCACGCACAGGCTCAGCACGATCAGGGTAAAAAATGTGACGCCTAGTGTGACTTCAAGCATGTCTGTTGCCTGGCCTCATCGAATGCTGCTTCAGATCCCGGAGAACGCCATGAAACCGAGCGACATCAGGCCGACGGTGATAAAAGTGATCCCGAGCCCCTGCAGGCCCTCGGGTACGTCGCTGTATTTCATTTTTTCGCGCAGCCCGGCCAGCGCGATGACCGCCAGCGCAAAACCGGCCCCGCTGCCGACGCCGTAGACCACGCTTTCGGCGAAGCCGTAGCTGCGTTCGATCATGAACAGGCTGCCGCCAAGGATTGCGCAGTTGACGGTGATCAGCGGCAGGAAGATACCCAGCGCGTGGTATAGCGCCGGGAAGAAACGGTCCAGCGTCATCTCCAGCAGCTGCACCATTGCGGCGATCACGCCGATGTAGCTGACCAGGCCGAGAAAGCTCAGATCGACAGCGGGCAAGCCCGCCCAGGTCAGCGCGCCTGCTTTCAGCAGGTACTGATAGATCAGGTTGTTGAGCGGTACCGTGATCGCCTGGACCACTATGACGGCGAGTCCCAGGCCAATGGCGGTATCCACGCGTTTCGACACCGCCAGAAACGTGCACATGCCGAGGAAGAATGACAGCGCCAGGTTCTCGACGAATACCGCACGGACGAACAATGTGAGGAGTCCTTCCATCACAATGCCTCCGTTCTGTGAACTTCGTGGATCCGGAATTCGGCTTTTTCCACCTGCTCGCGCTTCCAGCTTCTGACTGCCCAGATCATCAGCCCGATGATGAAGAACGCACTGGGCGGCAACAGCATAAGGCCGTTCGGGACATACCAGCCGCCATCGCTGGCGACCGGCAGAATTCTGACGCCCATCAGCGTCCCGGCGCCAAACAGTTCGCGGCAGATCGCGACGACTATCAGAATCAGGCTGTAGCCGAGCGCATTTCCCAGACCATCGAGGATCGACAGGCCGACAGGGTTTTTCATCGCATAGGCCTCGGCCCGGCCGAGCACGATGCAATTGGTGATGATCAGGCCGACGAAGACCGACAGTTGCTTCGAGGTTTCGTAAGCGTAGGCTTTCAGCACCTGGTCGGTAACGATGACCAGCGAGGCGATAATCGTCATCTGCACGATGATGCGGATGTTGGTCGGGAGGAAGTTGCGAATTGCGCTGATCGAGGCATTCGACAATACCAGTACCGCGGTCAATGCCAGGCACATCGTCAATGACGGCAACAGCGAGGTCGTCACCGCGAGTGCCGAACAAATGCCGAGGATTTGCAGAATGATCGGGTTTTCGTCGATCAGGGGCCGCAGCAGGACCTGTTTCGCCTCGCCGTTCATGAATCGCTCCCGGTCTGTTCCAGGCCGCGCAGGTAGGGGCCGTAGCCCTGCCCGCCGAGCCAGAATGCAAGCATGTTGGTGACCCCGCGGCCGGTCAGCGTCGCCCCGGCCATGCCGTCGATCGAGTGCGGATCGTCGGCCGCCGCTCGGCCACGGATCACCTCCAGCTGCGGTTCGCCATCCGCGCCGTAGACTTTCTTGCCCGGCCACAGGCCCAGCCAGCGCGGATCCTCGATCTTGTCGCCAAGACCCGGCGTCTCGCCATGTTCGTAAAAAGACAGGCCGGAAACGGTATTGCCGTCAGCCTCCAGGGCAATAAAGCCATACATCGTCGACCACAGGCCGTAGCCGCGGATCGGCAGAATGATGGTTTCGATTTCGTCGCCGTCTCGCAGCAGATAGACCTTGGCATAGCGCTCGCGGCGCTTGATGTTGGCGATGTCCACGGATTTGTCGAGAGCGTCGCTCTGTGCCGGGTTGCGCAAAGCGGCCTGAGCGTCGTAATCGCTGGGATCGAGGTCCTCGATATACTCGCCAGTGGCGAGGTCGACGATCCGAACCTCGATTTGTTCGAACTGTTCGGCGACATCCTGGCCGGGGGCATACAGCCCGGCAGCGGCGAGAATGTTTCTCTGCTGGAAGCGCAGTTCGTTTTCCGCCTGGCGCGGGCGCAGGCCGACTGCCGCCGCTGCGACCACGACCGAACACACCAGGCTGACGCCGAGCGCTACCAGTAGCGTTTTTGTCGGGGTTTCAACTGACGCGGACACGACGCTTGCGCCTCCGTCGGATGTTGGCCTGAATTACGAAGTGATCGATCAGCGGGGCGAATATATTGGCGAACAGGATCGCCAGCATGATGCCCTCGGGGAACGCCGGGTTTGCGACGCGAATGACAACTGTCAGCGCGCCGATCAGAAAACCGAAAATCCAGCGCCCGGTATCGGTATGGGTCGCGGTGACCGGATCGGTTGCCATGAACACCATGCCGAACGCGAATCCGCCGAGCACCAGGTGCCAGTACCAGGGCATCGCGAACATCGGGTTGGTGTCGCTGCCGATCAGGTTGAAAACCAGCGTTGTCGCGACCATGCCGAGAAAAACGCTGAGTATGATCCGCCACGACGCGATGCGCGTGAAAATCAGGAACAGTCCGCCAAGCAGGCACGCCAGTGCGGACGTTTCGCCCAGCGATCCCTGCATCACGCCGAGAAAGGCGTCCATCCAGGTCAGACCGTCGGCGAGAATCGCCTCGACGCCGCCGTAGGCGGAGAGCCCCAGTGCCGTGGCGCCGCTAAACCCGTCCACCGCGGTCCACACGGCATCACCGGACAACTGCACGGGGTAGGCGAAATACAAAAAAGCGCGTCCGGCCAGTGCCGGGTTGAACACGTTTTTCCCGGTGCCGCCGAACACCTCCTTGGCGATCACGACTCCGAAACTGATGCCAAGCGCGACCTGCCAAAGTGGCGTGGCAGGCGGCAGGATCAGCGTGTACAGCATCGAGGTGACGAAAAAGCCTTCGTTGACCTCGTGGTTGCGGACTGTAGCGAACACCACCTCCCAGATGCCGCCGGCGATCATCGTCACCACGTAGATCGGCAGGAAGTACATCAGCCCGTGGAGCATGCAGGCGGCGATGCTCGATGGGTCATAGCCGACCCCCAGTGCGTCGAGCAGCGCACCGCGCCAGCCGGCCGCGGATTCGAGGCCCATCGCGGCCATCGCGGTGTTGGCCTGAAAGCCGGTGTTCCACAACGCCATCAGGATTGCCGGGAATGTCCCCACCACCACCAGGATCATTACCCGTTTCAGGTCGAGCGCATCGCGGACATGGGGCGCGTGGCGGGTACGATCAGGAGGCGAATAGAAAAGCGTATCGACCATCTCGTACAACGCGGCCAACCCCTCGAACTGACCGCCCTTGGTGACGTGTGGCTCGATCCTGTCGAGAAGCTTGCGCAGCGGTTTCATCAGCCTTCCTTCTCGATCTGAGCCAGGTTCTCGCGCAACGCGACGCCATACTCGTATTTGCTCGCGCAGACAAAAGAGCACAGCGCGAGATCTTCTTCGTCAAGCTCGAGGCACCCGAGCGCCTGCGCGGTGTCGGTATCCTGCACGATCAGCGCCCGCAGCAGCGGTGCCGGCAGGATATCCAGCGGCATCACCGGCTCGAAGTTGCCGATCGGCACCATTGCGCGGGGACTGCCGTTTTGCGACGTGTCGAAGTCGTGCTGCCGCGACCGCATAATGCTGCCGGCAAAGGCGCGGATCGCCGAATACTTGCCGAAGCCCGGTTTCAGCCAGGCCAGGAACTCGCGGTCATGCCCCTCCTGCAGTGCGCTGATCTGCAGATCGTAGCGACGCAGGAACGTCGCCCATCCGGCGGCGCGGCGGCCGGACAGTATCGGTCCGGAAATGACCCGAACCCGGCCCGGCTTCAGTTCCCCGCGCAACAGGTCTTCGGTGTTGGCGCCGAGGCGTGTGCGCACCAGTCGCGGGTGCCCCATCTTGGGACCGGCCATTGCGATGATTCGCTCAACCCAGATTTTGCCGCGGGTGAAAAGGCGGCCGATCGCGATGACGTCCTGGTAGCCGACGTGCCATACGACGTGTTCCGCATCGACCGGGTCGAGAAAGTGGATATGGGTGCCGACCAGTCCCGACGGATGCGGCCCGGAAAACTCTGCGTGGCGGAACTGTTCGCCCGTGGCGGCCGGTATTCCGCTACCCGCTGCGGTGCATACGTAAACCGGCCCGGTGGTCAGTCGGGCGATGACGTTGAGCCCGTCGATGTAGTCATCGCGGAACTCGTCGATGATCATTGCCGGCGGTGCCGCCAGAGCGTTGCTGTCAATCGCGGTGACAAAGATCGAGGCCGGGCGCGACTCCGGCGCCGGAATCTTGCTGAACGGGCGGGTTCGAAACGCCGTCCACAGACCGGCGTCCACCAGTTGTTGCTGCACGGTGGCGGCGTCCAGCGTTGCAAGCGCCGCGCGGTCATGCCGGGCAAAGGTTTCCTCGGCGTTGCCATCCAGCCGTATCACGACCGACTGCAGTACCCGGCGCGAGCCGCGGTTGATTGCTTCCACGATCCCGGCTCCCGGTGCGGTAAATACGACGCCCGGATTTCTCTTGTCGCTGAAGATCTGTTCGCCGAGCTTGACCCGCTGGCCCTGTGCCACGTGCATGGTCGGCCGCAGCCCGATGTAGTCATCACCCATCAGCGCTACGGTCGCGACTTTGGCGCCCTGATCGATGACCGGTTCCGGTCGCCCGGCGATCGGCAGGTCGAGCCCTTTTTTGATTTTTATCAGCATCTGCAATGGAGGCCTGATCGTTCGGCGCCGGGCCGGATCCGGTGGCCGAGCGCACGTGGTGTTCCGCTGTTTCCTGATTTACCGCTAAGTCAGGCCGATAGTACCCTTATTTTAACTTTGGTTTGCGTTGCAGCCGAGCGTCGCCGTGATAAAGCGCGTCCGGGTTACGAGTGTTGGATTGTATCAGGACGCTATCGATTCCACCCGTTAGAAATCGTCGCCGACACCGGCATAGCGCACTCTTATCGCTTCCTCCTGGTCGACAGCGTCCAACTGCTCCCCGACGAAGCGCACACTTTCGTCAATTTCCGGCAGCACGACATTTTCCAGCGCGCGCGCGCGCCGCTCGGTGCGGCTGTACTCCGCGGCAAGGCGGCGCAGGTTTCCGGCAATCGCCGCAAGCTCGGCTGCATGCCCCAGCAACCGGGCGAACAGGGCCGCGCAATGGCGTGCCTCCGGGCTGGGGTTGAGCGCGGGATAAGTGGCGACGGCCGCGGAATCGTCCCATTTCGCGGTGCTTTGCGCGACCCCCAGAAAACGCCGGTTTTCGAGCTCGAGCCTGGTCTCGCGCAAATCGAGCGCCGGGTACACTTCAAGCCCGTCCAGGCCATGTTTTGCCGCAGCGGCGGCGAGCGCGGCGGCGGCCTCGGCCTGGCAGTCCGAGTAGCGGCGAAACCCTGCGTCATAGCGTTTCAGCTGGGCGAGAATTTCGCTGGCCAGCATGATCCGTTTCTCGTCGAGGAAACCGTATCCCTCGCGGACCATGCGCCGCTCATCGCGCAATTCGAGATGGACGCTGCGGGTCGGGGTCAGGTCGCGCGCGGCGGGCATGACTGTCAGGTCTCCAGGTATTTCGCGATTTGCTGGTTGGACAGCCGGGTCAGTTCGACGCTCGGCAGGCCCTTCAGAATTTCCCAGCCCACGTGCATGCTTTCTTCGAGACTGCGCCCTTTGCCCTGGTTGACCAGTTGTTGTTCGAAGCGGTCGCCGAAGGCAAGAAATTTGCGGTCGCTTTCAGGCAGGCCTTCCTCGCCCATCACGCTCGCCAGCAGCCGGACTCTTTCGGCGCGCGCGTAGGCGGCGAACAGCTGGTGCGCCAATGCCGGGTGATCGGGATGGGTAAAGCCCTCTCCGGTGCCCGCATCCATCAATCGCGACAGGCTCGGCAGTACCCGCACCGGCGGGTAGATGCCTTTGCGGTCGAGTTCACGGTCGAGCACGATCTGGCCCTCGGTGATATAGCCGGTCAGGTCGGGGATTGGATGACCGATATCGTCGCCGGGCATCGTCAGGATCGGCAACTGCGTGATTGTGCCTTCCACTCCGCTGATGCATCCGGCGCGTTCGTAAATGCCGGCGAGATCGGAGTACATGTAGCCCGGGTAGCCCTTGCGGCTGGGTATTTCGCCATGGCTCGCCGAGACCTCGCGCAGCGCCTCGCAATAGTTGGTCATGTCGGTGAGGATCACCAGGACATGGCGCCCCTCGGTAAACGCGAGGTACTCGGCCGCGGTCAGCGCGTAGCGCGGGGTCAGAAGGCGCTGCGTGCTGGGCTCGTCGGCGCGATTCAGAAACATCACCGTGTGGGCCAGCGCGCCCGAGCCCTCCATGGCCTCGCGAAACGCTTCGGCGCTGTCGTGGGAGACGCCGATGCCGACAAACACGGTGGCGAAGGCGCCCGCTTCCTCGCTGCGCAACCGGGCCCGGCGCGCTATCTCTGTGGCGAGGCGGTCATGCGGCAATCCGCCGGCCGAGAACAGTGGCAGTTTCTGGCCCCTGACCAGGCTGTTCATCAGGTCGATCGTCGTCACCCCGGTTTCGATAAAGTCGCGCGGCAGGGCGCGCGCGGCCGGATTGATCGCCAGCCCGTCGATTCGCATCCGGGTGACGGCCGGAACCGGCGCACCCCCGTCCAGGGGCCGCCCGATGCTGTCGAATACGCGGCCGAGCATGCCGGGGCCGACACCGAACAACAGCGGCTCGTCGCGCAGTCGAACCCGGGCATCCTCGAGACCGAGCCCTGAGGTTGATTCCAGTACCTGTACGACCATTTGCTCGTCGCTCAGCATGGCCACGCGTCCGATTCGCGCGCGGCCGTCTTCACCGACGACCTCGACCGCGGTATTCAGGCCGACATTGACCGCGCGGCGCAGGAATAAAAGCGGTCCCTCGATCCGCGTCGCGCAACGGTCGAGTGTGACGTCAAGCAGCATCGGTGACCTCCGCTTCCAGCGCTGCGAAATCGTGATCGAGCCGGCGCGGCATAAGCCGCAGCCGATCGATTGCGTCCTCGCCGAACTCTTCGCCGAGCCGCATCATGTGGGCAAGTATCGGCAGCGCGCCGATCTGGGCGAGCGCGACCCCTTGCTCGAGTGCATGTTCGGCAAGCTCCAGGAAATGCATGACTGCCCGCAACATCGCGGCCTGGCGTTCCGGCGAACAGTACCGGTCTACCGGCGAGAACGAGGACTGCCGCAGCAAAGCCTCGTTAGCCAGTTCGGCGCACAGCAGCGTCAGTTGCTGCGCCGGCGGTAACGCATCCTTGCCGACGATACGTGCCATGCGCTCGAGGTGGGCTTGCTCCTCGAGCAGTTTCAGCAGCCGCTGGCGCTGTGCCGACCAGTCCGGGTTGCCCTGTGTGTTCCACCACTGGCCGAGTACGGTAGCGTCACTCGAATAGGACTGCAGTGGGTGGATTGCCGGGTAAAAACGAGCTTGCGCCCGGGTCCGGTCGAGGCCCCAGAAACAGCGTACGTAGCGCTTGGTGTGCAGCGTCACCGGTTCGGAGAAATCGCCGGCCGGCGGGCTGACGGCGCCGATAATCGTGACCGAGCCTTCGTCGCCGGACAGCGTTCTGACGCGGGCGGCGCGTTCGTAGAAATCCGCCAGCCGCGAACTCAGATAGGCCGGGTAGCCGGCCTCGCCGGGCAGTTCGCCTAGACGGCCGGATACCTCGCGCAACGCCTCGGCCCAGCGGCTGGTGGAATCCGCCATCAGTGCGACATGCAGGCCGCGATCGCGGAAGTATTCGGCAACCGTGATAGCGGTATATATGCTCGCCTCGCGCGCTGCTACCGGCATGTTCGAGGTGTTGGCAATAATGACCGTGCGTTCCATCAGCGGCCGCCCGGTTCGCGGGTCCTCGAGCTGCGGCAGTTCGTCGAGCACTTCCGCCATTTCGTTGCCTCGCTCGCCGCACCCGACATAGACGATGATGTCGGCGTCGCACCACTTTGCGAGGGCCTCCTGCAGCACGGTCTTGCCGGTGCCGAAGCCGCCGGGTAACGCGGCGCGGCTGCCGCGCGCGACCGGGAACAGTGTGTCGAGGATTCGTTGCCCGGTGATTAACGGTGCCGCTGCCTGCAGCCGCCGCCGCACCGGTCGCGGGGTGCGCACCGGCCAGGTTTCGCTCAGCGCAATTTCAACGATGCCGTTGCCGCGGTCGACCCTGGCGACTGTTGCACGGTCGTCCACCTCCGCTTCCGCTGCGAGCCACTCGACGCGGCCGCTGCAATCTGGCGGCACGAGGCAGTCGTGATCGTGCAATGCGCGTGTCGCCACGCCGTAGCGTTGTCCGGGTGCGACCGAATCGCCCACCGCCACCGTTGGCCTGAATGTGAAGCGCTGGCCGTCGCGATGCTCGGCCCCGGGCTTGATGAAGCGCTCTTCGGCGGCGCCCAGCGGGCGCAACAGGCCATCGAAAATATTGCCGAGCAGGGCCGGGCCCAGCCGGACCGAAAGCGGCTGACCGCTGCCGCTGACGGGATCGCCCGGTTTCAACCCGGTGGTGTCCTCGTAGACCTGCGCAATCAGCTCATCGTCGCGCAGTTGGATCACTTCACCCAGCAGCCTGTCTGGGCCCACGGCCAGCGCCTCGTGCATGCGGAAGTTGCTGTCGCTGCTTGCCCGCAGCACCGGGCCGCCTATCCAGCGAATCGTTGCGCTATTTATGGTCATTGCGCCTCCTCAATCTCCACCAGCGCCGCGAGCAGGGCTGCATCCAGCTCGGGGCTCGGGCGGCAGAGATTCGCCGCACTGGCGTCGATACAGGCCGCGCCGGCCGTCAGGCGCGCGCCGCCGGCAATGGATTCATCGCACTCGAAAGACAGGACCGCGCCGAACTTGGCCGCAGCTTCGACGAGGCGGCTGCGCTCGTTCTCTGTGAGGCCTTCGGCATTCACCAGCAGCCACTCTTTCTGGTGCAGTAGCGCGCCGGCCCGGCGGATAAGCGCCTGGCACCAGGCATGGCGTTCCTCGGCATGTTGCCAGCGTTCACGGAGGCTCTCCGCAAGCGTCTCGCGCCCCGTCTCGAGTAAGCGCAACTGACGCTGGTGCTGGCGTTGCCGCAGCCGCGTCTGCAACGCGGCTCGAATGAGGCCGAGACGCGCATCATTATGTTCGCGAGTTTCCGCCACGGCCTGGGCGACGCGTTGGCGAGCCCTGCGCCGGGCGTCGGCGGCCAGTTTCATGCACTGCGCGGCAGTTTGCTCGTCGGTCTCGCGGCGGAACTTCTCGCGCTCGCGCTCGAGGCGGTCGAGCATGCTCTGGGTTTGTGCATCGGCGATGCCGCTTCCAGTTCTCATCAGTTTGACTCCACGCCCAGGATCCGGCGGATGCGTGCGGCGAAGTCCGGAGGCGGTTGCAGGCCGCCAGCGTCGGGAACGATCAGTGTCAACGGTCGCGGTTGCACCAGCGCCGCCGCCAGCCATTCCGGGCGGGCATGTTCCGCGATCGCCGGGGTCAGCAACATCATTTCGACTGTTTCGTGCAAGCGCTCCAGCAGGCGCTGCGCCTCATGCGGTTTGGGCGTGTATGCATCGGCTCCGGCGAGCCGGAACCCCAGCGCGCTGTAGCGGTCTCCCACGAAAGCCACGCGCATGTCAGCCGATCCGGTTGAAGATCAGGATGGCCACGATCAATCCGTAGATCGCGATGCCCTCGGCCAGCCCGACCAGGATCAGGACCCGTCCGAGCAACTCGGGTTTTTCGGCCAGCGCGCCGACCGCCGCGGTGCCGACCTGGGCCACTGCGTATCCGGCCGCGAGCGCGGATAGTCCCGCGGCCAGCGCTGCGGCGATAAATCCCCAGCGCACAATGGCCGGATCGATGGCAACGGTGGCCGCCGCCTCGGCCGCGGTAGCTGGCACCGCGACAAGCACGAGTGTCGCGGCGGCAACCAGCACCGCGGCAAGGGTCAGTACAAAGGCCATTAGTTTGGCTCTGGGTTTCATGGGGTTTTCCTCGGAATGGCAGAGTCGGATGAATTCGGTGGTGGCGGCAACGGGCGGAACAGGCGGCCCTCGCCCCTGAGAAATCGCACAAAGAATTCGAACAGAACGAGCCGGGTCGTCTGGATCCCGACCACCAGGCCCTCCAGCGCGATGACAATGGCGTTGCCAATGATCATCAGCAGCAGATAACCGATACCGCTGGCGGCTTCGGAGACGCCGACCACGGCCGCGGCGAGACCGGCATGGGCCAGCGCGAACGCGCCCACGCGGACGAACGAGATCGTATTGACCAGCAGCTGCATCAGGCTCTCGAGCAATTCGGCGGCGTGGGTGCCGAGTGCCGCGAGGCGGTGCCGATTCGCGGTGAGTGCGCCGCCGGCGATAAACCAGATTGCACCGGCCAGCATGGCCCATAGTGCTGCGGGCGCGAACGGCGCGGCTACAAGACCGATATAGCAAACGAGCAGGCCGGCCCGGCTGCCCAGCCATTTCGGCGCCATCCCGCGCCACCAGTATTGCAGCGCATCGAACAGCAGACCGAGCGTCAGAAGCGCCGCGCCGAAGACCAGCGTGACCACCAGCACCGGCACCGGCTGATCGAGCGGGTGCAGCCACAGCGCCGGGATGATGTCCTCGCGGCTGAAGACGCTGCCAAACACGAAACCGAAGACGATCGACATCGCGCCACCCGGCACCAGCAGCCCGAGGGTTGGCACGCGCTTGCGCAACATCAGACCGGCCAGTAGCAGGACCAGACCCTGGCCGACGTCGCCGAACATGTATCCGAACATCAGGGGTGCGGCGAATGCCACGATCCGGCTCGGATCGACCTCGGCCGCCGAGGGCGTACCGAGCATGCGCGCAAACAGCTCGAAAGGACGAATCCAGACCGGGTTGCGAAGTACCGTCGGCACGGCAACGTCGGGCATTTCGTCGGGAAGACGCAGAAGATGAGGTATCCCGGCGTCGTCGAGTCTGGCCTCGAGTGTGGCCGCGTCGGGATCGCTGGTCCACCCGGTAATCCAGGCGAAGTGCTCGGTCAGCGGCAGCGAGGGAACGTTCCGGACCAGCCATTCGAGTAGTTCGATGTCTCGCAGTGCTGCGGCGAGTCCGGTGCTGTCGTTGATTTGCTGCAGCTCGCCCAGCAGTTTTGCGCTTTCCTCATGACAGGCGTCCACTCTCGCTTTTACCGCTTTGTTCGTTTCGGGACGTTGTGCCGGCAGCCAGTGCGGCAGCAGTATCTCGCGTGCCCGCAACGCCTCCATAGAGCGGCGCAGCTCCGCGACCTGTTCGGTCGGGCCGACCACAAGGAGGTAGTTGCGGGTGGCGGTAGTCACGCGTTGCAGCAACACCGAGGGCGGCGCATGTGCGAGGACCGCTGCCTCCGGGACCAGGAACAGCGTGGCGGCCAGGGTCGGACCGGCACCGGCAAAGGCGTCGAGGTCCGGAAGTTGTGCCGGCACGCCGAGAAAATCGGCAATCAGCTCGAGGTCGGATTTTTCCTGAGCGCGTTTCTGCAGTTCGACGATGAGCGGTTCCGCGCTTTTTTCCCACCGCTGCAGCGTTGCCAGGGCTTTTTCCAGCACGATTTCCGGATCTTGCGGTACCTCGCGACCGCTGGCTTGCGGCTGCGGCCAGTAGTGTCCGTATTTTGTGGCGAGACGCGAATATTCCTGCAGGCCCGAATGAAGATCGGGCAGGTCCAGCGGCGCGCTGGTCGTACTGTGTGCCTCCAGCTCGACAGACCGTGTTTTCGCCAATTGCTGCAGCGTGTCCGTCAGGACCTCGCGCGGGACCAGTAGCTCGAACCAGCGCGCGGCGTAAGGCCGCAACCCGCTCATGCTGTCGCTCCAATGCCGCGCAGCCGGCTCGCAATCAGCGCGCCGCGCAGACGCTCGACGTCGAGTGCGGTCAATGCCAGATGACTGAACAGAGCGACTGCGCTCAGTGCGTGGCGCCGAAACAGTCGCTGCAACCGCAGTCGAAATTCATTGCGCAGTTCGACGCTGCTGGCGGGCACGCTGGTTGCGGCAGCTCTGACCTGGTCCAGCGCGGAACGTTCGAGCTCAGCCACACCGGTGCGGGTTTGGCCCGGCATCCTGGCCGGCATCAGCGAGCGCCAATGGTCAATCCAGGCCGGGAGCAGCTCGCCAGCGTCGTTCACATGGGCCAGCGGTGCCAGCGCGGTGACTGCGATCGCGCTCTGCAGTGACCCGGCCTCACTTGCAGCGAGGCTTGGCACGAACGAGTCAGTGTTCAGCCATTGCGGCGCCGGGTAGCCCTCGATCAGGTGTCCCAGCAAAGGCAGGTACAGCAGTGTGGCAAACCAGTGCAGCGAGGGCTTCCAGTCGGGCGGTGCCCACCCCGAGACTTCGTTGACATAATCCCGCCAGTCGTCGCGGACGTGGCGCTCAATGTCGCTGATCTTCGCCTGCGCCGTGAGGTGCGCTATCCATGGTCGCAGCGGTGAGCTGCGAAACACCTGCAGGCAGCGCCCCAGATCGATGCTGTTTTCAGCTTCGCTCCAGGCGGGAGCACTCACCCTCTGGCCGTGTCTGGCCTGGAGTCGCGGCTGAGCGTATGCGAAACCCGGTTCAATGCTCATCGTCTCCGCTCGTCAGGCGGGCGGCGAACAACCGGGCCGCGTCCCGCATTCGTTGCAGTAGTTCGGGGCCGGGTTCGGCGGCGGGGGTCTCGGCCGCGGCGGCGCGTTTGAGTTCTGCGATTTCGCGCTCGAGCTGGCGCTTGCCGCGTCGGTGTACATCGGCCGTACGCCGCTCTGCCCGCTCCATGACCCGGCGCGCATTCAGGCGGGCCTCCGCCAGCTGTCCGTCAGCCGCTTCCCTGATGGCTTCAAGGTCGGCCTGCAGCGAGTTTTCCGCAGCCAGCACATGATCCATCGCCGAGGCGACGCGCGGATCCTGTTGCTGTTTTCCCGGTCTCTCCATGAAACCGCGCCGCCTCCGGGCCGCGTGAAATGCTCTGGCTTCCAATCCACCAGAGCATGCATTTACCGGTGGATTTCCACCCTTGTTATTGTCGACTGCTACTGGTACAAGTTTCTGCCAGCCGCGCGTCGCGGCACCATACGTAAAATCCACGGGCTGATCGGTAATAGTACGGTCGGCTACGGTTGCGCCTGTATTGGACCTGGAAACGGAAATGCTCAAAGAAGGGGCTTATCCCCTGATCGGCGAAGATGACCCGCCGCCGTTCTCCGTCGTGAACGCCGACGGGGCGGCGAACATCTTGCTGGTGGCCGATCACGCGAGCCGGGCATTCCCCGGCGCGATGGGCAAGCTCGGGCTCGACGACTGGGTGCTCGACCGTCACGTCGCTTACGACATCGGCTCCGCGGACGTTACGTTGCAGCTCTCGCAATTGCTGGATGCGCCGGCGGTGCTTGCCGGGTACTCACGCCTGATCATCGACTGCAATCGGCGCCTCGACGATCCGACTGCATTTATCGAAGTCAGCGACGGTATCGCGATTCCCGGCAATATCGAAATCGACGAACATCAAAAAGACCTCCGCATAAGGTCGTTTTTTGCGCCGTATCATCGCGCCATTACGGCCGAGCTGGATCGGCTCCGTTTGCGGACGCCCGCGCCCGCATTGATATCGATTCACAGCTGCACGCCGGTTTTCGACCGGGTCGTCCGGCCCTGGCACATAGGTGTGCTATGGGATCGTGATCCGCGAATCGCGCGCCCGTTGCTCGATGCGCTGGAAGCGATGCCCGATATTTGCGTTGGCGACAACGAGCCTTATTCCGGGCGTCATC
>Ga0224499_10000180_pt1 | contig 15644 bp, 16 predicted proteins | sample SF_Jul11_sed_USG_3_FD_168125 | JGI IMG/M metagenome (GOLD analysis project Ga0224499, IMG submission 168125) | Sediment microbial communities from San Francisco Bay, California, United States - SF_Jul11_sed_USGS_24 | ecosystem: Environmental > Aquatic > Marine > Sediment | place: USA... | reverse complement strand
TTAAAAAATCCTTTTTGGATGCTGTTCCAGATAGTGTAAAGGGCACATTACTAAAAAATACAAGAACATCGGTGCTGATGGCATACACCCCGGGAGACCTCCCTGCGTATCTAATGGGGATAGTTGAAGATGAGCTAGTTAAAAGAAAAAATGCTGGATTTATTGATAAGAGGGACCAGCGAGACTGATAAGAGGTATTTTTTTATTCCACCCAGCCGTACTAAATATCGCCAGTAATCTCTGGTTATTATCATTGATAATACGACCCGAATAGGATATAAAATTAAATAAGCGACTAGAAGTACTTTTTTTGAATATAATATCTCGGTTGTGTATAATGAGCATATTCATATCTGCTGTACTAACTAGAAAGATTGACAAAATTAATGGTATATTAGTATCGGGCAGTGAGATTAAGACACTGTATGAAGGTGAAGACGACACCAACGCATATACAGACATAGAAAAAACTAAACTAGCTGGGGTAGCAGAGAACGCAACAATCACCCCAACCGGCAGTGAGATTAAGACACTGTATGAAGGTGAAGACAACACCAACGCATATACAGACATAGAAAAAACTAAACTAGCTGGGGTAGCAGAGAACGCAACAATCGCCCAACCGGCAGTGAGATTAAGACACTATATGAAGGCGAAGACGACACCAACGCATACACGGACGCAGAAAAAACTCAACTAGGAGCGTCCTCGTCTTTACTTTATGTTGATCAACAAATTCAAAATTTGCGGATAATGGTATCTAATATTAATTATCCATCTTTAGACCTATCAACCATCCCATCAATATGTATGTGGTATGATTTTAACGATACATCCACATTGACTCTTACAGCATATGACCCTAATTACGAACGTATTATAACTACAATTACAGATAAAATAAATGGATTTGTAGCAACTACGGTGTCCGGTTCCATAGTTAGATCATTGGCATTACAAAACGGGGCTGTATTTAACACAGGGGCCATGGCCATTGATTTAAATGCAGTATCCGTTCTAACATCACAAAGTACAATAGCTATTGTAATGGTAGCAACCGCTCCTTCAGGCGTTGGGACATTTATATCATATTCTGATTTCTCCGTCCCGTCAACGGAATTCGCTATGCGTATGATCAGAGGTGAATTTGTCGCGACTGCGAGGAACAATGGTGCTGGTTTACTAGCATCTGGTAATAATTGGTCGACGGGAAAATTTCATGCCAATAATGACGAAATACGTTTAATGATATATATAGCCGATGGTAGTCAATCTAGATTCATAACGAAATATAAAAAAGTTGATTTTTTTACTGTAGTAGATGCTAATTCAGTTTCTTTCAATAGTATATCGCCTAGCCCCGGGAATAGGAGTCTTTTAATAGGGGCCAATCGAGATAAAGGTGGTTACCAGTGGAAATCAACCGGCCATATGTATGAATTAGCACTATTTTCATCATTATCAGATATAGAACTAGAAAATATTATAACCCATTATACAGGAAAATATGGTCTATGACCGAATAATCATCACTTCTATAATATACCTCTAGTAAACAGGGCGCAATGCGTAAAAAGACAGAGGTACTTTGTCTACTTTCTGCTTGGGTAAAATGATTTTAGAATATGTTAGTAACCAGACAGAGGCGCTCTGTCTCGCCGCGGTCCAGCAGTGTGTCTGCGCACTACAAAATGCTCTCATGTGCGCTGTCTCGCCGCGGTCCAGCAGTGTGTCTGCGCACTACAAAATGCTCTCATGTGCGCTGTCTCGCCGCGGGCGTTGAGCGTAGCAAGCGCGGCGATCTGATCTGTCTCGCGGCCTACAATTCGTAAAATACTGTATCGCGGCAGTCCAGCTCTATTTCGTCAAAAAAAGAACGAAACAAGGTTTCGAACATCCGCGTCTCATATTTTTTTTACTAGCCGCAGAATGTGGCCGGGTTAGAATAGTTCGTCGCATCAAATCAGGTTGGTGGGTTACGACAGCTCATGGTTAAGACGATGACTCATTTTTTGATGTCTAGAGTAATGCGATTCTACAAAACCCTCTGTCTATCGTAACATCCCTAAGGAAATTTCTGTTAGTATCACTGCGCGTCATATGCCCGGCGCGGTCATTCTAGCACGGGGCGTAGAGTTTCTGTCAGAACTGAATGGATCTATGTCCTTACATACCATGTTGGCGATCGACGATCCTTATAACATTACCCACATATCGGATGAGTTGAAAGCGAGGATTGATGGACAACTTAGGGTTTATTGGGAAAGGGATGGTCAGAGTTATGAACGTCTTACGTATGATAGTCTAATGAACTTCACGACCAAACATCACGGTTTTCTCACAGGCGGGTTTGTTCTCCAGTGTCTACTGGGTGAGGATTATGACGGGGATATCGATATCTTTGTCCCACATGATGATTGTGCACGTCTGGATGAATTTGAAGTTTGTAAAGAAACGAAAGAAATGACTCTCAATAGTTTTGTGCATTGTGGTATGCCACTCCATGCTAGGAAACGATTCACCAACAGGATCGAGGTCATTAGTGTAAGCACACCTCAGCCGATTACTTTCAATAAAGAAGGGGTTAGATGTGACTATCCAGTATCCCGTACCAGTGGTGTATGTCATGGTCTAGAAGGGAAAAACAGTGTCGATGGCTTTGTGATTAACTTCTGTCGGAATAATTTCGACTTCCCTGTATGTGCGAATGGGATTTATGAAGGAATGTTGATTTATTCTAGAGAAGGTGAAAAGAGCCTGGAAAAAAGAGAAACATACGCCAATGACGAATCCAAGACATTCGGTAGTGTACTTGAGAGAGAGAAGAGGATCGAGAAATACGAAAGTAGGGGATTTAAGATTCTCAATAAAACGGAGAATTTAGAAAAAATAAGACGGTGGTGTATGTCATGGTCTGAGTTAAAGATATAATCCGCATTTTTTATGCAAGATTTATTTTGAACGGTTGGTCAAAACGAGCGCTGGCCCGTTTAATAAAAACTGCGTTATAGCCGTTGTGTACTAACGTGTTATCGAGGTTTGCAGTAATATCTGCTAGGAAATAGCTATACACGGCGGATGGTATCCAAGTGTCACGATGGGTCCTATCAGCGGGATCTTGGTGTTATTAGCACGTGTGGGATGGATTAAAGGATAGTGGGCTCGAAGAGACTTACCAGAAATTATACACGAGCGGCGATAAGGGTCCAATACACACAAATATTGGAGATCAGTGTATATTATAACAAATTTGAATAATAGCTATCTGGTGTATCGGATTATGACGAAAGTTACTGCACATAAACACAGAACTAGAGAAATTGAAGATATAATCGACCAATTTCGCGTAGATTTTTATGAAATGAAGACCCTGCTTCAGATGGTTGAGAATATAGATCTTTACATAAAGTAGCGGATGTCCCCTTATCCCAAATACGTGAAACCGGATTAGAGATTATACAAGCGGGTAACATGGGATTGTTCGAATTGATATATCACTTATCATACCAATGTCTAAAACGCGGCTATAAAAAGGAAAGTGTTGAATACTATATAGCTATTTGTTCGCTTTTTAAAGCTCTTAATATAGAAGCCTCTATAGAAAATTGTTGTTTATTGCCCGATGTGTTATACTCTGTAGGGGACGGAAAATCAGCGTTTATCAACTTTTTAGGAAATTGTTTCGGTAAAAAATGGGTAAGTGTGGATCCGGCAATAAAAAAGACAGGAGAAAACATATATCCTAATAAAATACAAGACCTGAGATTTAAGGATAAATTTGTTACTCTGGTGTTTATCCATTCTCATGTTTGTCTGTCACAAGCTTTGGTGGCATTTCCGTTATGTGTAAGTATTACAGCCGTTATCATGAACTGTTGTAAACAGGTGGAAAAGGGATATACAGATAAAATCATTGATATCATAGACCCCCAAGATTACTATCCCAGTACTTTAGTAAAACCAACCATACCATTGAAAACGTTTTTACTTAGATATGATACACTTGGAGAAGATAGGAACATAGTAAAAAAAAATAAAATTAAAAAAACCAAAAAAAGGCCTTCATACTGTATGTTTAAGATACTGCCCTTCCATGAAGACTGGCTAGTTGACTCCAATTGAGTCCAGTGATACCAAATGGGCAATTTATACTAAATTGAAATAAACTTACGATAGTATAATCTTTTAGAATCACACTTCTCGTGATGGACCCTATAAAAGATACGAATCCCGACACAGTTGAGAAAAATAAAATGACTATAGGTTTGCATAGGCTACAGTATAACCTGCAGAATATTTTCCAACATGGGCTGCATCATAGAGGAGATTCTTTGATACTGATAATACCTGACTTTAGATTCATCTTTTCAATGCAAAAGTTGCTACCACATTCGACCATACTCAGACATATAGTTACGAGACCCGTCCAACTAACAGGAGGATATTTCGTGCAACTATGTATGTCATTACATGGTGACGATGAGCAGAATAGTGATGCTATATCCCTCTTCTTTAGAATATCTACATATAACGAAGCATTTCGGGGATCGTGTGTGTTTGTCGTATTTAACCAATCGGATTGGGGGGTAGAGCACCAAGCATCTTTCCGTGTTGTTCCGAAGGTCGAGAAGAAACGTTTTGGTCTGAAGAGATTTATCGACCACCAGTCTTTAGACCATGGTAATCTCATCTCTAATAACCGGCTAGCGGTGGGTGTTAATTTTAAATCAACCGATTTCCTGTCATGACTGCCCAAATAATCAATTATATTTTTTAGAATGAACTGAACGAGGATACTATCTACCACCGGACTAGTATAACTGTCAATCAGAAGATTGACTTCAGATGGCGGTTTACTTATAAAGCCAAACAATAGGAGCAAACGGGGTTTGCACAAAAACTGAAACAGTAAAACAGTTATATACAATGACATCCACCTTTGATACCCTAGTCAGTCACATTAATAGTGGATCACCACTTACTAACGGCACAATAGCCGATTTCGGTTTACAGGGCCATATAGTCCCTCGAGCCGAGATGATGGAAATTTGGAAGCTTGCGATAACCGCCGGGATGTACTTGAGGCCCAATGAGGTGGTTAATGTCTATGACCATCTTCTTGGAGTGCCTGAGGTTACCTCGTCGCAGATATGGATAGATAAAAAAGATAAAATTGAGCAGCAGCTCCACCCCCCCACAGGAAACACAGCCCAGATCTTCATTCGACAAATGTTAGGAACTCTTCCCTGTTCTGAGTATGAGGGTATGATATCTCTGAAAGGCGACTAATCATCTCGGCTTATCGCGGATGTTATCTGTATTTTTTCTTATAGTACGGGTCCGAAAATGGTTAATGACGTTTTACCGTAGTACGTTATGCTAATGGGATTCGTTAGAATCTAGATAGGGGTGCTGTGTATGCAAAGAACGAAACAAAGTTTCGACGAGATTACCCATTCTCCGATATGGACGTGCTAATCTTAAAACTGAAAATATGTTCTTACTTATCCGAGCGATTTAGTGTGTTTCGGGCAGTTCTGAACACGATAGTAGTCATTCTTTTATTTGATAATGCGTATATTGTTTTAACAGGGAATACAATGGGATTGTTGATGGTAGGATTATTCTTTCGTATTCTGGTCTTGACAGTTCTTCGGTGTCCGATAGCATCAAAAAAATATTCCGATAGGGCTATATTCGATAGGGCCGCGCTTTATAGGGATGAATCTCCAGCAATCCTCTGGGTGCCGTCTAACAGGTCAGATGACTCGTTATATGACTCGTCGGATGGCCTGTTAGATGACGAGTCAGATGATCCGTTAGATGACTCGTCAGATGACCCAGATGACTCGTCGGGTAGCATGCCAGATCGTGATTCTTATATTCGTTAACTCTTTCAGATGGTGATAATAAATACCCGTAAATGAGCGAACACTGTTCGCTCCTTAAAACACTAGAAGAGTTTTGTATGGAAAGGACCACCGCCTTTTCAACATGCCAATGAAATAATCACTAGCTTAGAAAAGACCGATACAACACGACAAATGTATTATAATTTTCCGTGATTGCATGACGCCAAATAAAAGAACGAAACAAAGTTTCGAAAGGTATTTTCGGAATTGGCAGATATTATTAAGAATAATGGTGACGTGTCTATATGCAATTTAAAAGAGCAATTAGACGATCCTGTTTGCTTACATATGGTCAATTTACTATCCTAATCTTTCTCGTTTTTAGGAAGGGTGTCTGATACATTCCGAGGAAAGCTTATCAGCAAGTACCAGCACACCAGGTACTGCGCCACTTTTTAAATTCTCCTGTGATTTCTTTTCTCATATCCGCATCGTTTCTAATAATAGTCCATAGTGCCATACCTTCTGCAAGACCACGATCAAAATCTGAGCCAGTTTTTTTTGTGGCGATAAGTTTATCGAATTTGCTCTGGATACGGTCCCTACGGTCTTGATTGCCCTCTCCGCCATATTTATCACGGAATATAGGACAGCTTGCCCACATATACCGTGTATATAACATGGCGTTTGTTATTTTATTTAGGTCGAACTCTGCCGCTCGGACCAATCCATTTTGGAAATTAGTGTCTCTGGATTTTCCGTATTTATCACGCCCGTATATATTGTAACCGTCTCGTCGAAAACCGCCCCTATTAAAACCGTCCCCATTAAAACCGTCCCTATTATATCCTTTTTTATCATATCCGTCTCTAGATCTTCCGTGTTTGTCATACCCGTCTATGTCGTAACCGTCTCGTCGAAAACCCGTTCTATCAAAACCGCCCCTATTATATCCCTCAACATCATACCCGGCTCTGTCATAACCCCCCACATCATAGCCTTCCCGGTTATACCCGGCTCTATCAAAACCGGCTCTGTCATACTCGGTTCTGTCATACCCGGCTCTGTCATAACCCCCCACATCATAGCCTTCCCGGTCATACCCGGCTCTATCAAAACCGGCTCTGTCGTACTCGGTTCTGTCATACCCGGCTCTGTCATAACCCCCCACATCATAGCCTTCCCGGTTATACCCGGCTCTGTTATATCCCTCTAGATCATACCCCTCTTCATCGTACCCCCTTTGCTCGTGGGCAGGAATGTAGTTTATTAGAATGTCTTCATCAGGGTCATCCTCGTCCCCATCCGTCGTATTATTCCTTATTAATACTCTTATATCCTCTTCCCGCGATCTGATAATACAGGTCCCGGCTGCATATAACATAATATCAGCACCATACAATCCGGCCATTTTTTCTAGAGTAATAGGACTATGCCACTTTTGTCGTTCAAAATACGGTAAGGTCGAATAATCGTATATAAACCCATCCGAACCCCATAGACACAATCCTTGTAAGGGTTTTAATGTTATCGGGCACTGGAACATGTTGTCTATTACGACCAATCCAATTCAATTCATTTTCGTTCTGATGCAACCAATCTCTTAAACCATTTTAGAGGCATCCCTTGGATATAATACTAAAGATGTATCGCAGATACGAGCTGACATTTGAATTCAACTTAGCTTAATAAGAGCAACATGAATAATCTAATGGATGAAATCGAGATAGTAAACTGCTGTGGCGATAGGGTAGCAGTTTTTCAGTCGGATGACACCATCGAGGCTATTAAGAAAAAGGTATCTGATCGTAAAAAGGATCCCATTAAAAGACTAGTCGATAAGGACCATAAAATTTTATATGATTCGGGCCATGGGCACGCAACCATAAAAAAAGAGGATATTAATGGGAATCGCATATATGCAATATTCTAATGGTGAACATCTCTTTTTTCACAAGGGTGTGCCTATACCGGTTAGACCTTAAATTGGATGCAAATAGATTGAACACTTATACGTATGACCGTGGTGTGCATGAACACAATAGTAGCATATATGAAATAGCCTTTTATGACTGTAAGGTCGACTCGGTTAACGAGGCAACTTTTTCATGCCTAATACTTAAAACGAGAAAGACAGATAATATACCGAAGGGCATATGACGCATTTCTCGATGTTCTTGCCAGAAGTATTCAATGCTGCGATTTGTCGTGCAGCGGTCCACCACGACCCTGGTGTATTGACACAGCGTCCTGATAAGATCTTCGATTCATACATTCCTATGAATCGAACAACTTATCATATATTTCCATTCTCTGAATTGGGGGCGGGACACACACTCGTCTCTCCGATCCCCTGTGAGCGGATCATCGCTAAAGCGTGTGCCTCGGTCTCCTTATAAACAATAGAATAGTTCATCAAGGGAATCATCTAGATTTGTCTCTTGTAGCATATAACAACTAAGGTATGAATTCAATTATGACGATATCGGTTCGCCCAGCTCCAGGGTTTAATTCTTCTTGTTATAAGAATGATAAAATGAAATATATTGTTATTATCAGCCATGTACCGTATACGAGCTAGGGCCTTATCGGAAGAAGAGCAGTTCTATAACACGGGGTTTGACCTAGACGGCTTTACACTACAACATGTAATAGATCAAACAGAGGTGCTCTGTCTCGCGGCGGTACGCTGGCAAGGTCTTACCCTGGAATACGTGAAAAAACAAGAGGAGATTTGCCTCGTGGCGCGGCTGAAGCAACAGCGAGATGTATTTTTTGTGACTATCATGTAGCTCGGTTAGATTATTACGAGCGCCAGTTATGTAGGTGCGTTTATTTAGTGTCAAAAATATCTTAGTAGATATAACGTCTTTGTGAGCTTTCCTATGTATCTTCGCAGGTTTTCTATCTGTTATACATGCACCGAACTTTTAGAAAAGTAGATACCGTTTCGCAGCGGCACATGACAGCAGAAACAAAGGAATGTAGTAAATTATTTGGATATCATCAAAGAAAACCGGGGGTTTTCGATGTAAATCCTAGTGCGCCAGTTCCCCCGTGCGTTGAAAAATCAATCAGAAGCGATCTGCAGTGCAGCTATACAGGGTAATTCTCTTACACTGGAATTTGTCAGAAAAAGGACGAAGGCGCTCTGCCTGGAAGCCCTGCGTATGAATAATCACACATCCGGTTATGTAACCCTGAAATTTGTAAAACAACAAACATATATGACGAAGCGGTTCAGAAGGATGTTAATGCCCTAATCTCCGCCAAAAAGTAAACAGATGAGATGTGTCACATGGCAGTGCAGCAGAATGGGGTTCTATTAGAATTCGTAAGAATCCCGACTCCTGCAATTTGTCGTGCAGCAGTCCAAAATAACTCTCGTGCAATGGATTTCGTTAAAAACAGAGTCAGATGACTCAATGGGTTACACGATCGCATCGAAAGCGCCTTGTATCCGCCTGTGAGAAAACCGTGACGTTTAGTCGTGAAGCTTATCAAACTATCATACGTAAGACGTCCATAACCCTGACCATCCCTTTCCCAATAAACCCGAAGTTGTTCATCGATCCTCTCTTTCAACTCATCCGATATGTGGGTAACAGTATAAGGCAAATCTATCGCCAGCATGGTGAAGGGCATAGATCCATTCAGTTTTGATGACCTCGTAAAACAGAAGCTCTAAGCCCGTGCTAGAACACTTATTAATGCGATATCGCATATTTTCGTTAGAGATTTGGTATAACTGAATCTATAGGTTAGTTAATATGAGGGTATCGAGGCACCTGCTTTAGCGACGGTTACCAGAATGGCCGCGCCATGTAATATGCATATGAGTTTCTCGAGCAGGACGACTGTACCCCACACTCACTCCATGGGTATATATAAGAAGATCTTCGATTTAGAGAAATGTGTCATCTGCACAGAAAAACCAACAAAATATACATTTCTCCCATGCAGACATAAAGCCATCTGTAAGTACTGTTTACAGCAATATAGAGAGCGGTTCTGTCCCATTTGTAGGAATGAGATTATTGCTATGGCCTGATCGTGAAAATTGGGATTTGTGAGCGAACAGCCAAATGAGCGAACACTGTTCGCTGATGAAGCAGAAAACCTCAAGACGATAAACCGATTTTTGTAAAAAAAAAAGATAGGATTTTTATAACATTGAACTGAAAATTGTCTAGTAAGATATACAAAACACCGGTTATCGGATATAGTCACTATTATAAAGAAAATGCCCTATACCATACAAAACCCGAATGATTATACACCCAATGAGAGAAAACATAAATTGACAGAAGGGATTGATTCTATGAATCCGTCTACTAGGGGGGGTCCAGACACTAAAAGCCCTAAAAAGGATGATCCACATCATTCCAACCAAACCCCTGCCCCGTCTGTAGAACTCTCCAAAATCTGATATACTCGTGAGTGTATCCTCCTAAGATTAATCTTTCTCGTTTTTAGGAGGGTGTCTTATATATTCGAGGGAAGCTTATAAGCAGCGCACCTGTGGCTGCGCCACCTTTTAAATTCTCCTATGATTTCTTCTCTTATATCCTGCTCGTTTCTAATAATAGTCCATAGTACCAGACCTTCTGCAAGACCACGATCAAAATCTGAGCTAAATTTTTTTGGGGTGATACGTTTATCGAATTTGTTCTGGATACGCTTACGTGCTTGATCGTCCCATCCGCCATATTTATTACGGAATATAGGACAGCTTGCCCACATATACCGTGTATATAACTTGGGGTCTTTTATTTTATCTAGATCGAACTCTGCCGATCGAAGCCCATTTTGGAAATTAGTTTTTCTAGATCTTCCGGATTTGTCATGCCCGTATAGATCGTAACCGTCTCGTCGGAAAGCCATTCTATCAAAACCGTTCCCATTGTATCCGTCTCTATTATATCCGTCTCTGTCATACCCGTCTCTGTTATATCTCTCACTATCATACCCGTCTCTGTTATATCCCTCGTCATCATAGCCGTCTCTGTCATAACCAGCTCTATCAAATCCGGCTCTGTTACGACCATCTCTATTAAAACCGGCTGCGTTATACCCGTCTCTGTTATATCCCTCGTCATCATACCCGTCTCTGCCATATCCCTCAGCATCATACCCGGCTCTGTCATAACCATCTATATAAAAACCGGCTTCGCTATATCCCTCAGCATCATACCCGTCTCTGTTATATCCCTCGTCATCATACCCGTCTCTGCCATATCCCTCCTCATCATATCCCTCCTCATCATATCCCTCCTCATCATATCCCTCCTCATCATATATCTCCTCATTTTCCTTCCCTTGCTCGTGGGCAGGAATGTAGTTTATTAGAATGTCTTTATCAGGGTCACCCCCATCCGTCGTATTATTCCTTATTAATACTCTTATATCCTCTTCCCGCGATCTGATAATACAGGTCCCAGCTGCATATAACATAATATCAGCACCATACAATCCGGCCATTTGTTTTCGAGTAATAGGGCTATACCAATTTTTTCGTTCAAAATACGGTAAGGTCGAATAATTGTATATAAACCCATCCGAACCCCATAGACACAATCCTTGTAAGGGTTTTAATGTTATCGGGCACTGGAACATGTTGTCTATTACGACCAATTCACGCGCTACTCTTCCATCCTAGTGGTTATGGGTCAGAAATTTATTCGTTAATCGGACTATCTCCGATAAAATTGAATTTTATAAAACGATATATTAACTGATGGAGGCCAAAACAATCGATAGGATTGTTATAGACCAGGACTACATCCTATTCGGCGATTATGAGGATATTTCCGAGGTTACAGACGACCAACCGTCGTCGGGTGGAACAATAATGTTTACTCTTAAAGGTAATAACTGCAAACCTATCAAAGGAAACTATTTAATTAGAAGCGTTGATACTGGTACTGAAGATGGATCTTTTATTATTATCCATTTGGAAGGGCTCGATACATGCAAAATCGTGAGATATTTAGAGGAATTAGAAGGAAATAGGATGTATAACCACCCACATGCCTGGTCGAGATACGATTGGTGCCATAGAATATACTGGCCACCTGAGGAGGATTCGGATAGCAATCTTTATTTCGGCACATTGAACAACTTAAAGATTATACCTACCGATTGCATTCAGGGCGACTGGTATTACGGTCTGAGGCTTGTGAATGAAGAAGGGGAGAGCTTCGTCCATATCCTCTGTGACCCCGACCTGAAAATATTTGGAGAAGATGAAAGTTCATGGGATGAAAGCACCCACTGTAATCTGCGAGTTAATGAAAATCTATTTAGGGCATAATCGGCTAAAGAGCATCTTTTATGCAAGATTCCTCGTATAATATACTGCTATAATGCCCGGGCGTCATGTTTTAGAACATCTGTATTATCGGGAAATATAGTCTATAAAATTTAAGTTATCCAGGATGGGCCCTTACATAAAAGACTGAATGACCATCGCTTCTATAATACACCTCTAGTAAACAGTCAGTCATTACAGTGCCTGCATAGAAACCCAATAGAATGCATGTGATTTAGTTAAAAAGGAGGGTGACATTTGTTTTAACTCATAGCGATACTATCGCTGAGAATACCGAAAGTCACATTAATTTTCCTATACACGGGAGTAGCTGGATACTATAACATAAATAAAGAATAGGATCTCACACCCATATAGTAGTGTGAAACCATTGCTATAAGTATTCGAATTTCGGCCCGCATAACCCCTATAACATTTTTCTGGGCGATATTAAGGATTCTTCTTATCCGATATTTTGATGTTGGCAATCTTGACAGGGTCTACTATTTGGAAATAACCCATTGCTGATCCTAGCCACGTAAAATGTCTTTTTTAGCTAAGTCTTTAGTGGGCAAAATACGAGTGAATCTATGTATCGCATGGGCTCAGCATGTAAACTCTTATGTTGGCTCCTATTATCGCGAACGCTGTTCGCTCTGTCTGTGTTGGTTTTCGCCATAAATCTTATTTCTAATACACGCTGCCATCCGTAAAGAACCAGAAAATTGTAAATATCCCAATGTTATCGGCCTTTTGATCTTTTTTTGGCAGGTCCTCCATTAGCATATATCCGTCAAATCGGCACATATTCACCATATCGGGAATTATTTACTAGTATTAGTGCAAACTTGTTTGAAAGAATGATGGCGCACGTAAGATGCTCGACTAAATAAATATTTCACAAAAGTTCGGGATATGCGTATCGAGCGGGCAGACTTCCCTGCAATCTGGACTTGTCATGGTCTGATAGATCCCTCAATAACCCTTCTCCTGATACCACGGCGACAAAAACCAAATTAAAGATAGATCGTATGAAATTATAGATGGATAATAGCCAGAACGCTTCCGGATCTTCCTTGGAATTTCGGGCATACCCTTCTATAGAAAATTCATACCGTAAGCCGTTTCTAGATCTAGTGAGAGAGAACGAATCAGGAGATCTCTGGTGTGTAACAGAAAAGGTCCATGGAGCAAACCTATCATTCATTACTGATGGGGATGGGATAAAAATGGCCAAACGCAGCGCTATTATCCATGAAAAGGATCATGCAAACTTCTTTCATAGCGATATAGTTTTTAAAAAAATGCGATCAAAAATTATAAGTCTATATAACTCCTGGGGTGGGGATGGGCCTATTATAGTCTACGGTGAAATCTTCGGAGGGTATTATCCAACCGCAACACAGCATTATAAACATGTCCAAAAAGGAGTTTATTACACCAGTGAGGTCGAGTTTTATGCATTTGATATCTATCTACTTGGTCTTGGGAAATTCATGGACTATGACAACACGATTGAGCTATTCCAGGAAAATGGGATATTACACGCCCCAATATTGTTTATGGACTGTCTGGACGGGTGTCTGGAGTGGTCCTCACGTTTTAAAGATAATGACTCAACCATACCGACCCTACTGGGGAATGACCATATCAAACATAACATGCGAGAGGGCCATGTTATTAAACCTATAAAGGCAGGTTTCTTGAATAAAGGGTCACGTGCAATAGTGAAAGATAAAAATGAAAAATTTCTGGAGAGCCCCCTAAGAAACAAGAAAACGGAGACTCCGGTCGATCAAGCGGTATTTATGTTGATAAATCGGCAACGATACGCAAACGTTATATCCAAGATGGGTCTTGTTACACCCGTTGACATCCCACAGATAATAGAATACTTCATGCTAGATATTTCGGAGGAATGGGAGAAAGACAACCCCTGTTTGTCATTGGATCAAAAGAAGGTGATCAAATCGAAGATTGGAAAGTTTGCAGTTAAAACTATGAGAAAAGATGAGATAATAAATAAACGGGTTGCGTCAATCCTAACCCATAGGGTAGCACCACCGCACCTCTCCTTGTAGTGAAGATTCTGATAGCAATTATTTAACCAATTGCACTTGAGCTAATTCTCACAACCTCAGACATACAGTACCACTTATATTGTATATTTTATATATTGTAGTCACTTATTGGTACTCAATCAGTAAATACCTGCTGAGTCACTACCCTCCACAGCGACCTCGCATAGCTTTAAATAGTCGGTGGTCATATTAGCCCGAATAGTGGATCCAAACGTGTTTGTGGGCATTTCGCCCTGGCCCAAGCGCCTCCTCCACCGAACATGGTAAAGTCACAGCGAGTAGTATATAAAATGATAGTTCTGGCGCAGCAAACCATATCCCAACCCATAGGGTAGCACCGCGCCTCCCAACGGTTGTTCAGAAAAACAAGAGTAATAAATCATAGAAAGGAAAACTTGCCGCTTATAATTAAAAATACAAAGTAGTGTTTAAGCATTCGTTGACATTCGCGTAACTCTTCCGTTCAAACCCCCTGTTGATTCTGCATAAGAAATATCAATAATGTATCCTTAAAGGTAATAACTTACCTAGTACAGAAAATTATTTTAGAATTATATCAGTTCTGACGATCCAATGGAGAAGGATGACGAACCTATTGATAGGAGTTACTTCCTTGAAAATTCCCTTTTGAATGCTGTCCCAGATAGTGAGTTGTTGGAGGCCATATTACTAAAAAATGCAAGAACATCAGCGCTGATGGCATACACCCCGGGAGATCTCCCTGACTATCTATGAGCGAGTTAAAAGAAAAAACGCTGGATTTATTGATAAGAGGGATCAGCAAGACTGATCAGAAGAGGACTGAGTTTTTATTCCAACGCCTGTTTAATTCCGTCTATTATAAAAAGAAGGGACTAGTAGGATGTCAAAAGAAAACCCTCACGGCGGACCATCTGTAATGAAGAACTATATTGGGTTTATACCCCAAAATGGCTACGCTTTTCCTTTATAAAAAAGATCGGCGACGTTTTTAATAAAAAATGGATAAGTATAGATCCGGCTATCGAAAAGAGTAGTGAGAGGGTTTATAACAAAAAAATGCAGGATCAGGGACTGGAGGCATTCTATCTCGCGGTTATCCGGCAGAATTAATTCGCATTAAATATGTGATAGAGCATAGGCAATCTTATAAAATGATACCATCTTGTTGTCATACATAATGATTATAATAAGTCATGTATACTCTGCGTGTGGTCACAACAACATGCCGTATGTAGAACCTCTCATAATAATTACAAATATATTTTTTTATGTGCGCCATTTATATGTGTAGTAAATTTTCCGGTCCCGTATTATTATTAATGTACACAAATAACATATATGATATGGTATTGGCGGGACCGGAAAATTTACTACACATATAAATGGCGCACATAAAAAAATATATTTGTAATTATTATG
>Ga0224499_10000176_pt1 | contig 15808 bp, 13 predicted proteins | sample SF_Jul11_sed_USG_3_FD_168125 | JGI IMG/M metagenome (GOLD analysis project Ga0224499, IMG submission 168125) | Sediment microbial communities from San Francisco Bay, California, United States - SF_Jul11_sed_USGS_24 | ecosystem: Environmental > Aquatic > Marine > Sediment | place: USA... | reverse complement strand
GTTATTTTTTCTCAAAGGGGAATGTTGAAAAAAGCCGCCAGCGGCGTTCTCGCCATTTTGCCGTGCTCACGTACTCTCTGTACGCTCCGCGCGTCAAAATGGCTGGGGCCTTGCTGGGCGGACTTTTTTCAACATTCCCTCCAGCTGATGATGGCTGTCTCCTCTTGGGCCTGTATCTGCCATGGGAATGAAATATTCAACAGTTCCCAAAGAGAAAATCCCTCATAAGTTTGGAGAGATCTCTTGACAGGAAGGAGTGTCATGAATAGGATGAGAAAACCTTTAAGACTCATCCAGTGAGGTGAGTAAGGAGAAAAAAACATGCTCGTGGCCGTTAAAAGGGCCCACAATCTTAGACCTTTCTCATACCATATGGAGAAGGGTTTTTTTATGCCTATAACGCTAAAATATTCAAGGAGTATGTTAATTTAATTCATGACTTCAATTCCCAACGAGCGGTTGTTGATGGACGCACAAGAAGTGTCCAGGGCCTTATCCAGGATTAGTCATGAAATTCTTGAGCGAAATAAAGGCTCTCAGGATTTAGCTTTAATTGGTATTCGCACAGGGGGAGTGTATCTGGCAAAAAGGTTAGCCACTCGTATTCAGCAAATTGAACAACGTGACATTCCATTCGGAGAACTGGACATCACGTTATATCGGGATGATTTGTCAATTCGTAAAGATCAACCAGAGATACGAAAAACGTCAATTCCATTCAACATTTCCGGTTTAAAGATCGTCTTGGTCGATGATGTGTTGTTCACCGGCCGTACTATTCGGGCGGCCTTGGATGGGCTTATGGACTTGGGACGTCCTGCAGAAATTCAACTCGCAGTGTTAGTTGATCGAGGGCATCGACAGCTTCCCATTCGTGCCAATTATGTTGGGAAAAGTATTCCTACTGCCCGCGAGGAAAATGTCCAAGTCTTTTTTGAAGAATTAGGACAGGTTGATCGGGTCTCTATCATCACGGGATCACGCGACCAATGACTTGGAAGCGCAAGGACTTATTGACCATTGCGGAATTATCGGTTGATGAAATAGAACTGATTCTGACGACGGCGGAGTCGTTGAAAGAAGTTGGTGGACGAGATATCAAAAAGGTGCCTGCCTTACGTGGCAAAACCGTCGTCAACTTATTTTTTGAACCCAGCACACGGACCCGAACCTCTTTTGAATTGGCCGCTAAACGATTGAGCGCAGATGTCATTAATTTTTCTCCATCGACCAGTAGTGTGGTCAAGGGAGAAACACTCATCGATACGGCACGCAATATCGAGTCAATGCAAGCAGATATTATTGTTCTTCGGCATTCTTCGCCTGGTGCAGCGGATCATTTAGCCAGATTTGTTCAATCTTCGGTCATTAATGCCGGAGACGGCTGGCATGAGCATCCCACCCAAGCGCTATTGGATGTCTATACCATTAAAGAAAAAAAGAAACAGATCGAAGGGCTCATCATTGTGATTGTTGGAGACGTGGCTCATAGCCGTGTCGCTCGATCGAATATTGCCGCCTTAACCAAATTGGGGGCTGAGGTACGGGTTGTGGCCCCGCCGACCATGTTGCCACTGGGTGTGGAACGACTTGGCGTCAAGGTGTTTTATCGATTCGACGACGCACTCATTGGAGCCGATGCCATTATGATGTTACGTTTGCAGCGAGAAAGGCTTGGGCGAGCTTTGCTCCCAAGTACGCGGGAATATGCCAACTTATTTTGTTTAACCCCAGAACGCCTTCAGTTGGCCAAGCCCGAGGCGATTGTCATGCATCCAGGCCCTTTAAATCGAGGAGTTGAAATCTCGCCTGCTGTCGCGGATAGTTCTGCTGCGGTCATTTTAAATCAAGTGACCAATGGTGTATCAGTGCGGATGGCCTTAATGTATTTATTGTCAGGGGCTGCTTAACTCTTATCGAAAACGAGAATTATGAACAACGTATCGTCAAATCAAATTAAATTCCCAACTGTCTGCCTTCAGGGTGGAACCGTCATTGACCCTGGTCATGTGAATGGTCGAGCTGATGTCCTCATCCAAAATGGGAAAATCGTGGAAGTTGGGTATCCCCTCAAAAATTCTGTTAAACACGATGCTTCCGTTACCATCCTTGATGCGAGTGGGTGGATCGTCGCTCCTGGACTCGTAGATCTTCATTGTCATTTGCGGGAACCGGGGTTTGAATATAAGGAAACGATTCAAACCGGTTCCGCCTCGGCCGTCGCCGGAGGCTTTACCTCTATCTGTTGTATGCCCAACACGCAGCCCGTGAACGATAACGCCGCCATCACACAATTTATGTTAACCAAAGGTCAGGAGGCCGGGAAGGCCCGAGTCTTTCCGATAGGGGCCATTACCAAAAATTCAGATGGTGAAGAGCTTGCGAACATTGGCGAACTTGTGGGAGCCGGCTGTGTGGCGATTTCTGATGATGGCCGTCCCGTGATGAATAGTTTAGTCATGCGCCGCGCGTTGGAGTATGCCAAAGCGTTTGGCGTTCCCGTGGTCGATCATTGTGAAGATTTGCATTTGACCGATGGCGGGTGCATGAACGAGGGAGTGGTCTCCACGGAGTTAGGTATGCCAGGGATTCCCGATGCTTCGGAAGAAGTCATGGTGGCTCGGAATCTTGCCCTTGCCGATCTCACCGGTGTCTGTGTTCATTTGGCGCATTTAAGCACCGCACGTTCAGTGGAGCTCGTTCGTCATGCGAAAGGCCAAGGGCTTCCGGTGAGTGCAGAAGTCTGCCCGCATCATTTCTCCATTACCGAAGAAATGGTCCGTGGTTACAAGGCGAATGCGAAAATGAATCCACCTCTTCGAACCAATGAAGATATGCAAGCTCTCAGGCAGGGCTTAGTTGATGGCACGATTGATGTGATTGCCACCGATCATGCCCCTCATGCACTTCAAGAAAAACAATTGGAGTTTGATGCCGCACCCTTTGGCATTGTCGGGTTTGAAACCGCCCTACCGTTGACCCTTCGACTCGTTCAGGAGGGCGTGTTGTCTTTGGAGCAGGCCCTTGATAAGTTGACTCGCGCTCCGGCTCAATTGTTTCATCTTCCTGTAGGCTCACTTACCCCAGGAAGTTTGGCCGATGTGGTCATATTCGATCCAGAAGAAGAATGGGTGGTCGACCCCGAACAGTTTCAATCCAAAAGTCGCAATACCCCCTTTGGTGGCATGACGGTCAAAGGAAAAGTCAAGATGACCTTGGTAGAAGGTCGGTTGGTTTATGATGGCCGTTAACCCATGGCAAGGAAGCGTGTGAATTGGGGAATGATAGGATTTTTTGTGGAAATGTGCGCCTTGACCATATGGGTTGGTGGATTGATTGTCATTATCGCTGTGGTCATTCCAGCAGTATTTAATTCGTTTGGGATGGAACCTGCCGGTCGGTTCTTACGTCGCGTGTTTGATGGTTATGGATACTTGAACGTTGGAATATTATGTGTTTTGAGTCTCGTGGCCTTCCTTCGTTATCGTACGCATGGCCAAGATCCTTCTCATTTATTTTCTGTCACGGCAGGGGAGTGGTGGCTTCTTGGCGGAATGTTTGTCGTAACAGTTGGAATTCTAGGAATCTTGGGACCTCAGGCTATTGCCTTACAAGAGGAAGCCTTTGAAGCTGTATCCAAAGAGCAAAAAGAATTGGCGTACGCCCAATTTTTTCGCGTGCATATGATCGTACGTGCGTTACATCTTGTGAATGTGGGACTGGCATTTTCGTTATTTATTCTCAAATTACGGAAAACACTTGTTCATCATTTAGCGGATGCTCGCTGAGATTTTTTTGTCCAAAATACCATGAGACGAAAGACTAACAAGGTGATGATATGAAGCCAGCGCTCTTGGCCTTAGCTGACGGTACCGTGTTTAAAGGACAAGCCCTCGGCTTTGAAGGGGAAACGATTGGTGAAGTGGTCTTCAATACCGCCATGACCGGATATCAAGAGATTTTGACGGATCCTTCTTATAAAGGCCAGATTGTCCTGATGACCAGTACCCAAATAGGAAATTATGGCGTGACACCGGAGGATGACGAATCTCGTCGGATATGGGCAGAAGGATATATTGTGCGAGAGGCCTCTAAACGGATGAGCAATTGGCGTGGGCGTCAAACGTTTGAAGAATATTTGCTCCACCATAAGATGGTGAGTATTCAAGGGATCGATACCCGCGCCTTAACGAGTCATTTGCGAGAAAGAGGATCTCAAATGGGCGTGATTTCTCATGTAGACCTTGATGAAGAGTCGCTGTGTGCCAAGGCCCAGGCCGCACCTTCCATCGTTGGTCGGGACTTAGTACATGAAGTGACATGTACTTCTTCCTATCAATGGTCAAGAGGAAGCATGGCTCTTTGTTCTGATGGGAATAACACTTCCCAGTCCGAAGAAACTACACACGCTTCTTCTTATAAAGTCGTGGTCATGGATTTTGGGGTAAAACATCATATTCTTCGAAGTTTGGTGGATATGGGATGTGAGGTCCAGGTCGTGCCGGCCTCCACATGTGCAGATGATATTCGTGAGCTAGAGCCTGACGGCCTGTTTTTATCTAATGGTCCCGGTGATCCTGAAGGAGTACCGTATGCCGTGAAAACGGTGAAGACATTACTTCATTGGAAGCCCATATTTGGTATTTGTTTAGGGCATCAGATTTTGGGCTTGGCTTTAGGCCTGGCCACTCATAAATTACCATTTGGACACCATGGGGCTAACCATCCCGTTATGGATCTTCGGACAAGAAAGATCGAAATTACGTCTCAAAACCATAATTTTGCCGTAGACCTTCCCCACAAAGGACAAGAAGGCGCCATTTGGGCAACTCAACAATTTGACACCGCTATTGGCCGAATGGAAGTCACTCATCGAAGTCTGAATGATGGATGTTGCGAGGGGATAGTTGGGCTGGACAGTCCTGTTCTTTCCGTCCAATATCATCCAGAAGCCTCCCCGGGTCCTCATGACTCGTCTTATCTCTTCCAACAATTTATTGACATGATGAGAGGGTCGAGAGATGGGTAACAAAATTTCTTGGGCTCTCCTCTTTCTGTTCTTCTTAAGTGGATGCATTCATGTGGAGGTATTTTCTGGTAAAGGAGAATTACAGGAAACCACCATATCAGGCGAAGGCAGGGATAAAGTCCTCTTAATTGACATCTCGGGGGCGTTAACCACGAAGAAGGACTCTGGGCTTCTTTCTGAACCAAGCCTTCCCGCTCGCCTCAAAGAAGAATTAACGAAAGCTGAAAAAGACGATCATATTAAAGCCATTATTCTTCGTATCAATACACCTGGAGGAACCGTCACATCTTCAGATATTCTGTATCACGAGCTTCAGGAATTTAAAGAGAAGCAAAAGGTCCCCATTATTGCCTCCATTATGGATTTAGGAACGTCCGGCGGCTATTACGTGGCCATGGCTTCAGACTATATTTTTGCACATCCTTCGACGATTACAGGGAGCATAGGGGTGATCATGCTCACACTCAATGGGCAAGGATTCCTGGAAAAAATTGGGATTGAACCCACCACGATTATTTCAGGCCCTAAAAAATCCATGGGGTCGCCGTTTCGTGCCATGAAGGAAGAAGAACGTGCCATTTTTCAAGACGTCATTGACAGGCTATACGCTCGCTTTCTTGCTGTAGTGAAACAAGGAAGACCTAATTTACATACGTCAAAGATTCGCCAATTGGCAGATGGGCGAATTTACACTGCAGATATTGCCAAAACCGAAGGATTAATTGATGAGATTGGTTATTTAGATGATGCGATTGACTGGGCAAAAAAGACGGCGAAGCTAACCGAAGCACAAGTGGTGACCTATACCCGGAGTCGCCCTGAAACTCATCAAAATATCTATTCTCATTTTGAAGCTCCCACGGTGGGGCCATTGGGATTCCCTCAAATCAATGCCAATTCTGTGGTGGGGGCATTACAGGGTGGAACCCCTCAGATGATGTATATGTGGATTCCTTGATGATTTTGGGTCATTGAAATGAATCCTTCATTATTATTCAAACGTCGGATATCCCAAGCGATCTATTTCGCCCTTATATGCCTGTTTACCGTAGCCTGTCATAAAGCACCAGGCACAGCCCGCGATCAATTAATATATATTTCGGAAGAAAAAGAAATTGCCTTAGGGCTTTCGGCATTTCGGGAGGTGCTGAAAAATGCTCCTTTAAGTAAAGATCCGAAAGTCACCCTTATGGTGAATCGTGTCGGACAACGAATTGCCAAAGCCGCCAATAAACCCGAATATATATGGGAATTTGCGGTCATTGATGATGACGAACAGGTGAATGCTTTTGCGCTTCCTGGTGGAAAAGTCGCCGTGTTTACAGGAATTTTAAAATTTACGAAAACAGAAGGCGGACTCGCCACGGTGATGGCGCATGAAGTCGCGCATGCTCTTCAGCGCCACGGCGCTGAACGCTATAGCCGAGGAATACTTGAGCAGATTGGACAACTTGGCGCCTTGGCAGGAGCCGCGGCCGGGGGCATTGATCCCGGTGTGGCGATAGGTGCCATGAGTGCGTATGGCGTTGGCGTGGCCTTGCCGAATTCTCGCGAACAGGAAACGGAAGCCGATTTTATTGGCTTACAATTAATGGCAAAGGCGGGGTATGACCCACACGAAGCCGTTCCCTTTTGGGAACGGATGAGTGGATGTCCGAGAAAAATGATCGGAAAATTTTGTTTTCGCACTCAAAGTGCTGTTCCGGAATTTTTGTCCACTCACCCATCCGATGTGACCCGAATTAATCAAATAGAAGCCTGGATTCCGCAGGCGATGAGATTTTATCGCCCAGAGTTGTCAGATTCGACCACCGACAACCCATCTAACCCTTCTTTTAAATGAGATTGAAATCATTCTGAGAATTATATATGCCTCGCCGAAATGACATTCATCGAATTTTTTTAATAGGGTCTGGACCTATCGTCATTGGACAGGCTTGTGAATTTGACTATTCAGGCACGCAAGCTTGCAGGGCACTGAAAGAAGAAGGCTATGAAGTGGTGTTGCTCAATAGCAATCCAGCCACCATTATGACGGACCCCGATCTTGCAGATCGGACGTATGTTGAACCCATTACTGTGGAAGTTGTGGAAGCTATTTTTGAACGAGATCGTCCTGATGCACTCTTGCCCACCATGGGTGGACAAACGGCGTTAAACGTGACGGTCGAGCTAGTCAAGCAAGGAATCCTGGAGAAATATGGCATCACCTTAATTGGGGCGTCCTATGACTCTATTCAAAAGGCTGAAGATCGAGATCTCTTTAAGCAAGCCATTGAACGCATCGGTCTCAAAACAGCTGCCAGTGGATCGATTCGCTCACGAGAAGAAGCGTTGCAACTCATTGAAGAGATCGGATTCCCAGCCATTGTCCGTCCTTCATTTACTCTCGGAGGGGCAGGAGGGAATATTGCCTACAATCGGGAAGAGTTTGATCGGTATATCGATTGGGCCTTAGTGACCAGCCCAGTGAGCCAAGTACTTGTGGAAAAATCATTATTAGGGTGGAAAGAATATGAATTAGAAGTGATGCGGGATTCCAAAGACAACGTGGTCATTGTGTGTCCTATTGAGAATGTGGACCCCATGGGTGTGCATACGGGGGACAGCATCACGGTAGCGCCGGCCATGACCTTGTCGGATAAAGAGTATCAATATATGCGTGATGCCGCGATACGGATCATTCGTGAGATTGGCGTTGATACCGGCGGATCGAATATTCAATTTGCCGTCAATCCGGACAACGGGGAACTTATCGTTATTGAAATGAATCCTCGCGTTTCCCGCAGTTCCGCCTTGGCGTCGAAAGCCACCGGGTTTCCGATTGCGAAAATTGCCGCAAAATTAGCAGTGGGGTATACCCTGGATGAAATTCCTAATGACATTACGCAAGTCACCAAAGCATGTTTTGAACCAACCATTGATTATGTTGTTGTCAAAATTCCACGATTTACGTTTGAAAAATTTGAAGGGATTGATCGGACCCTGACGACCCATATGAAATCGGTCGGAGAAGCCATGGCCCTGGGAGGGACGTTTAAGGAATCCTTACAAAAGGCCATTCGATCTCTTGAAACGGATCGATACGGATTGATGTCCTTACAGGGGCTAGATGGCAAACTAGAACCCCATGTAGTCTCTCATCCACTATTTGACACGCTTCAAAACACCCTTAAGATACCAACGGCTGATCGACTGTGGCACGTAGCCGATGCCTTCCGAATTGGGATGTCTATTGAAGATGTCTATAAACAAACAAAAATTGATTCCTGGTTTTTAGATGAAATACTTCAAATCATCACCTTTGAAGCCGAATGGGTACGTGTTTGTCAGCCCTTCCTAGGAAGCGGATCTAAGACGGAGAAACCAGTTTCCCTACCTGAGCCCCTCGTCTCTCTACTTTATCATGCAAAAAAACTCGGTTTTTCTGACCACCGGTTGGGACAATTAATTGGACGTCATGAAGATTGGATTCGTCATGTACGACTGAATGAAAAGGCCAATCAAACTACGGTGTTTAAGCGCGTTGATACGTGTGGTGGAGAGTTTGAAGCCCACACGCCATATTTATATTCTTCATCAGGAACAAGTTGTGAAGCGCAACCAACTCAACAGCGAAAAATCATGATCTTAGGTGGGGGACCCAATCGAATTGGGCAAGGCATTGAATTTGATTATTGTTGTGTTCATGCTGCCATGGCTCTACACGAAGAGGGCATAGAGACCATCATGGTCAATTGTAACCCGGAAACAGTCAGCACGGATTACGATATTTCTGATCGTTTGTATTTCGAGCCCTTAACCAAAGAAGAAGTCTTGCGAATTATCCAAACCGAACAACCTCAAGGTGTCGTTGTGCAATTTGGAGGACAAACGCCTCTAAAATTGGCTGTGCCTTTAGCCCAAGAAGGTATCACCATTGTTGGAACCCAGCCAGATGCCATTGACCGTGCTGAAGACCGAAAGCGATTCAGTGATATGATAACGGAGTTAAACCTGCAACAGCCTAGAAACGGGATGGCCCGTTCGTCACATGAAGCACATATCATCGCGGTCAATATTGGATATCCAGTCATGGTTCGTCCGTCCTATGTGTTAGGTGGGCGGGCCATGCAGATTATTTATGATGCCTCATCTCTCGACCGGTATCTTCAGGAAACGGCTTTTGACTTGGGTTCCCATCCCTTGCTGGTTGATGATTATTTAGAAGATGCCATTGAAGTGGATGTTGATGCGATAGCGGACGGAACGGATGTCGTGGTGGCAGGAATTATGGAGCATGTGGAAATGGCGGGCATTCATTCTGGTGATTCGGCCTGTTCGTTGCCTCCACATTCTCTTTCCCAAGATACGATTCAGACCATCAAGACACAAACGACCCTTTTAGCCAAAGAACTCCAAGTCATTGGGCTCATGAATATTCAATATGCGGTAAAAGAGGATCAGATCTATATCCTAGAAGTGAATCCTCGTGCTTCTCGAACGGTACCATTTGTGAGTAAAGTCATTGGCGTACCGTTAGCAAAGTTGGCAATGAAGGTGATGGCAGGTCAAACGTTGCGAGATCTGGGTTTCCTCCACGTGCCGCAATGCTCACACATCGCTATAAAAGAGGCTGTATTTCCCTTTACCAAACTGGGGGTTTCCGATGTCTTATTAGGCCCAGAAATGCGGTCGACGGGTGAGGTCATGGGAATCGATCAAAGTTTTGGATGGGCTTTTGCCAAATCTCAAACGTCAACTGGACTGCCGATGCCATTGAACGGGGCTGCACTTTTAAGTGTAAAAGATGCAGATAAACCATCAGCTCTTGGCATCGCTCAATGCCTGGTGAACCTAGGTTTTTCCATTTCAGCGACTAAGGGAACGGCAGCGTTCATACAAGAACATGGAATAACGGTACAGACCGTCAATAAGGTTAATGAGGGACGTCCACATATTGGGGATTTAATTAAAAATAAAGATTTGGCCATGGTGATCAATACGGTTAGCGATAAAACGTCACAAGAAGATTCGGCTTCAATTCGAACCGCCGCTGTATTTAATAATGTTCCCTATTTTACCACGATGCAAGGAGCCAAAGCGGCTATCTTGGGTATTGAAGCCATGAAAAAAACAGCCATGACCGTGAAAAGCTTGCAAGAGTATCATCAGGGCCATGCTTGAAATTTCGCCCAAGATTACCTTGTTCATAGTCATTTCATGATTAATAGGTGGAGTTGTCGATTATGAAAGTTCCCATGACAAAAAAAGGTTATGAAGCGCTACAAGCCGAACTCACTCGTCTGCGCCGGGAGGAGCGGCCTAAGGTGATTCAAGCCATTACTGAAGCTCGCGAACATGGTGATTTAAAGGAAAATGCCGAGTATAAAGCCGCGAAAGAGCATCAACAATTTATTGATACTCGGATGGCCGAATTGGAACATAAGCTGGGAAGCGCTCAAGTTGTTGAAATAGCCCGTGGCGAAAGTGAGACCGTGGTATTTGGTGTGACCGTGGCCGTGTTAAATATGGAGACTCAAGAAGAAAAGCGCTACACCTTAGTAGGCCAAGATGAAGCGGATTTAAAGAAGGGGTCGATTTCTGTTCAGTCGCCCATTGGTCGAGCGTTAATTGGTCATCGGGTTGGCGACATTGTAGAAGTGCATCGCCCAGCCGGAATGATTGACTATGAAATCCAGTCGATTTGTTTTGAGGAGCAGCCCTAATGCCATCAGCTATTTCACTCGTGACCTTATTAACAGACTTTGGCGAAACGGATTATTTTGTTCCCAGCATGAAGGGGGTCATGTTGGGGATTAATTCTCAAATTCGTACCGTAGATCTCACTCACGGTATTCCGCCACATGGAATTGAGCAGGCGGCATTTTTTTTGAAATCTTGTTATGAATACTATCCTGACGGCACCGTGCATGTGGTTGTGGTTGACCCAGACGTCGGAAGTGATCGCCGCGCGCTTCTGGTATCAACTGCACGATACTTTTTTATCGCACCGGACAATGGAGTGTTAAATTATATTTTCAAACAAGATTCATCCGTAGAAGTTCGGGCCATTGAGAATAAGCAATACCGGCTAGATTCGGCTGGAGCAACATTTGATGGAAGAGATTTATTTGCTCCCTCTGCAGCTTGGTTAACGAAAGGACAAAGCCCCGGTTCCTATGGACCGTTGATCTATGATTACGTCACGCTTCCTGATGACTCCCCAAAAATGAACCAGCAGGTCCTTGAGGGGCGTATAATGTATATTGATCATTTTGGGAATGGCATTACGAATATTACGCCTGCAGAGATGGAAACCTTTCGATCTGTCACGAAAAAAGAATGTGATGGCCTCACGGTGGGAGATATGACGATTAAAGGGCTCAAAGCCTATTATGGAGAAGGAGCGACGGGGCTTCCCGAAATATTAATCAATAGTAATGGACACCTTGAAATCTTTGTTAAGCAAGGCCGAGCCGTTGATCGCTGCGGATTACAAGTTGGACAAAAAGTAGAATTAATCTAAGACACAAACTTTTGGTCATGGCAGCAAGATATAAGATTCACTGAGCTTTCCCTTTTAGCTCTTTCCCCCTGCGCTTTTTGATGCACGGACAACAGAAATCGCGACTTTAAGAATGTCGACCATTTGTTTTAATTCTTGTAATGTCGCCGAAAGGGGCGGCATCAGAATCATGGTGTTGCCAATTGGTCGAATAAGAAGGCCTAGTGCTCTTGCTGCTATGGCCACGCGATGCCCAATGCGATCGATCATGAGAAACGGTTCTTTGCTTTGTGGATTCTGAACTAACTCGATGCCCACCATATATCCGCATTGTCGGATATCTCCAACCCATGGGTCATCAGCAAGTGTTTTCAGAAAAGCAGAAAGTTTAGGAGTCCGGCGTTGGACTTTGCTTAAAGTTCGTTCAGTTTTAAAAATAGAGAGATTAGCCAGGGCCGCTGCACATCCCAAGGGATTCCCAGTGTAACTATGGCCATGAAAAAATGTTCTTCCTTCATGTGGCTGGCCTAAAAAGGCTGAATAGATTTCATCGGTGGTCAACGTTGCAGCTAAGGGAAGGTAGCCACCGGTCAGTCCTTTGGCGAGAGCCATAATATCCGGATTAACCGCTTCATGCTCACAAGCAAACATGCGTCCGGTTCGACCAAATCCAGTGGCCACTTCATCGGCAATGAATAACACGTGATATTGTCGACACAGTTCACGTAGGTGTTGAAGATACCCTGGAGGGGAGGGAATGAGGCCAGCGACTCCTTGAACCATAGGCTCCACAATCACTCCTGCAATTTCTTCATGTTTTTTTTGAAGAAATGTTTCAAGTGGATCAAGGCAAGCTATCTGACATTGGGGAAATTGTAATGCGAGAGGACACCGATAACAGTAGGGAGCTTCAACATGATGCCGACCGGGAAAGAGCAGCGAAGAAAATGGTTTTTGGAACAATTCGATGCCACTGAGACTCATGCCCCCAACGGTATCACCATGATAAGCCAAGCCAAGATGGATGAACTGCGTTTTGCGTGGTTGAGGGGAAGAACATTGCTGCCAATATTGGATTGCCATCTTGAGGGCAATCTCGACGGCCGTCGATCCATTATCCGAAAAGAAGACTTTTTGGAGGCCTCTCGGGGCTAAATGAACCAGCGCTTTCGCCAATTGAATGGCTGGAGGATGAGACAGTCCTAAGAGTGTGGAATGTGCAATCTGGGTAAGTTGGTGGCGAATTGCCTGATCGATTGTGGGATGTCGATGTCCATGAAGGTTGACCCAAATGGATGATGTCCCATCCAAATAGGCATTTCCGTCCACATCATAGAGAAAAGCCCCTTTCCCACGACTGATAAGAAGGGGTGGTTGCTGTTCCCATTCCTGCATCTGCGTAAAGGGATGCCACACATAAGAGCGGGCATCTTTTTGCAATTGTATGACTGAAGGGGCTGATTTCTTCGGCATTTCTATTAGATGACCTTAAACCTAAATTGAACGATTTTCTATGGCGACCTACACCAATCCCTTGCGCGCCAGAGATATTAAAAAAACCTCGACAGACTAAATGAGTCTGCCAACGTTTTTCAAATACCCTGTCATCCCAAGGTCTTGGCACATCTCATCCATAAGAATCGCTCAACTTAGGTTAGAGAAGCCTGATAAATTTTGACAACCTTTTAGAGCCTCATTACAATCACTGACACTCCGAATGCGTAAGACCTTCCCGCAAACACACATACGAAATTTCTCCATTATTGCTCACATTGACCACGGCAAATCGACGTTGGCCGATCGGTTCTTGGAAATGACCGGGGCGGTCTCTCAACGTGAATTTCGTTCCCAGTATCTTGATGACATGGATTTAGAGCGTGAACGGGGAATTACCATAAAAGCCCATGCTGTGACCACTCAATTTCGAACCTCGAAAGGGGAAGACTACCTCTTTAATTTGATCGATACGCCGGGGCATGTCGATTTTGCCTATGAGGTCTCCAGGAGTCTAGCCGCCTGTGAAGGTGCCCTTTTATTGATTGATGCGACTCAAGGTGTTGAAGCGCAAACCATCGCCAATGCGTATTTAGCCATTGCCAACGATTTAGTCATTATTCCTGTCATTAATAAAATTGATTTAGCCAGCGCCGATGTCGAAGGCGTCAAAACGCAAATTCGTGATGTCTTGGGCCTTACCGAGCATGAAGCTTTTCTCGTGAGTGCGAAGGATGGGCGAGGAGTTCAAGAAGTTCTTGAAGGTCTCGTGGAGATTGTTCCCCCTCCCACCGGCTCGCCTGATCAGCCCTTAAAGGCCTTAATTTTTGATTCTTGGTTTGACAACTACCAAGGAGCCATTGTGCTCTTACGGATTATCGATGGAACGATTCGGCCAAATATGATGATCAAAATGATGTCTTCGGGACAAGACTTTGAAGTCTTAGAAGTGGGCATGTTTTTGCCTAAACGAACCAAAGTCCCACAACTGGGTCCAGGTGAGGTGGGATATATTTGTGCAGGCATGAAGGAGCTTTCCGACACGAAGATTGGGGATACCATTACGGATGCCAAGCGACCAACCTCAGAGGCGTTACCTGGCTATCGAGATGTGCAGCCGGTGGTCTTTTGCGGGCTCTACACCACAGATACTTCAAAATATGAAGATCTTCGTGACTCTTTAGAGAAATTACAACTCAATGATTCCTCCTTTGGCTATGAACCGGAGACATCCCTTGCCCTAGTGTTCGGTTTTCGTTGTGGGTTTTTGGGTTTACTCCATATGGAAATTATTCGAGAACGCTTGGAGCGAGAATATGGGCTTGACCTCATTAGTACCGCGCCAACGGTGGTCTACCGTGTGTATTCCATAAAAGGGGAGGTGATCGACATCGATAATCCCTCTAAACTTCCTGACCCTTCTCATATTGAGCGTATCGAAGAACCGTTCATTAAGGCCACCATTATTGTCCCGGAACGTTATATTGGCAGTATTCTCCAGCTGTGCCAGGAACGTCGGGGCATTCAGGTGAGCTTAAATTATCTTGATCCCACTCGGGCCATGTTGATCTACGAGCTGCCTTTAAATGAAATTGTGTTAGACTTTTATGATCGTTTGAAATCGCGCACCCAAGGCTATGCTTCCTTAGACTATGAATTGATCGGCTATCGTAAGTCGGATTTAGAAAAGCTCGATTTATTACTCAATGGAGAGACGGTCGATGCCTTATCCATCATTGCCCACAAGGACAAAGTCACCAGTCGCGGACGTCAATTAGCTGAAAAAATGAAGGAACTGATTCCCAAGCAAATGTTTGAAATTGCCATACAAGCCGCTATTGGGAAACGGGTCATTGCCAGAGAAACCATTGGGGCCATCAAGAAAAATGTGACGGCCAAATGTTATGGTGGGGATATTTCCCGAAAACGGAAACTTTGGGAAAAGCAAAAGGAAGGGAAAAAACGCATGAAACAAATCGGTCGGGTGGAAGTCCCTCAAGAAGCCTTTCTGGCTATCCTCAAGACGGACCCGAGTTAAATTGCTGATGTCACATCAAGAGCCTCAGCCAAAAGAACCTTCAGATACGAGTCTTGAGAAGTCCGCTTCCGATTCCTCTGAGAGCGTCACGAACGCTCCAGCGACAAAATCGATCATTCGGGAATATGCCGAAGCCCTCATTATTGCCATTATTTTAGCCTTGACTATTCGCGTCTTTGTGGTTCAAGCGTTTAAAATTCCCTCCGGTTCCATGATTCCCACGTTGCTCATTGGCGATCACATTCTTGTTTCGAAATTAGCCTATGGATTCCAATTGCCGAAAGACTGTGAATTTCAAGTGGCGTTCCCCCCTGTCACCTGTTTCTCCTCCACAATTGTGATGAATTTTGACCCTCCTCAACGTGGGGATGTTATTGTCTTCCGATATCCCGAAGATGAAAATAAAGATTTCATTAAGCGCGTCATCGGAACCCCGGGTGATGTCATTGAAATTCACAACAAAAACGTTCTCATCAATGGAGAGGCTTTGGTTGATAAAGATTTCACCCAAAGAGTCGACCCAGGAATTATTGATGGCCGAATTAATCCGCGAGATAATTTTGGGCCGATCACTGTCCCAACTGATTCCTATTTTGTAATGGGCGATAATCGCGATCAAAGCCTTGATAGCCGGTTTTGGGGGTTTGTGAAAATGGATAAAGTTAAAGGTCGAGCCTTTTTAGTCTATTGGTCATGGAACGGGCAAGGATCATGGACTGATTGGGTTCGTTGGAATCGAATTGGGAAAAGCATTAACTAA
>Ga0224499_10000173_pt1:10000-16029 | contig 16029 bp, 17 predicted proteins | sample SF_Jul11_sed_USG_3_FD_168125 | JGI IMG/M metagenome (GOLD analysis project Ga0224499, IMG submission 168125) | Sediment microbial communities from San Francisco Bay, California, United States - SF_Jul11_sed_USGS_24 | ecosystem: Environmental > Aquatic > Marine > Sediment | place... | reverse complement strand
ATTGACAGCAGCAACTTGGGCTTTAATCAACATCGGCACTTTAGCTATTCAACAAATTCAACGTTTATCACGTTCTTAATAGATTACAGGGAAAAATTGAAAAATATTTGATTTTTCCTTGTTATACTTATATAATGTCTTTAGGTTTTAGTAATTATCGATAAACACTATGGCAGTACCAAAGAAACGAACATCAAAAACAAAGAGAGATACTCGTAAAGCTAATTGGAAAAGAAAAGCAAATAAATCTGCACAAAAATCTTTATCATTAGCAAAATCAGTTTTGCAAGGCAAACCAACAAGTTTTATTTACAGTATCTATGTAGATGAATAAATTTTTAAGTCTTACTTTAAGATTTAAAAATTTATTCTCATACTAATGTTTCAAAATATTAAAGCGGATGTGGCGGAATTGGTAGACGCGCTAGATTTAGGTCCTAGTAACTTTTGTTTTGAGAGTTCGAGTCTCTCCATCCGCAATTTAAACCTTTCCATTATTCATTACTTACTAAAATTTATTAATTATTTCTCTTGATTATTAATAATATGATCCTTCCTTTTACATTACAACAATTACGAATTCTAAAAGCCGTTGCTAGTGAAAAAAGTTTTACAAAAGCTGCTGAAATATTATACGTATCTCAACCTTCATTAAGTAAACAAATTAAAGTCCTGGAAACTAGATTAGGGATAATTTTATTAAATAGAGAAAGTCACACAATTTCTCTAACAGAAGGAGGAAAAGTTTTTTTACAATATTCAGAACGGATTCTTGCATTATGTGAAGAAAGTTGTCGTGCCTTAAATGATGTTAAAAATGGGGATCGAGGAAATTTAATAGTTGGTGCAAGCCAAACAATCGGGACTTATTTAATGCCTAGAGTTTTAGCATTATTTGCTCAAAACTATCCACAAATAAATATTAATGTTCAAGTCGACTCAACACGAGTAATTGCTAAAAAAGTTGTAAATAGAGAAATTGATATAGCAGTTGTCGGTGGTGACGTTCCTGAAGAATTAAAGAAAAATTTAGAAATCGAAAACTTTGTAGAAGATGAGTTAATCTTAATTGTTCCTAAATCTCACCCATTTGCGCTTAAGAAACAAAAAAAGATTAATAAAGATGATTTATATCACTTAAATTTTATAACTTTAAATTCTACATCAACTATCCGAAAATTCATTGACAATATTTTAATTCAAAATGATATTGAAACAAAACAATTCAATGTTATTATGCAGTTAAATTCCATTGAAGCAATTAAAACAGCTGTGAGTTTAGGTTTAGGGGCTGCTTTTGTATCATTGTCGGCAATTGAAAAAGAAATTAAATTAGAAACTATTGAAATTATTACAATTGAAAATATTAAGATAACACGAACTTTATCTATTATTAGTAATAAAGAATGTTACCGCTCAAAAGCACTTGAATTTTTTTATAATGAACTTTGGATGTTAAAAAATATAAGTAATTAAAGTATAGTTCTAAATAATTTGACTAGACAAAAATAAGTTTAGTACAATACCCTGTAGTTCAATTTTCTGAAATATGACGTCTAATAAAATATGAAATATGCAATTGTAGAGATTAGTGGAAGACAGTTTTGGGTTGAAACGGGAAAATATTATGATTTAAACCGTATTCCAACAGAATTAGGAAAAGAAATTACTTTAAATCGTGTATTATTATTAAATAATGATGGTGAGATTTTAATTGGTAAACCTTTTTTGGATGAAGTAAAAATTACTGGACGAGTTTTAGAGCATTTACGTGATCGTAAAAAAATTGTTTATAAAATGCGACCAAAGAAAAAAACTCGTAAGAAACAAGGCCACCGTCAAGAATTAACACGTGTGTTAATTGAAGATATTAGTATTAATTAAATTTAAGAAGAAGGAGTTTAAAGATGGCTCATAAAAAAGGTGCAGGTAGTACAAAAAATGGTCGTGATTCAAATGCCAAAAGACTTGGTGTAAAAAAATTCGGCGGTCAAACAGTAAAAGCTGGAAATATTATCGTACGCCAACGTGGTATGACATTTAAGCCAGGCTTAAATGTAGGATGTGGAAAAGATTTTACATTATTTGCTTTAACTGATGGTGTTGTAAAATTTGATCATAAAGATTCAAGCCATAAACGTGTAAATATTATTGTATAGAAAGACACTTTCATACGAAATGCTAAAAAATCCATTTAAAAAAAATTCAATTGCCAACGAATATCAAACTTTAGTTAGTGAAATTAATTCATTAGAATCAAAATTCCAAACGTTAACTGACAGCGAGATTCGTTTAAAAACTAATCAATTACGGAAGCAATATCAAGCAGATCCTAATCTAACAAATATAACTCCAGAAGCTTTTGCTTTAACTCGTGAAGCAAGTGTTCGTACACTAGGTTTACGTCATTATGATGTACAACTTATTGGTGGATTAGTCTTAAATAGTGGGAAAATTGCAGAAATGAGAACGGGAGAAGGGAAAACTTTAGTAGCAACTCTTCCCGCTTATTTAAATGCAATTACCAAAAAAGGGGTTCATATTGTTACAGTTAATGACTATTTAGCCAGTCGTGATCAACTTTCAATGGGACAAGTTTATCGATTCTTAGGTTTAAATACTGGATTGATACAAGAAGATATGGAAGTTAAAGATCGTCAAAAAAACTATGACGCTGATATTACATATGTAACTAATAGTGAGTTAGGTTTTGATTATCTTCGTGATAATATGGCTTTAAACATTAATGAAGTTGTTTTAAGACCCTTTAATTATTGTATTGTTGATGAAGTTGATTCAGTTTTAATTGATGAAGCTCAAACACCTTTAATAATTTCAAATGCTGTTCAAACTTCAATTGATAAATATATTGTTGGTGCGGAAGTTATTGATTATTTAGAAGTTAATATTCATTTTAAAGTGGATGAAAAAAACAAAAATGTTATATTAACTAAAGAAGGAGCGATTCAAATTGAAGAAATTTTAGGTATTAATGATTTATATAATCCAAATGACCCTTGGATTCCCTATATTATTAATGCTTTAAAAGCAACTACATTATTTTTCCGTAACGTTCATTATATCGTTCAAAATGATCAAATTATCATTGTTGATGAATTTACTGGTCGAATCATGCCAGATAGAAGGTGGAGTGATGGTTTACATCAAGCAGTTGAAGCTAAAGAAGGGGTAACAATTCGTCAAAATAATGAAACTGCTGCTTCTGTAACGTATCAAAATTTCTTTTTACTGTATCCTAAACTTTCTGGAATGACTGGGACAGCGAAAACGGCAGAAATTGAATTTGAAAAAATTTATAATTTGTCCGTTGTTGAAATTCCAACGGCAAGACCTAATTTACGAAATGATTTACCTGATTTAATTTATAAAGATGAATTGTCAAAATGGACGGCTATTGCAAAAGAATGTGGAAAAATATCTACAAATAGTCAACCAGTTTTAGTTGGGACAACAAGTGTAGAAAAATCAGAAATGTTAGGTCAGCTATTGAACGAATATAAGCTACCTTACCAAATTCTAAATGCTAAGCCTGAAAATGTAAGACGAGAGTCAGAAATTATTGCCCAAGCTGGAAATCGAAATAGTATTACTATTGCAACGAATATGGCAGGGCGTGGTACTGATATTATTTTAGGTGGAAATATTAAATTTAAAGTTCTTAAACAACTTTATACAATATTAGTATCATCTAAAAATCAAGGTAAAAATAATACTACTACCACAGTTTTTCCATTAACAAGTCAATTAAAAGGGATTTCACACAAATTTATAAGTGTGTTAACTTTATTACTAAATAATTCAAAATTTAGAACGTTTTCAGATACAGATATTCTTCGCATTTTGAATGAAACAAATCAAATGCGAGTTCCAACAAACACCTATCAACAAGCTTTAAAATTTTTAATTACTGAATTATCATCATTTGAAAAGAAAAATCAAAAAATTGACAATACCATTGTTAAAAATCTAGGCGGGTTATACATTATTGGAACTGAACGAAATGACTCACGTCGAATAGATAATCAACTAAGAGGTCGTTGTGCTCGTCAAGGCGATCCAGGAACTTCACAATTTTTCTTAAGTTTAGAAGATCGTTTATTACGGTTATTTGGTGGTCCAAAAATTCAAGAATTTATGAAAAACCAGTTTCTAGATGATGCACCAATTGAAGCTGAATTATTATCCAAAAGTTTAGATTCGGCTCAACAACGACTTGAAGAACTTACTTATGATTCAAGAAAAAATTTGTTTGAATATGATGAAATTCTTAATAAACAACGAAAAGTTATTTATTTTGAACGACGAAAAATTTTAGAGAGCGCATCTGTTCAAACAAAACTGTTAGCAGATGGAGAACAAATTATTACTGAAATTATTTCAAAACTTGAAAAAAATCAAATAACATTTTCTGACGTCATTCTAAGATTAGAAAATTTATTTGGTACAAATTTCTTATTAATTAATAAATTCAAAGATAATCTAAATAATTTTGATATCTTAGAACTAAAAATTTACCTTTTTCAAGAATTTTGGTTAGTATATGAAACTAAGGTTCTAGAATTAGAGATTCGCCATTTAGGTATTATTCGTGCGTTGGAAAGAACTCTTATTTTGATTTATATTGATACGGAATGGAAAGAACATTTGCAAAAGATGGGTCTTCTACGAGACGCTGTTGGCTGGCGGAGTTATGGGCAACGTAACCCTTTATTTGAATATAAAGATGAAGCTTATGAATTCTTTAAACGAAGAGCACAAATTACTAGACATTTAGTTATTTATGATCTTATTCGTTCAAGTATAATTTAGATCTAACAAAATTTATTTATTAACTTATTTCATTAATAAATCTTATTTAAACTTAAAATAATTAATTATGTCAAAACGAACATTATCAAACAAAAGTCGTGTTTCAATTTTACGATTATCGGGTTTCCGAGCAAGAATGGCGACTTCAACAGGCCGTAAAACTATTAAAAACCGTCGAAAAAAAGGTCGTAAAAAATTAGCCTTAAATCGTTAATGATTTTTATTATTAGAGTTGAACATTTTTGTTTACTCTAATAATCCATAATTTTTTAATTATAATTAATATAATAGTAATTTAGCAAAAGAATTTTCTAAACAACTATTTTATGAAATTTAATGATGAACTAACTCTTTTATTAAAAGCGAGATATCCGATTATTTTTATAAATACAATAGAAGAAGATCGAGTTGAATATGTTATTCGTAAACATATTAAAACGAATTTAAATCGAAGTATTTATAGTTGGGACTTTGTTGACGGTTATACAAATAATCCAAATAATGAAGGATTTGCAAAAAGAAATCCTTTACAAGCCTTAGAATTAGTTGAACGTCTGACAGCCGAAACCCCTGCACTTTTTTTATTAAAAGATTTTAATAGATTTTTAAGCGATGTTTCAGTCTCGCGAAAACTTAAAAATATCAGTAGACTATTAAAATTACAGCCAAAAACTATTATTATTATTGGTTCGGAATTTAATATTCCACATGAATTACAGGATTTACTTACTGTTATTCAATTTCAGTTACCAGTTAAAAATGAAATTAACCAAGAATTAACTAGATTAATTGAATCTTTAAATCTTCAAGTAGATTCTGAATTATTTGAAAATTTAACTCAAGCATGCCAAGGATTATCTTTAGAAAGAATTCGTCGAGTTTTATCTAAAATTATTGCAACTTATAAAACTATTGATGAAAATAGTATTAGTATTTTGCTAAATGAAAAAAAACAAATTATAAGTCAGACAGAAATTTTAGAATATTGGTCAGCAAATGAAAAAATTACAAATATTGGTGGTGTAGAAAATTTAAAAGATTGGCTAAAAAAACGAAAAAGTTCATTTGGTATTCAAGCATCTAATTATGGATTACCAACTCCTCGTGGTTTATTGCTTGTTGGTATTCAAGGAACAGGAAAATCTCTTACAGCTAAAGCTATTGCTACTGAATGGCAATTACCTTTATTAAAATTAGAT
>Ga0224499_10000173_pt1:0-5000 | contig 16029 bp, 17 predicted proteins | sample SF_Jul11_sed_USG_3_FD_168125 | JGI IMG/M metagenome (GOLD analysis project Ga0224499, IMG submission 168125) | Sediment microbial communities from San Francisco Bay, California, United States - SF_Jul11_sed_USGS_24 | ecosystem: Environmental > Aquatic > Marine > Sediment | place: USA... | reverse complement strand
AACAGAATATTTGCTAGGATTGCACCCCATTTTCCAATTTTTATTAGATTTTTATTTCCCCTGAAAAGTGATAAATTAATCCAATATGTAATCATAGCAAATAATAAAATGCCAAAAACAATATTCGATGAAAAATTTTGAGTAATATTCCAATCCATTAAATTTCTCCAATAAAAATTATTTCTATCATTAATTTCATAATCTACTATTTTACTTAAAAATCGAGTATTTAAGTATCTTTCTTTTAGGAATAAAATGGAGTTCCAATCAGATACGCTTTTAATTAAAAAATAGAAAAAATAAAATTTGTATACATGATTAATAATCAAAAATATTTCCAATTTAATTATTAACCAAATATACGTTAAAGGAACCATGAATAATTTTTAATATTATTCTTTAATTAAGTTACTCTTTTTTAACAATTGAAAAACAGTTTCTGTAGGTTGTACACCATAACTTAACCATTTTACAATTTTTTCTTCATTAAAGACTGACTCTTTTGTAATAGGATTATAATACCCAACTTCATCAACAGGACGACCATCACGTCTAGTTGTATTTTCCATAATAACTAGCCTATATGATGGTTGGCGTTTTCTTCCGTTTCGTTTTAATCTAAGTTTTAACATAAAGTAATTTATGATTTTTTAATTATTTTTTTTATTTAAAATGAAGTTAAAATTTTATAGTAAAATCTCAAAATTATCGTCTTGAGTAGTACTCAATAACTAGTAATTCATTTAATTCTAATAAAATTTCGCTTCGGTCACAGTAATTTTTTACTGTTCCTTCTAATTTTGTTTTATCGAACGTTAAATGTGTAGGAGGATCAATAAAGTTTATGTTTTTTAAATTACTTTCAACAATGTTTTTTGATGTTGCTTTTGGTTTAACACCTATAACATCATTAATTTGACATTGAAAACTTGCAATATCAACAACTTTGTTATTAACAGTAATATGTCCATGGTTTACTAATTGGCGTGCCCCTGCCATAGTTGAAGCAAAACCTAGTGAGAAACAAATTGTATCTAATCTCATCTCTAATAATTGTAATAAGACTAAACCAGTTACACCATTACGACGACGTGCTTCCTTAATATAATGATATAACTGACTTTCAGTTATTCCATAATTAAATTTTAATTTTTGCTTTTCTTCTAAACGTAGGCCATACTCTGTTGTTTTCTTTCTTCCATCACCTTTTCCGTGTTGGCCTGGTCTAGCAGTTTTCTTTGAACTTTTTTGTGTTAATCCTGGTAATTTACCTAACCTTCTTGTAATTCGTAATTTCGGCCCACGGTAACGTGACATAATACTAATATACCTATTTATATGTATTTAATTTTTCTTACTTTTGAATTTTAAATGTTTGAAGTAGGGCGAGTGACCGGACTTGAACCGGCGAATGGTGGAATCACAACCCACTGCCTTAACCACTTGGCCACACCCGCCAAACTATTTACTTACAGTACTATACCAAGTTATAGTAAATCACGTCTAGGTTATTAATAAAATATTTTATTTTTTAACATTTTTTTATGAAAGAAACTAAAACTTTTTTTTTAAATGGGGAAGAATACTTTAGTGATAAAATCATTAACTTATTGGATATAATTACTTATTTTAATTACAATTCTTCTCTTTTGGTACTAGAATATAACAATTTTATTTGTCCAAAAAAAGATTGGGATACGATTTTCATTGCTGATAAAGATAATATTGAAATTGTTACTATTGTTGGTGGAGGTTAAAAACTAAACTTTTAAAAAAAGTTTAGTTTTTTAATAAATATAACTTAAGCTTTTGTAAAGACTAAGCCATTACTTTCCCCATAGCGTTTCATAAACCTCATAAATCTATCCCATGCTTCAGGACTTTTCATAATGTAAATGGATTCAACTGCTTGTGGCTTTCCATTAACAAACTGAGCACTTACGTCACGTGTTTCTAAGATTCCTTCTTCATCAACCATATACATACCTGTAATTTCACCGCTCAACGCTAAACTTTTATCTAAAATATTTGCATTTTTAAAACGAAAGGTTGCTGTTCCTGTAGTACCATCCCTTGAACGTGTTAAACGGACGTCTGGTAAAACTCTTTCATCTATACCTTTTATAAATTGAATACGAGCTGTCATCGCTTTTTTTTATAAGTAAAAAAATTTTATTCCTCTTCGTTTTAGAATTAGTGTAGCGAAAATATAAAATAATGTAAATTACAATTAGAGGTTTACCCCTTAAACTAAAAAACTGGGGTGGCAGGATTCGAACCTACGAATGGCGGAGTCAAAGTCCACAGCCTTACCACTTGGCGACACCCCAGTAATGTAATATAGTATGTGTAATTAAAAATTTATAGTTATATCTATTAGGTTATAATAAATAGATATACTTTTATATTGGGCAAGAAGGGATTCGAACCCCTGACACCGTAGTTCGTAGCCACGTGCTCTAGTCCACTGAGCTACAAGCCCAAACTATATTACTATTTAATAATACTAGGTATTGTTCTTTTTCGTAAAGCTTTTAAACAAAAAAATTTTAACAAAATTAAAAATTTGGCTTGCCGAATTGCTAAATTTTATTTTAAAGTTATCAATAAACAACTTTTATAAACTTATTAAAAATTGAGATTATGGCAAAAAAAATATTATACCAAGATAACGCAAGGCGTGCTTTAGAACGTGGGATGGAAATAATGGTAGAAGCAGTTTCTGTAACATTAGGTCCTAAAGGTCGTAACGTAGTTTTAGAAAAAACATATGGGTCCCCACAAATTGTTAATGATGGAGTAACAATTGCAAAAGAAATTAAATTAGCAGACCATATTGAAAATACAGGTGTTTCATTAATTCGCCAAGCTGCTTCAAAAACAAATGATGTAGCTGGTGACGGAACTACGACTGCAACAGTTCTTGCGTATGCAATGGTTAAGGAAGGATTAAAAAATGTTGCTGCTGGTGCAAACCCTATTTCAATAAAGTTAGGAATGGAAAAAGCTACTCAATATCTTGTTATGCAAATAAATGAATTTGCTCAACCTGTTGAAGATATACAGTCAATTAAACAAGTGGCTTCTATTTCAGCTGGTAATGATGATATTATTGGTGCCCTTATTGCTGATGCATTAGCAAAAGTCGGTAAAGAAGGTGTAATTTCATTAGAAGAAGGAAAAGGAATAGTTACAGAATTAGAAATTACAGAAGGGATGAAATTAGAAAAAGGTTTTATATCACCTTATTTCATAACTGATACAGAAAAAATGGAGGTCTCTTATGACAATCCTTATATCTTATTAACTGATAAACGAATTACCTTAGTTCAACAAGATTTATTACCGATTTTAGAACAAATTACAAAAACAAAACGACCGTTACTAATTATTGCTGAAGATGTCGAAAAAGAAGCTTTAGCAACTTTAATTTTAAATAAATTACGTGGAATTGTTAATGTTGTAGCTGTACGTGCTCCTGGATTTGGGGAGTTAAGAAAACTAATGTTACAAGATATTGCAGTATTAACTGGTGGAACGGTTATTACTCAAGATGCAGGTTTAAGTTTAGATAATATCCAGTTAAATTTATTAGGTCAAGCAAGACGTGTTATTGTGAATAAAGATACAACAACTATTGTTGGTGATGGCTTAGAAATCGATAATATCAAAGCACGTTGTGAGCAATTACGAAAACAAGTAAATGTTGCTGAAACAGGATACGAAAAAGAAAAATTACAAGATCGTATTGCTAAATTATCGGGAGGAATTGCTGTTATTCGTGTAGGTGCAGTAACAGAAACCGAAATGAAAGATAAAAAATTACGTTTAGAAGATGCAATCAATGCAACACGTGCAGCTGTTGAAGAAGGAATTGTACCTGGTGGTGGTGCAACATTAGCTCATTTAGCTGAAAATTTAGTAACATGGGCAAAAAATAATTTAAAAGAAGATGAATTAATTGGTGCACTTATTATTTCACGTGCAATTGTTGCACCATTAAAAAGAATTGCTGAAAATGCTGGAATCAATGGTCCTGTTATTATTGGAAAAGTTCAGGAACAAGAATTTGAAATCGGTTATAATGCTGCCAAAAATATTTTTGGTGATATGTATGTAGAAGGTGTAGTTGATCCTGCAAAAGTAACGCGTTCCGGTTTACAAAATGCAACTTCTATAGCAAGTATGATTTTAACAACAGAATGTATTATTGTAGATGATATAGAAACATCTAAATAAAACTTGTTTAAATCTGGCCTTACTAAATTCTCTAGTTTATTATTTTAAATATAAACAAATTTCAAAATATATTGTAGTTCTTATATAAACAAATGATCACAATATATTTTGAAATTTTAGATAGAGATATATATCTCTATCTAAAATTTTATACTAATTTCCCTTCTACTAATTTTTGTAATTGTTCTAATGATTCTTTCATTGAATCATATGATGTATCTTTATTTGAAACAGCTTCACGAAGAGTTTTTATTGTCGATGTAATTTCTTCTTTTTCTTCATCTGTACAATTAGTAAGTTCATCATTATTTAATTTTTTCTCTATTTCATCACAAAATGCCATAGATGCTACGACTATTTCACTTTTCTGTTTTTGTTCTTGGTCAATTGATGCGTATTTTTCCGCTTCTTCTAACATATTATCAATTTCATTTTCTGATAAGTTAGAACTACCTTGAATTGTTACACTTTGTTCTTTTCCTGATTCATTTTCTTTAGCAGTTACTGATAATATACCATCTACATTAATATCAAATGTTACCTCAATTTGTGGTCGACCTTTTGGTGCTTCTGGAATTCCTTCTAGTTTAAAGTTTCCTAAACTTTTATTACCGCTAACAACTTCTCTTTCTCCTTGAAGAACATGAATTTCTACATTTGTCTGATTATCTGCTGCCGTTGAGAATAACTCTGACTTTTTAACAGGAATTGTTGTGTTTCGTGAAATAAGTTTTGTCATAATTCCACCTACTGTTTCAACA
>Ga0224499_10000172_pt1 | contig 16045 bp, 15 predicted proteins | sample SF_Jul11_sed_USG_3_FD_168125 | JGI IMG/M metagenome (GOLD analysis project Ga0224499, IMG submission 168125) | Sediment microbial communities from San Francisco Bay, California, United States - SF_Jul11_sed_USGS_24 | ecosystem: Environmental > Aquatic > Marine > Sediment | place: USA... | reverse complement strand
GAACCGAGAAATTGTGCGAATTAAATTACAAACAAATAAAATTAAATAAAATGGCAAATGAAATTTGTACATGTCTAGGAGAGGGTGGGAACACTGCTTGGACATCTTGTCAATCCCTATTCGGAGAGGCTACAGGATTCGCTTTTGGGCGCGGTGTAGCTAACGATGGAACTCGACGAGGATACGACATCACTGGAACTGCTGTACTTACAGCATTTAAAGATGATTTTTACAACACAGATCATTCGGAGCGACTTTTTCCTGTTTCAGGATTAGAAAGTATTACCACTCCAAATGAAGGGACACAATATGACACTGGCTCAGCAGGACAGAAACGCTTTTTACGTGAAGGTATTCGTGGATTCTCAGGTGAGAAAATAGGAGCTAGTTCAGTTTGGGCAGGGAAAATCAACTCTCATCGTTGTAAGGACAATGTTGCTTTTGTTGCAACTGAAAAAGGAATGGTCGGTATTCGTGTATTGAACACAAAAGACAATACTGCTAAATGGTATGGTTTTCCGATTAAAGCACTAGATGCAAACTGGATGCAAAAAGACCCTTCAGCTACAGTTGAGAAAGTAATGGTTACATTCGATTATGACCGTACAGTTAACATTGCTGAATTCTGGACTGTTACATGGGAGGAATTGGGAATGGACCCTCAAGACTTTGTTTACGAAGGGCTTCTTGATGTTAATTGGTCACTTGTAACGGCTCCTACTGCCTCTGTTGGTGTTACCACTGTAGAATACGCATTAACTACTGATTATGGGTCTGGACTAGGTGTAGGACAGAACGTTAACGGTAAGATTGTTGCGGACTTCTCTTTTATCAACACAACGACAGGATTAGCCGTAGCAGGATTGGGAGTTAATGAAGTGGACGGTGTTAAGTATACATTTACTTACACTCAGGAAACCCCAGGGGAGACAATCAAACCTTCAATGGCAACTTCATCTACTAACAAATTCGAAGGTTCCGCGACATCTTATGCAGAACCAGCATAAAAACAGTTGAATTATGAAAATTGGTAATCAATCTTTCTCGGATGATTTAATCGAAATCCTAAAGGGTAAGACAGAGGCAGAGATATTAGAACTTCGCCCACATCTTCACCCTAAAATTGTAAAGGAATTCGTTAAAGAGTTTCCGGCAAAGAAGAAAACAGAGAGCAAGAAAAAGACTAGTACCGATAAGGAATAGTTTTGACTGCTTAAAAAATGAAGCCCTACCCAATATTGTTAGGGTAGGGCTTTTTTATTCATAGGTGTATGTTTGATTTCTGGGACACTCCTGCCGGGGCCATAGCAAAACGAAGAGCGTTATTAAGCGAAGGGAAGGTCTGGATAGATACTTTTAGGAATGATACTCAATTTAGAAAATGGGTTCTTGATTTAATTCGTCAAGATCAATTATTTGAAAAGGGAATTGATTCAGAAGGTGATGTTATAGGGTTTTATTCGTTTTCAACGGCACAATCTAATCCTTCTAAAAGATTTAATACACACTATACATTAAAAGATACAGGACGTTTATATGCGTCTATGTTTCTGGTTGTAACCGCTGATTATTTTGAGGTCAGGTGGGATGATGAAAAAATAAGGGACCAAGAATGGTGGTCTGATAAAATACTAGGTTTTACAGATGAGAGTATTGAAAAAATTTCTAAAGCGTACACAGAAAGACTCCTCGAATATGCAGAACGCTTACTATTTGAAGATATCTGAATGTCCTTTAATAGCTTGGGAAAAGAGATACAAAGAAGGTAATTCGGCTATTCGCATGCCTGATGTAAATTTCAATTATACCGAAGAAACAGACTATGACGCTTGGGATTTATTATACATCGACTGGGAAGAGAACGTAAAACTAGATTCAAGTTTCGTTCAGTACAAAAAAGACTTGCGTAGGTACTTGGATTTAATGATTAAATACAGAGAAAGTAAGCGCATTAGAAATGGAGTTGAGGTGCATGATAATTCCATTCTAAATGATATTCAAATAATGGAGGCAATAGTACTTAAATACGAGAAGAATTTAGGGCAGCCCGTTACGATTAATAAAATGGTTCAAAAACTATCAAGGTTGGAGGGCAGGCAAATAAAGAAGATTGATTTAACTGTTCAGGATTATTTCGATTTAATAGAACTAAACACTAAATAGCTCCCGAAATGGCTAAAATTACAAAAGAAGAGCTACAACAGCCGTTATTTGACACTTGGCGCAAAAGCCTTGACGATACGGGTAAGTCGATTGATTCAACCAATTCTAAAATGGATCAATTGGCGAAAACGTATAAAGAACTAATAAACCTAAATGAAAAGGGTCAAAAGTCTATTGATGCTATGATGAAGTCTCGAAAGGGACTTGAAGAGGTTACACGAAAAACAACAGAAACAGACAAGGCATCTATTCAATTAAAGAAAGAGCAGGACAGGGTTCAGACAAAGCTACAGCAAACTATTTCTGGTGAACGTGACACTATTATAACCATGCAAGCCGCCCTTGCTAAAGAAACGGGAGAGAGAAGAAAAAACGCGAAGGAATCTCTAAATCAACTCAATGCATATCAAAAACTACAAAAGGAAACTAAGGAAGCTAGAGAAGAAACACGTAAACTAGCCGCTCAATTCGGAGTGAACGACAAGCGTACTATTGCCGCTCGCAAAGCCTACGAGAAACTAGATACCCGACTACAGCATGTAAATAAAACCACTGCAAATGGTCGCGTTCAGTTTAGCCAATTAGCAAAAACAATGTCGAAAGCTCAAAGTAGTGCAGCACGTTTGGCTGGTATCTTCGGAGCTGGACTTGGGGCATCTTTTATAGCTAGGGATTCTTTAAATGTAATTGTAGACTACGAACAGGCACAAGCAAACCTCGCTTCTGTTTTGGGTGTCACTATAGACAAGACAGAAAAGCTATCAAAGCAACAACAGGAACTAGGATCAACAACAACTTTTACTGCTGCACAAGTAGCTGAACTTCAAACAGAGCTTGCGAAGCTAGGTTTTACGGAAAGTCAAATTATAGACATGACCGAATCGACCTTGGCTCTTGCTGAAGCAACCGGAACTGACCTAGCTGAGGCAGCAACTGTCGCTGGTTCTACGCTTAGAGGCTTTGGGTTAGAAGCCTCAGATACGGATAAGTTAGTTGATGTAATGGCTAAAGCATTCTCTAGTTCATCCTTAGATATGGAGAAGTTTAAAACAGCTATGGCGGCTGTTGCTCCAGCAGCAAAAACAGCAGGATTTACACTAGAAAAAACAACAGCACTTTTAGGTACACTCACAGATAACGGAATCGACGCTAGTACAGCGGGTACTGGGCTTCGTAATATATTTCTTGAATTAACAAAAAACGGGTTAAGTTTTGAAGAAGCGATGGAAAAAATCGCCACTTCATCAGATAAAAATGCAACTGCACTAGAATTGTTTGGGAAAAGAGGTGCTACACTTGGTGTTGTTTTATCTGGAGCAACATCAAATAGCGAAGAACTTTCTAACGAGATAAACAATATAGATCCAAAAATATTAACTGATGCTTTGAAGGATATATCCGATGAGGCAAAAGAACTAGGAATATCAACAGATCAAGTGACAGCTTTCTTAGGTAATTTCTCACTAAAAGGTAAAGATGTAGGGGAATCTTCTAAGCTTTTAGAAAAGTCATTCCAAAAACTTAGTAATGACGGGGTTGAGCTACAGGATGCATTAGATCAAATAAATAATTCTCAAGATAAAGCCGCAACATCTTCTAAACTTTTAGGTAAAGAGTCTGCTGAATTAGGTGTGATAATGGCAGAAAGCCAAGATTCGGTAACAAAACTTACAGGTAAGTTAAACAATGCTGACGGTGCCGCTAAAAAAATGGCAGACACACAAAGAAATACCTTAGGTGGGTCTTTAAAGTTATTACGATCTGCATGGGAAGGTTTTATACTTGAACTAAACGAAGGTTCAGGTGCAGGAGAGAAATTAAGATGGGTAATACAAAAAATCGCTGAAAATTTACCCGAAATAATATCTGGTGCTCTTCGTCTGATTCGTATTTACGCAATATGGAGAGTAACAACAAGTAAGCTAGGAAAATCTACCATAGAACTTAGTAAAGCTTTAGTTAAGTCTAATGGCAACATTGTTAAAATGATTCGAAGCCTTAAAGACGGAAAAAAAGGTTTTGAAGGTGCTGGTAAATCAGCAAAAGCGATGGGATCAGCATTAAAATCTATTGGATTCGCTATAGCAATAGATATGGCCCTTGAATTCGCTATTGCCTTATGGGATATTGTAACGGCATCTGAAGCGGTAAGGGTTGCCGAAGAAGGGCGGGCTAGGAGTGCAGAAATAGAAGCTGAAGCGAGGTCAGAAGGAGTAGCTAAAGCGGAGCAAAAGATCGGAGATATTCGTGAGCAGATTGAAAAAGAAATCGGACAACTTCAAAAAGATTTTGATGCTGGAAGAATAAAAAGTCAAGAAGAATATAATGCGAAAGTAGAAGAGGCAACAGACCTAGCCAGAGAGGGTATAAAACAATTTGTACAGAACTCTATTGATGAAGAAGCTCGATTCAATAGCGTTGCAGGAGTAAAGATAAAATCTGTAGAAGACTTTAATAAGGCAATTAAACTACAGGAGTTTTTCGTTAAATTGGCTCAAGATAGGGTTGAGAAATTAGCAAAATCGAGTGATGACTTTTTCGGCTCACAAATTAAGAGTGCTGAGTTTAATTTAAAAGTACAACAGCAAACTTTGAGTGAAGCTATTGCCAGGAAAACCTTCATTGATGAACTAATTAATCAAGGTGGTGAGTATAGAAAGGAACTATTAGATCAAGGACTAATTATAAACCACCAAGCTAAGATTGAGAAAAAGAACAATTCACAACGAAAAGAGGCTCATTTAACCGAGATAGACTTATTAAAGGAAATAAACGATTTACACGCGAAACGTTTAGAACTTGAGCAAGAAGAGAGCCGAGAGGTGTTGGCACAAAGAATTGCTAATATTGATCGTTTAATCGAAAAAGAGACAGAGCTACAGATGATGCGATCCGCTGAAGAAGGTGGTTTTGATTTTACTGAAATACAACGACTATCAAATGAGCGGTTGAGGTTGCGTATTGAAGCGATAGATTCAGAGGCAGAACATGAGATTAACAAGCTGAAAGACACGCTAGAAACCTCTCAGAAAGAACGCCGGGAAGCTATACAAAAGGATTTTGAAGATAAGATTGCAGCGGCAGACAATGACGCTCAATTAGCGGAAGAGTTAAAACAGGAATTAAAAAAGATTGATGCTATTGAACTTGCCGAGCAGGAGGTTTTACAGAATGAGATAAGCAATATAAATAACGAGGCGGCAAGGTCTCGTGTAGATTTAGAGCAAGAGACTAAGGACGAAATAATTGAGATAAATGAGGAGCTCAATGATAGCCTAAAACGACTCACTTTAGATGAGATATTTGAACGTGAAGCTAATTTAAAACGCCTTGAGCTATTGCAGGATTTCACAAAAGATCGTGAAGAAATTGAAGAGGAATATACAGATTTCCTTATTGATCAATTGGAACGTAGGATAGCAGCAGAAAAAGCAGCAGGAGAAGATACAATCGACCTTGAATTGCAATTGGCAGAACTTCGAAGAAAGGGGCGTGAAGATAATACGAATGAAACCAAAGAAGCCCTAGAGGAACTTCTTGATTTAGTTAAACAGTATGCGGATCTAACATTCGAAGAGGCTAGTAAATTATCCAAAGAACAACAAGACTTACTCGAAGATGAAATCTCAGCACAAGAAGCTGTAATTGAGTCCAAAAAACAATCGGCTGATCAAGGAAACGCAACTGCTGAAGAGTCATTAAAGGTTGAAGAAGAGATTCTTGAACAGAAAAAAGAAGCATTAAAAGAGGAAAAGAAGCGTGAAGAAGCAATAAGACAGTTAGAAGCGTTTTATACTCTTGTTACTCAATTCTTAGAGCAAGGAGACAACGCAGGAGTCGCGGCAGGGAAAGCAGCAGCGGGGACACTGGGTATCAAGGCCGCTGGTGAGGCTCTATTTAATTCTTTAGGTGGGTTTTATGAGGGTACTGATTGGAAGCTAGGACAAGAGCATACACCATTTAAAAGTGGTAAAGATGGACATGTTGTAAGGGTAGATAGCGAGGAAGGTATTGCAAACCCTTCATTAATGAATATGGCTGAAGGTGCAGGACTTAGCTCTATGGATGAGGTGTTTAATAAGGCGGTAATGTTCCAACAATTATCTGGGAGTAGTCACGAACTACCTAGTGTAAATTATTACGAACGAAATGATTCTGCTTTACTGTATGCACTTGAGCAAAACAATAAACTACAAAAACAAATAAAGCAGTCAATTGAAAATAACCCCTCGATTATATTTAAAACAGAAGAGTCTAAGTCTGGACTTGTAAACGCTATGGCAATGGGAGTTAAGAAAGGAAATATAACTGAGTGGTATAGAAATAAAAGCAGATCATGAGTCTAACAGGATTTCTTAATAATATAGACATTACACCCGACAACTGGCAGGAGTTAAAGTTAGTAAAGGACTTTTCTGACCGTCGTGCTGGCGTTTCTGTTGAAGTCGATGGTTTTAAACTTGTTCGGGAAGGATGTGATGCCATGATAAAATGGCTATATGAGCAACAAGGTTTCAGCGAAAATCCACCTGCCACCTACACTAGTCCGTCTGGTAAGATATACAACATGTTCATTGATAATAGAACCTTAGATATAGGGCTAGACGATATAACTGCTGAATTGAAGATGCGAAAAGATAACGCTCATTTCTTTGACCGAATGGATGTTCTTTCGTTTGATCTACTAAGAAAAGAGGGGTTTATTACGGATGATATGTTGGTTGACTTTCCATTCCTCATAGTTCCTGACGACTTAAAACAACAAAAAGCCATACAATTAGCCACATTAGCCGCTCTGTTGTTTCAATTGTACATAACGATAAAGGAAGCTGCCGATACCGCAGCACTACTATCAAACCCAACAAATCTGCCCGTATTTATTATTCAAGCCGCATCGCTTGCTTTGTTTATCGCTTTAACTGTATCGGCACTTGTTCAAACGGCAATAAATTTACAGGAGCTTTTCTTTCCTTTTATCCGGTATTATAGATGTATATCGGACTACGATCTAATGAAAGCGGCATGTGCTAGAGAAGGGTACGTATTTACGTCCGATTTCATGGCTAATGAGAGAGCGGGGGTACACAGTATCGGTAGGCCGGAATCTGTAGAAGAGTCGATCACTGATAAATTAGATAATTTCTTTGTTAATACTTACCATAATAAAGGATACCCAAGAAGTATAGACACTGGAGGTAATACCCCAGGAGCACTATTTGATGAATACCTAAAGAACTACGATATTGAATTGTTTATTTTTGAGGGTAACGTTAGAATGGAAAGGTCTTCATTCTTCAATACGACTGCTAATGTTAACGTTAAACCAACGCTTTCAGATCAATCAAATAATGATGATAGGTCTGCATTCAACTTTGGAGAAGTTTGGGGGCGGAAATATTACAGATGGAGTAACGATGAAAACGATGTACATAGCAAGGAAGTAAACAAGGGTGATGTTAGATTTGAAGCTATTACGACTCAAATAAATACTATAAATAAGGACTTAGTAAATCTTACTGGGTTCGACCCTTATGTATCGCCTTATGCGTTGGTTAAAAGAAAGAACGATTTCACAGGTGTTGAGCTATTTGTTCAGGAAATAATCACATTAATTGAGTCAAATATCAGCGATATTGCCCAACAATTAGGACAAAACAACAACTTTAATATCTCTTCATTAATCTCTAAAAGATTAGGCGTGGGAGTGTTTGAACGCAACTACTGGACCGTCACGAGAAAGGTATGGGGTGTTCCAGAGATAATTGACGGGCGAAAAGTATTAAGACAGCCTGAGAACTTTTTAGACTTCCTTAGTCAAACAAAAATCAACGAAATTTTCAATACTGGACTTTATGTTAAAAACAATTTATTTAGGATAAAGCAAATAACAGTAAAGTCTACAGACGAAAATTTTGTAAATTTACTACAAAATAATCGCGTTAATTATGAGGGCGAGGATGATGCGGTAAGAGTATGGAGAGTAGAATGGTATCCATACAAGTACGAATGGGTTTTAAAGGTTGAATTGCCAGATGAGAGCGGATTCAATACACAGACGGAGATATTATGATTGATGAAATACTGAAAAATATAAAATTCACACCAGATTCAATCATTGATTCGATTAATCAACAAGCAGGTACAAACAATCAACTGTCTGTAAAAGAACAATCCGATTTGAATAGATACATGCAAAACCTCGCTTCTGTGATGACTGATACTAGTATTCCGAAGCATGAGAGAGACAACCGCATGAAGGACATGTTAAAAGAATTTGAAAAAAATATAACTAATGGGGTTAAAGGTACTCGATAAGATACATGCCGATGACAGAGCTAGAAGTGGTTCTCCATTCATTGCTAATGTTTGGAATACTATTTCTACGCAATATCAATTAGAATTGGACCTTAGGCTCGATGTTAATACCAAGAATTCAATATATCTAAACGACGCGACAAACACCCTTACTCTTACGTCTGGGAGTTGGACTGATTTAATAGGAGCTTACAACGGTGCTAATATTGATTTTAAATTCAATACAACCCCTGCCCCAGCATTTTCAACAACTGTAGTATCAGTAAATGGCGCGGATATGGTTGTCACTAGTGTAGGTACTAACACTACTGGCTCTAAATTAGTTGGATTCGTACAGATAACGGACAAGCCTAAAGATTTTGAGTTTTCTTTTAACTTAGTGAAGAATTCCGTTGGCTCTGGAACGTCTTCTCTTATAGATGGTAATGATATTCGATTTCGTGGAGAGGACATTGATTTACTTTCAACATCAGGAACATCAACGAAAGTACTAACTCAATTAGGCAATAAATCTGGGGGATCTATTTTTACAAATGTACTCCTTACAATTACAAACGATACACCGGGACAGAATTTAGAATATACGCTAGATTTACAGTATAAAGTATGGAGTATAAACGGACAGGATTTCTTTTCATCTGAGGCTCTAGGAGAATACATAGAGCTTACAATGGAAATGATTTCTGGCGATCCTTCAACGGCAGTAATCACTAATCATTTTCAAGCGGGTAATACAGGATTTGAGGGGGAGAACTTTAACGGAGGACCATCTGATTATACATCTGACCCAATTACATGGGAGGACTTATCTAGCAATACTCTAACGGCTTTTGATTATACTCAGCAATCAGAGTTTACGCTCACAATTTATGGTAATTTTGATGCTGCGGATGAGTTTAATATTGTTATGTTTACTCTTCCGGAGACTGCATCAGACTATCAAAATAAGCCGAATCCGATAGAGAATAACTTGATGTTGGCTAAGAATGCAACGCCAATTCTTCCATCCACGCCTACTAATATCGCTGGAAATCTTAACGATTCTGGTGCAGGATTTAATTTGTTGAATATAGAATCTACAATTAACCCAGGGGTCAGTATGACAATTACGGGTATTGTTGACCCTAATTCTTCTTTTACCACATTATTTAATGCTAGGCAAGCTAACGATAGAAAGTATAAGATTCTTATCGACGTACAAAGTGATTTGGTATCTGGATATAGTAAATCTAACGCCGTTAACATTCTTGCTGATTTTCAAGATTCGGCTAAGAACTTGACTCCATTAGGAAAAATCACAACTGTTACAAAATTAGATTTCGAAGATCATGCAAGTTCTGTATATGTAGGTGTGCCTAATTTATACCTTGAAGATGATGTTCTTGTTGAGGTTGAGTATACTTTACCAAAAGATAATACGTCAACGCCACAGAATCCTTGGGTTGCCTTGAAAGGGCGTATAATTATAGAAAATAATACCACGGGAGAAGTATACAAATTAGAAGAGTTTATATACCAAGTATCTCAACTTCCAGTGTTGACAGATGGAACACTTCCTTTAAACTACATTGAAGATAGAGGCTTCAAACTTCCAGATGGATCCGATAAAAAAGAATTTATAATTGAACGGGAGCCACTACTTGATACTCCAGATGTATTTGGTGTTCGCATGAAGTATCCATTTATTGTTAGATATGAAGACTGGCTGCAACTTCAGAATGTTCCAGTGGACTTTTATAACACCCCAAACAGTAACTGGTACAATTTTGCATCTGATCCCAATTGGAAGATAAAATTCGAGCATGCCGCCCAAATAGATGATGGATTAATTGAAGGTGAGTATATCGACGACCAAGAGTTTACAATAAATTCCTATGATGATTGGGGCGAAACACCTGGTAGTTCTATAACTTTTGAGAGAGAGGACGGTACACCAATAAATAAACCTTCTGGGAGTCAAGTATCAGTAGTAAAAGCTGTGCACTCATTGACAGCCGATACGTTTACAGGCAACGAATACGTACAAATACATGTTCGACCCAAGAAAGGTGCGCCTCAATATACTGGGTCCACTGTTTTAGATTGGACTGATTTAAACAACCCTCTGTACCCATTGTCGGGAGAGACAAAAACAACTATAGATGTTGTTGGCGGCACTATTACATCTGAGGTGAGATTTGATCCAAGCAAGATAGACACAAGTAACGGCATTACGTTTACCAGTCGTGTGAAAGGAGACTCAATCGGTGGTGAAAAAAACAACATATTTTTACTTGAAACTTCTGTTTCTCGTAAACCTTTCGTACCGGGTATAGGAGACGTGACCGATCAGGATGTTGTTTCTCAAATGGATGAATGCCGAGGCATACCAAAATGTTGCGATGTAGAAAAGAAGTTTGCAGATTTAGAAAGGGAATCCAGAAAATATAATTGCTACACTGGGATACCGATCATAGCAGATACATTTAACGTTGTTCTAAAGAAGAACGGGCTGCCTGTTTCATACTCAGCGCCATCATCTACCGCTTTGCCTAATGATCCAGACGCAAGAATGGTGCAGTTGGAATGGCGAGATGTTGCGAATTCTGACGGATTCGGATTGTACACGGTTGAAATTCAGGGTTATTTTCTTAATTCCGTTCTTCAGACTCCTTTTGTATGGGGTGAATATGATTTAAAGCCTTATTGTTCTGATGGGCTTTACAACCGTGAGGGAACATCGAGAATGCTTAGTTTGTTTAATGATGTAAACGATAGGTTAGGAATAGATTTCACAGGTTCCGGCCTTTATGATAGCCTAATTATTGAGGGTAAATTTGGATACAACGAGGCAAACACGGAAATTAATAATACTGTTTATCTTAATGGTACTGTAGAAAAGGTTCGACGCGAAGACTTTGATACATGGGAACTGAGAACAAATTTAATATCTCAATATTTTGTTGATCGTTTAAGATTCCACGTATTAGGCGAAAGCTACACATGGTTATCCGATAATAACGCAACGTCAGCTAGCTATCAATTATTTGATGTTCCAGTGATTGTTTCTGAGGGGTATTTACCCGAATACTTTGATGGGTCTAGGCTCCAAAAAGGCGTTGTTAAATATGAAGACAAGGTACGCCGAGCTAGGACGCATTTTAAGGACAATAGAATAACGGCGGATACATTTGCCCCACCTCAAGCTATTGTTTCATCAATTCCCGAAGGTGTTAGTTCTCTGTCATTAAAGACTGGTAAAACATTCTCATATCTAAACGGGGATGATGGATTCCATGAATTTGGTCGCGGCATTGATTTCTTTACCATGGGGCTAGATAATCTTAATCCATATGGAGGTCAGGAAAGGTTTACAGACACAGACGGTCTACAAGTATACGGTAACGGCCTTGTATGTGATTGGAGGCAATGGGATCGTAATACAGGAGAATTTGTTATGTATAGAAATACTGTGAATGGTGTTGATATAGATTTTCCTAACGCTTTAATTGAAGCGGCTACACTTGTTATAGATGGTTTTACTAACTTTCGCGTAATGGACGACATGAGGATAGATTTGATTATGAATAAAGCGTTCACATCAACATCAAACGGGCTTAACTACACTCCTTTTTCTATGACATTTGTAAGGCTTTGGTCTGCTACATCTAATAGCAATACCTTTACGTTTGAATATCAAAACAACGGCACTAAGTTTGAGAACAATAAATTAACTTCAACTACGCGTAGATATGGAGTTTACAGAGTAGGAAATACAAGTGAATTAAATATTTAACTATGGCAACTTATTATTTTTTAGAACCTAGCGGTATCGGTTTTGAGAATCCAACATTTTCAAAACCACAAGTAAATCTTCCTGATGATGTTGAAACTCGTATGGAAATAAATATTAACATGGAAATGACAGTGGCAGGAATGGTGGGTGTAATCCCTGTTTCCCTTTACAATGTGGCTGTAATTAATTTGCTTTATGATAAGGATGATTTACAATTAAGAATTCAGGAGCATTTAGATTTATATCATACTCAACCTTTATAGATTAACCATGGCAGATAGATTAAAAATAGAGGGTAATTTTTTAGTAGTATTTGAGGACGGGAACCCACTAAACGAATACATTAATAATCCTTTAAGTGTCACGACTTTTGATGTAGATACAGATGGTTCACTACGATTTTACTATGATGCATCTGTCCTTAGTGGGTTGCCTCGTAATACTTTTTTATTAGGCGGTGATAAATCAGATTTTGACTCTGCAACAATAATAGATGACCGTTCAGGGTTAGCTTTTGTTAGCATAGCAGAGTTAAAATCCTTTTTAAGGACTAAACTACTGTCTCCTTCAGATGGTTCAACAGAAAAGTTTTATTTATCTCGTGTTGAAACAATAGACAAAGGCGGTGGACCTTCTGTTGAGTACTTCAGCTTCGTACAAGGAGGTACACAAATTGACCCTACATTAGAAATATCTGGAGGTGACTATGATTTAATCGTGCACTCATCTTTTTCTACAAGTTCAACAAATGGACAGATAACAATCAACCTACAGGTTGACGGTGTGGATGTTTTTGCTGAATCACTTGTTAACGAGCCAAAAGATATCAATTGTGTAAGCTATTATACTGGTTCAATTAGGATCCCTTTATTAGAAGGAGGTAGAGTTTTTGCGTTAAACTTATCACATTCTGGGGCAGGACAATCTACTATTTACGAGGCTAATATAAAACTTGACAAGACATGAAATTATTAGTAACAAATAATACTGCTGTTGATATAGTTTTTAATCATCTAGGAGGATATACATTACCTGGTCTTGCTTCTAATATTGATTTCTTAACTATTGATCATGGATTCACATTGGATGACATCTATAAAGATGATTATTTGCGTGTTTTATACGATTCTGGGGACGTGTCTATTTGGTTCGAGAACATTTATCGTATAGAGTCTTATTGTTCTATCGGGGAGCATCAACAAGACCCTTTATCTTACGATTTTAAAAGAGAACTATTGAATGGCTATTGGCTAACTGATGAGCCTGTTATTAGAAAAGAATCTGGCTCTGATATGGGGACACTTGAATTAGACATTTTTTATAGAGACTATATTGACACGAATAATAAGGGAGACAAAGTTATTATATGTGAGCAGAACTATGTATTTGATGAAACTGACAGTAGTCTTTTCAATTCTCAAAAACAGGTTTTATATCGAAATGAAACATATAAACTTTATAAATTAGACGGGACTGTTGATGAAGTCAAAGTAAAATCTAAAAAGAAAATTTATAATACTGAAGATAAGAGGCGGGCTGAAGGGCGCAGACGTAGAAAGAACATTGAGAATCAGCTAAGTGAACATGTGGCTATGGCTGGTATGCTTACAGAAAATGGACAGGGAGGCAATGTGTTTAGTGATATTAATGACGCTAAAAATGTTTTAGTTGATCTTCAGGAATCGCATGAGGACGCATTTGCGGCTTGGATCAACTCTGGAAGAGGAACCATTTATGACGACATTGCTAATAACGATACACATTCTTGGTTAAGTATAACTATAGACGACAATGCAGGTACTCAGGATATGGTCCCATGGATGATCGGATTAACATTTAAGTATTATATTGTAGAAAAATTAAAGGGTAATATTAAATAGTAACAATTAAAATTAATAATTATGCACGAAGTAAAAGTAAGAGTAGGTAACGAGGTTTATGTTTATAAATTCGAATCACAGCCTACGGAGCAAGAGATTAATGATGCCATGAATACCGTCAAGGATACTATTGGTGGAAGACCAAAGCGTGATTAATGCTTAGGTACTTTAAGATATATGTATTTTGTATTATCGTTGGATGGAGTTGCAGATTGTTTTGGGACTTGAACCACGTATACCATTGGATAAAATCTGGTGATGCCTTTTTCGGAATAGGTATTGCTGTGATGTTTTTAGGGTGTGCTATTTACATAGATTCAACAATAAAACGTAAAACTTTCTCGAAAAGGCACGAATATCTATTAGCGAAAATATTCACTCAATTGTTTCTTTTTACGACGATTTCCAATCTTTGTGACGAAGCTCTATTTGATCCGTACGAGGTATCATCTCATGAATGGGGGACTGCTTTTATTATATTCCTAAGTCTTTATATGAAGGCTGTTTGGAGAACTATAAAGCACATCTTTCAATGAATTGGGTAGAAGAAACGGGAATAAAGGTTGGCTTTTTCATTGCGGGTTGCGCAGGAGCTTTGGTTTCATTTTTAAAGCCTCAGGAACTTAGCTGGAAGGAACGAGTACTAACTTTTGTCGCGGGTGGGTTGTCTGCTATGTATTTAACTCCTGTGACTATCATGGGCATTGAGTCGGTTCGACCTATAAGCCCCTCGGCTGAGTTTGCTGTTGCATTTTTGATAGGCTATTCAGGATTAAAGGGTATTGAGTTCACGATAGCTAAGCTAAAGGACCGTTTCAAGAAGAATTAATTTCGTAGATTTGTACCAACATGTCCACCCCCCCCTTCCCATTTGAACAGGGCGCTTAGGGTGGGCTTTTTTATGTAAAATCCAATTCAATTATTTAAAGTCTCGGGGAAACTCGGGGCTTTTTCCGTTCGTGTATTAATATCACCGTTCGTCACATTATGGTATTTGATACGGAAAAGAGTCGGTATATTTGAATTGTAAACAAACGGTAAAAACACTAAAAATTAGCATTATGAAAATTCAATTAGGACGTGATCAGCAGGTTATTCAGACTGACAAAAGAGTTAAAGTTCAGATAGGTGAAAACAAATATTATCTAACTGAGTCGATTGATGGAAAATTGAACATTAACAAAATTTCTGAAGGGGACACCGACGCTATAATGGTTTTTCCAAGGGTGTCAAACGAAATAGAGATATTATAACCATTCGCAGTTCCGCTAATTCTGCGGATACACCTTGCCCCGTCAGCGACTATTTAATAGATAGGATCGGACGGGATTCGGTGGTGAAAAATTAAAATTATGTCAGAAAACACAATTAAAGTACAAGAGATGACTATTGACGGAACGGTATATGTTCCTAAAGAGTCGATTACAAAAATGGTAGAACCAATTGAAGGGATGGACTATGTAATGGTACGCACCTATTCTGCTGGAGTACATTGCGGGTGGATGAAAAGCCGTGAAGGAAAAGAAGTGACACTGCTAGAATCAATTCGAATTTGGAAGTGGTCTGGTGCCGCATCATTGTCTCAGCTTTCACAAGAGGGCACGAACTCACCAACCAATTGTAAGTTCGGAATGGCGATGAACGAGGTGTTATTGACTGAAGCAATTGAGATTATAAAAATGACCGAAACCGCAAAAGAATCAATTCAAAATGTGACACCATGGAAGGAGTAGATAAAATTACATATGGCTATGGCGATGGCTCTGGCGATGGCTCTGGCGATGGCTCTGGCTATGGCGATGGCTCTGGCTATGGCTATGGCTCTGGCTATGGCGATGGCTCTGGCTATGGCTCTGGCTCTGGCGATGGTGATGGCTATGGCGATGGCTCTGGGGATGGGGATGGTTCTGGG
>Ga0224499_10000171_pt1 | contig 16177 bp, 16 predicted proteins | sample SF_Jul11_sed_USG_3_FD_168125 | JGI IMG/M metagenome (GOLD analysis project Ga0224499, IMG submission 168125) | Sediment microbial communities from San Francisco Bay, California, United States - SF_Jul11_sed_USGS_24 | ecosystem: Environmental > Aquatic > Marine > Sediment | place: USA... | reverse complement strand
AGCCCGGTCTGCATCGACCAGATGACGCCTTTCTCGCCCATTTTCTTGGCCGTCTCTTCCGACATGACCGTCGCGTGTTCGATCATCATGAAGCCGACGTCGACGGCCCGGCTGACCGCCACGTCCATGTGCGCATGGATCGTGGCGTAGGTACCGTAGTTCGTGGCCTCCTCCGCGGCCGCCCGCAGCTCGTCCTCCGAGTATTGCAGGGAGGACAGCGGATCGAACGGGCTCGCAACCCCGCCGCCGCCGAGCACCTTGACGAAATGCCCGCCGGCAGCAAGCCCGGCGCGGGCAACCCGGCGCACCTCAGGCACACCGTCGGCCCGGATCGCACCACCCAAAATCTGCACCAACGAGTGATCCGGGTTATCGGAAGCGGGCGAGAGGAACGGGTTATTCTGGTAGGGCAGACGGAAATCGCCGTGTCCGCCGGTCTGTGTCAACGCCCCGCCGGACGACAGGATCCTCGGTCCGGGCGCCACGCCGCGGTCGACGGTCCGCTTGATCCCCAGCGCCCAGCCGCCGGCGTCGCGCACGGTGGTGAAGCCCATGTTGAACAGGTCCTGCGCCCGCACCAGCATCCCGGCGCCAATCTCGTCCCAGTAGGCCGTGGTCATCAGATAGTCGAAGGAATCCATACTGAGAAGATGCTCATGCATGTTGACCATGCCTGGCATCAGCGTGCGCCCGCCGCCGTCGATCACGGTAGCGCCCTCGGCGCTGAGGTTCGGACCGACCTGCTTGATCAGATTGCCCTCGACCAGCACGTCGGCGTCGAGCAGCTTGTCATCGTTGCCGTTGAACACCTTGACGTTCTTGAACAGCGTGGCTTTCGGTTGCTCCGCTTTCTGTTCGCCTGAGAAGGTGGCATAGCCGTGCGCCGACGCGATTGCGCCCCAACCGAGAAGGAAGCTGCTGGAGAGGGCCAACAGCGTAGTCAGGATCATGCTTCGGGTGATTGCCATGGTCAGATAGCTTCTCTTGAGTTTCGATCAGTCGAGAACAGCGTTACGAATAGGTTGGCCGGGGTAGACGCCTTTCAGTACTTTGGAGTCTTTAACCACAATCGTGCCGTTGACGATCACGTAGGGAATTCCCGTGGACGGCAAGCTGTTCTTACCCTTGTCGAAACTCGCGTTGTCGGTGACCGTCGCCGGATCGAAGATGGTGATGTCCGCGATGGCGCCCGGCTTGAGGCGGCCACGCACCTTCATGTCCGGCACCATGTCTTCGAGGAATTTGGCCTGCAGATAGGACAACTTGGCGATGCCATCCATCAGCGGGATCACATTCTTTTCTCGAATTAACCTCAGCACCTTGGCGTGCGTTCCAGCGCCGCGCGGATGACCATTGCCTACGCCGTAAGGGGCGTCCCAGCCGGGGATGCCGCCCTTGTCGTCGGTAAACGGCACGCCGTCAGAGCCGACGAACACACCCTCGCGCTTGAACGCCGCCAGCATGTCTTCCTCCTTGATGTGGCGCATGATCATCAAACCGCCGGGATCTTGCTTGCGGTATTTGGCAAGCAGTTCCTCGGTCATCGTCTCGCCGGTCTTCACGTAGGTGATGTCCTTGTAGTCCATCCCGGTCCGCTCCTGGAAACCCGGTGCGAGATAGTCGGCGCCGATGATGGAGGAGCCCGCCGTGTAGGGGTAGAACTCCCCGGCGACCTTGTGGCCCGTCTTGCCAGCCTGATCGATGAGGTCGAGGCAATCGGGCGTCAGTGCGAGACAGTTGCTGGGCACGTGGTGCACGATCAGCGGCACCTCGTTGGTCAGCGCGACCGACATGAGCTCTTCCACACCGAGATACCCGCTCGGCGGGATCTGGGCGAGGTAGCGCACGTGCGTGGTGATGAAGCTGTTGTACTGTTTGGCAAGGCCTGCGACCGCCTGCACCTCAGGACTACCGACCGCCGTGTAGTAGCCCACTGGAAAGCTGAGCCCGATGCCGCCATCCCGCAGCCCCTTGTCGACCTTGGCGAGGATGGCTTTCAGCTCATCCGGAGTGGACCGCTTTGTCGACCACTTGGAGCCGTCCGCGGCGGTCTTGTTGATCACGTCGGAATAGAGCCCGAGACCGTGAACGTGCACGCCGTCCATCGCCTCAACCCGGGCCCAGACGTGTCCGACCGAGGCGCCGTAGTTGACCTGCCACTTGCCCTTACGTTCGTCGTAGTAATCCGTGACCGGCCAGGCGCCCGCCTCGATCTCCAGGGGTGACGTGACGCCATCGCGCAACATCAGCTTGATGGCATAGGGGTCCTGCCCATGGACGTGCAGATCGATGAAACCCGGCGCAACAACGTGCCCGGATGCATCGATGGTTTCCTTGCCCTTGATCTTGGTGGCGGTAATGTCAAGGATCTTGCCGTTCTTGATTCCGACATTGCGCACCGCATCCAGCCCGCTTTCAGGGTCCATGACCCGGCCGTTGTGGATCACCAGATCGTAGTCCTGCGCCTGGGCGGGGACGACAGCGAAAACGCCGAAGATAACCATAAGTGTAATTGATAGTATTTTTAAAAAGTTAGTCATCATCCAAACTCCTTTCTTTTTTATTCTGTCTTTTAAAAATAGATGCTCAGACCCGGGATGAACCCGTGCAGGGTGACATCCCACCCGAACTTGTTGTCTCGGCTGGCATCAGATTGCTCTTTAGAAATCTGGGTATAGAAGATATAGACGCCCCACCCTACTCTAAACCGAGGGCTTCCGTCAAGAATGGAACCTCAAAGTGCTATTATCCACCGAGCACTAATAACTGAAGGAGAAGCGTCTATGAAACAGAATATAATCTATGTGGCTCTTGATGTCGATGACACTCAGTATCACGGATCTGCTTTGGACAAAAATACTGGAGAAGTCATTACATTCAAATGCCGACCCACGTTAAAAGGTTTGTTAAATCAACTTGACAAGCTCCACAAATGCTTTCCTAAAAGTACTTTCAGGCTATGTTATGAGGCATCTTATATTGGTTACACTTTGCAACGAGATCTCGTTGCAAAAGACTATCACTGCGATGTAGTTGCTCCCACTAGTATTCCCAGCCCCCGGGGAAAGCAAGTCAAGACCGATCGCATTGATGCGGCACAATTGGTGCAATTCTATGCCAATAATCTACTGACGCTTGTGACCATACCGGAGCCCGAGCAAGAACAAGACCGGGACCTGATCCGATCACGCCAGAAACTGTTAGAGCAGCAAACGAAACTGCGCAAACATATCCAGGCCTTGTTACGTCGAAATGGGCGGCACTACAAAGCCGAGACCCAAAACAAAAGCCATTGGACTTTGCACCATTATGGCTGGCTGGATAGAACGACCGAAGCCTCATCAGGGAGTTTTAAAGTCAATCTAGAACTGTTGGTACGCCAATTAAAAGATATCAACAGCATCCTGGCCGAGTACGGTCAGCAAATTGAAACACTGGCTAAAACATCCCGCTACGAGCCATTAGTTCAGGCGTTGACTTGTTATAAAGGCATCAAGAATCTCTTTGCCCTCACCATGATTACCGAAATCGGAAACGTTAAGCGCTTTCCCCACCCACGGCAACTGGTGTCCTGGATTGGAATGGATATCCGAGAATATTCCTCTGGTGGCAAGCACAACCGCTTCGGCATGACCAAGCATGGCAATCGGTACTTGCGGACCGCTTTCATAGAAGCCAACCAGCGCGGTTATCGGACGGCCAGAATATCCAAGGATTTAAAGGCCAGACGGAAAAATACGGATCCGGGAATCATTAACATCGCCGATCGTTGTTTGCGACGGCTGAATAAAAAAGGCAACCGTTTATTGTTGGCAGGCAAGCATCCCAACAAAGTCAAAGTAGCCTGTGCTCGAGAAATGGTCGGATTTGTTTGGGAATCGCTGCACAAAGCGGCGGCATAGAAAACTGTCAATGACTGCGAGTGACGACAGTAAATGATGTACTCGATTTTAAGTTATTTGAGGGTACTAAACATACTCAATTATCGGTCTAGAAAATCGACCCATGGATGCGAAGCCGCATAGATTGTGGTCATGCTCAATTTTTTTACGAGATAAAAACTAAAAACCAGGTTGTCATCAGCTTGAACGTACGGATTGATCCAGAAGATAAGACAGAGATTGGGAAGCCCACGATAATTTCCTTAGAAATAAAGTGCCTGAGCATAGGTTGTGGTAACCCTAAAACGGACAGATCTTAATGCGTTAACCAGCACGCGAATACGAGGATGTTAGTCCACGGTCAAAACCCACTCGGTGATCAATAAAGTAAATATTCAAGTTGACAATAGGGGCGTCTATATGAGGAAAAATAAACGCCCTTTTCCATGCCTTTTGAACCCTTGAACGGCGTGTTGCCGCCGTCAGGCCAGGTGAACGTTTCAGTGCCGTTATCCGCAGTGACGACGATGATCGTGTTGTCGGCCTCGCCCATGTCCTCGAGCTTCTGCATCACGCTGCCGATGATGTCGTCGAACTGCGCCATGCCGGCTTCCTGCAGCGACCAGCCGTTCTCGGGTGTCTTCAAAGCCTCGTACTTGGGAGAAAGGTACGTGAACACGTGCATACGCGTCGGGTTCAGCCAGACAAAGAAAGGCTTGTCGTCCTTCTAACTCCGGCGGATACGTGGCATTGAACGAATCCTGCATAGCGTCGAGGTGGTAGAGATAGCCGAAGAACTCATCGAAGCCGTGCAGCGTGGGCAGGAATTCGTTACGGTCACCGAGGTGGTTCTTGCCGAATTGCCCGGCGGCGTAGCCCTGCTCCTTGAGCACGGTGGCAATGGTGGGTGCCGCGGCCGGGGCATCCCGATTGTGGCGCCGGCCGTCATGCCTCGGTGTATACGCACCGATATTCCACATACCGATGTCGTCGCCCATGATGACGACGATGTTGGGTTTCTTATCCGCAGCATGGGCCAGACACGAAAACAGCAAGATGCCGCAGACGGAGAACAGGGACCTCAGGATCCATTTTAGGGTTCATTGCACTTCTCCTTTGTTGATGGTTTTGGGCTAGCTAACTAGATTTAGACCTCCAAAATGACGCATAATGACGCAATATATTGCATCAAAAACGATTTATTATGGCACCTCCTTAAAGTTTGTCAATTTCCGGAGTAAAAATGTTCATCAATGCTGATTCTTGAAAAAACCCGGCGGACCCTTTTTCCAGGGATAGCAATTCTTGGCTATTTCATAGCCCAACTCATACAACTTACACATACTGAATTTTCACCGTTTTGATCTTAACTTTACATTTCGCTGGTTCTGAAACAACCTGAGACCTTTTGTTTGACGTTTGACATTCTCAAATCCTGCTCTGCTCTGTTATTGGTAAACGACACATCTCCTTCAAAAGATCTATCGTTAAAGCAGTATATTCCAATCCAGAAATAAGTCTGAACGAAGTCGGTTTAATCTGATTGTTTAAGCGTTGCTCTAACTCGGACTGGTTAATAAATGTTGTTTTGGTTTTACCTTGCATTTTTCTCAAGCCTGTTTTTTCATAGAAGTTAAGATTGCTTGAAACAGTTTTTTTCTTGCAACGTTCAGTGCCAAGGCGCAGTCATTTATCACTCATTCTTGCTGCTTGCGCATCCAGTTGCTCAAAGGTCATGCCATCTTTAAGGCACTCACTGGCTTTGGGGATTGACTTTAGTTTCTCATACGGCGTTTTCATCTCCTTATAGCGGTATATTTTGCGTTCTTTTCCTTTAGTATCCGTAACCGTCTCTGGAAAGAAACATGGACGATGGTAGTTGACGTAAGGGTTGAGAAAGTCAGCGCAAAAAGCATTGACCAAGCTGGCGCAATGCTGCGGTATATGCGCGTAACCAAGATGCTTGCGCACCACTGCGCCGTTCTTGGATTCCGCCAATGCGTTGTCGTTGGACTGTCGTGGTCGCGATTTGGTGAATTCAACCAGCAGCTTATCCAGCATCTTCGCCACTTGATAATTGATGTACTCCGAACCGTTATCCGAATGAAATCCGAGGATAACGAACGGAAATCCTTCCAATAACTGTCGTATCACAGGAAGCAGGTAAGCTTCACTGATCTTCTCGCAAGTAGCGACCAGTTGGAATTGTGTCACACAGTCCACCGCATTGATGTGATATACGCCTTTGACACCATCTTGACCACCTTGATGCACACTGTCGATGCGGATATAGCCTGGCAAGCCATTTGGTTGTGGCGCGCGACGCTGGCCGATAGGGATGCCAGTGGGGCGTGTCTTCGTCCAACGCCGTCGCTTGCTTTGGTATTGTTTATCGCCACGTAAGTTGTACAGGTGAGAAACCGAAATACTTGCCAGTCTCTCAAAACGTACATCGTCAAATACAAGGAAAGCACGCTCCATCAATTTCTTGGTAGCTGGGCCAGACAAAGTGCTGTGTAATGCGTCCATCTCAGCGAGCAGGGCCACGTCAGTGGCGGTAAAGCGTCGAACAAAGCCGTGCTTAGGCGTTGCTTGTCGTTTTGTTAACCTCCCATCCTTGCGGTACTGTCGTACTAATCGCGTAACCTGTTGGCGTGATAAGCCTCTAATACGCTCGATATAACGTAGTAACACGCCACGACCAAAGCGACCGTGGCAGGCATAGCCAATCCGTTTGAGAACGCGCTAGGAGTATTAGAAATTCTGCGTCATTCCTTTACTATTAAATTTTACAGGAGTGACGCATGAGCAAGGTTACCCCGCAGTTTGATTTTGAAAAAGCCCTGGAGGCATTGAAAGCTGGGCATGACTTGAGTGGTCAGAACGGTATCTTAACACCGCTGATCAAGCAACTTACAGAAGCAGCATTGGCAGCAGAACTTGAGCAGCATATTGAATCCGGGGATGAGCCGAATCGGAAGAATGGATCAACGCCAAAAACTGTGAAATCGACTTCTGGTAGTTTCCAGTTGGATACGCCACGAGACCGCAATGGTACATTTGAGCCGCAGCTGGTCAAGAAGCATCAAACTCATCTTACCGACGAAATAGAGCGGAAGATTCTTTCGTTATTTGCACTCGGTTCTAGCTATGCGGATATAACTGGACATATTGCTGAATTATACGGTATCGATGTTTCTGCGGCGACGATCAATGCGATAACTGACAAACTGATTCCGGAACTCAAGGAATGGCAGCAGCGGTCATTGGATAGTCATTATCCGTTTGTCTGGTTGGATGCCATACACTATAAAGTGAAGGAAGACAGTTGTTATGTTAGCAAGGCAGTATATACCGTACTTGGCGTTAATATAGCGGGGCACAAGGAGATCCTGGGGCTGTATTTGTCGGAAAGCGAGGGTGCCCGGTTCTGGCTGTCTGTGCTGACGGATCTGAGTAACCGTGGCGTGCAGGACATTCTCATTGCCGCTGTAGACGGCCTCACAGGTTTTCCTGAGGCGATTAACAGTATCTTTCCTGAAACCGAGATTCAACTGTGCATCATTCATCAAATTCGCAATTCAATGAAATATGTTGCGTCAAAAAATCACAAAGCTTTCATGACTGATCTGAAGCCGGTATACAAAGCATCAACCATTGATGCGGCTGAGGATGCGCTTAATATGTTGGCAGCCAAATGGGAGAAACAATATCCTATTGTGATCAAATCCTGGCGAAACAAATGGGAAAATTTATCGACATACTTTAAATATCCCGAGCCGATACGCCGGGTGATTTATACCACCAATAGCATTGAAGCCATACATCGCCAATTTCGCAAATTAACAAAAACCAAAGGTGGATTCCCAAATGAAAACAGTTTACTCAAGTTGCTGTATGTCGGCATTAAAAACGCCAGCAAGAAATGGACAATGCCGTTTCCAAACTGGAATTTGACATTATCCCAGTTAGCGATATACTTTGAAGGTCGTCTGGACGTGGCATTGGATTTGTGAATTTATTATAGATTCTTATTATGCCGCTGAAAACGGTCAGCGGATCAACACTAACAGTGTTGATCGATTACCGGTTGAAGTGGCTCAACAAGCGAAGCGCGTTAGACAATTTGCAGGTTGACCAGAATTCTGAACACCCTCTTTCAGTTTGATGAGAAAGGGCCTTTATTTTTCCTATGCCCTGCTTAGCCAATGTAGCATACCGCGCGCGCGGTTTTTTAACAACTTGGGGAGCTTGCATGCCGCACCTCTTCGTCAACCGCCACCGCTTGCATGACCTGACCAACGCCCATCCGGAGCTGGGTAATCATTTCAGGTGGGAGACCATCAACGCCGTCCTCTATAAGCTCGGTGGCTTGATGTTCGTCATCGGTAGTGTGCTCTTCTTTCCATATTATGAGGCCTATGCTGACCTGGGTGCGTGGATTTTTTTCTTCGGATCGCTGCTCTACCTCGTGGTCACCGGCCATGACATGGTGGAGGTGTGGCACTATTGGCGTACCAAGCACCACCCCCACACGACCGACAAGACCCTCGAGTTTATCGCTGCCACAGCCTATCTGGTGGGCACGGTGCTCTTCACCGTTGGCAGCATCTTCTTCCTCTCCGCGCTCGGGTGGGTCGTGGCCGGTGCCTGGTGCTTCGTGATCGGTAGCGCGCTGTTCTTGATCGGTGCATGCGTGAACATGACCCAGATCGTTCAGGAGCGCTCGCTCATTACCTTGCAGCTCATGAATCTGACGGCGATATCCTTCATTGTGGGATCGGTGCTTTTCCTCGTTGCCTCCATCCCCTATCTTTGGACGATAGAGAGTGCAGCCGAGCGTGAAACGCTTTTCAGTTACATGGCCTGGGAATACGAAATTGGCAGTGTGCTGTTCTTATTGGGCGGAGTGTACAATTACTCCCGCGCCTATTTGTTAATGCAGGAGGAGATTCAGCAGCGCACACAACAGAAAGACCCTGTCACGGTGTTCGACCAGACGCGGTCTAAGCCGGACTGACCCCATACTAGACAGAGAGCCCTGCAGTTGGTCTGCCCCATCTGGCCAAGGGGAACCACCTTCCCAACTCCTCTTTGTGACACTCAATATGATGGAAGAATTCACCAAAAAAATCTTACATGTACCGTGCGTCCTAGCCACATTCTGTGCAATCGTGTTCGTGTCATTCCTCGACTTTCCAGCTCAGGCTCAACAGCTCGCCCAACAGACGCTCCCCTCACTTGAATCGCTTGAAAACGAAAGGGAAAAGCTCGCGGAGAAGATCAAGAGGGTAGAGGCTATTCTGCAAGAACTCAAGGCGGAGCAGACGAAGATCAAGAGCCTAGAAGCTATGCTGCAGGAACTCAAGGCGGAACAGGCGAAGTTTGCGGAGAGGCTTGATAGAGGGGAATCGAAGCAAGAGAAGTTTTCGGAGAGGCTTGATAGAGGGAAGCTTGCAGTGGAGACGCTTAAGGTAGAGCAGGAAAAGCATAGAAGCAAGTGGAAAACAGGGTTCGATAAGATCCGCAGAGTTCCCCGAAACCGGCTTAAGGGGATAGGGGCCGAGCACGGTTGGATCTCTGTACCGGGTAAAAATACTGACATCAGGATTGGTGGTTTCCTCCAATTGAATGTCATTCACGACTTCCAGAACTCGGGTAGCGATTTCGGAGATTTTGTGACGTCTCGGATTCCAGTTCCCACGGACGGTACCTCGAACACAGAGTTCGACGTGCGAACGTCGCGGATGATCTTCGAAACGCGAACGGCGACATCGCTTGGCAAATTCAGCACCTTCCTCTCGACCGATTGGGCCGGCGGGGGTGATAAATCCAGTGCGGCAGATTTTCGTCTTCGTCAAATTTACCTAAGCGGGGTAGGTATCTTAACCGGAACAGCCTTCACCGTCGGGCGGGCCAACACGACCTTTATGGATAACCAAGCCTGGCCCGAGATTTTCGACCTTGAGGGGCCAGCCAGTCTAAGTTTCATCTGGCAAGGCATGGTGCGCGCCTCGTGGGAGCTCGACAAGGCCAAGCAGTGGATCGCGTCTTTCGCTCTCGAGCAGCCTGAAAGCGACGTGACCAACGGCAACGGTAAGGAGGCATGGCCCGACGCCGTCCTCCGAGTCGACGGGAATCATGACTGGGGCCATCTTACCGCAGCGGTCCTCGGTCGCCAGCTCAAGGCCGCCGGCACGACCGGAGGCAGCACGGACACGGCTGCCGCCTTGGGGGTATTATTCTCCGGCAAGCTGCCGGTGCCAGGTACCACCGCAGACAACATCATATTTCAGGTCCAGGGCGGTAAGGGTAGCGGACGCTACATCGAAGACCTGAGTTTCGAAGGTGGTCAGGACGGGGTCTACGACAACACCATGGAAAAGCTCCGCCCGCTGAAACAGTTTGGAGGCTGGGCCTCCTACCAACATTGGTGGACGGACAAGTTGCGCTCCACAGTGGTTGGAAGTTACCAGAGGATGGACAATCTGAACATTCAATCCCCCGACTCTTTTAAATCCTCGATCTATGCAAACGGTAATCTGATCTTCAGTCCGCTCAAACCCCTCGATATCGGCATCGAGTACATCTGGGGTCTGGGTAAGAACAAGAACGGCCAAACGGGTCGTGCGAACCGCCTCATGTTCAGCATGAAGTGGCACTTACACTAAAAGGGGTCGGGAGCCTTTTATATTGATTCTAAGTCGCAGTTCACATGTAACTTTCATGCCAGTTTACACCTGATGGGTATGTTTCGAATACGAAGGGCGTCTCTTCAGGCATAGAAACGGTGTCTACCATTGGATTTTGCAGGATGACAAGCCACAGATCCATAGGTTAGTATAGAAATCGGACGGGGATGTGGCTCTGTATGTAGACGAGACCGACGGATGATTTTTGGTTTTGTCTTAATATACGGAGACCCCATAATCATGAATAATGCCCCTCAAATTTGTGTCAGTGTTGATGTTGGCTGTCGCCAACACAGCGTGGCAATCGGTTTGCCCAATGGCGAAGTGTTAGACGAGTTTGACATTTTCCACCGCCCGGAAGGATTTAAACAATTCTTTGAACGTATTGAACATCATTGCCAACAACATGGTAGTGAAGTGGCGGTGGCAATGGAAGGCTACAATGGCTATGCCCGGCCCTTGGATAGTCTTGTGAAGGTGCGTGTGCGCTGGCCGATTGCGCCCATGGCAAACTGGTGGCGTTCTCTTGCAAACGGCGTGGATTTTGTCCCTCGTTCTATTGACATCAATTATTTTTTCCCTAATCAGAAATCCATGATGAGCCGGACCCCGGGAATGACCGCAATGTCGTCGGCCACCCGCTCGTTCATGACCAACTGAAGATCCGGTGTCAGGCGGAGCCACTTGTTGATCGCGATGTTGTAGTAGAGTTCGGCGCCCCACGTATCTTGGAGGGCGATCACCGGAGACACCAGATCCTGGAAATTGTCGGAGAAACTCTCGTACCACCCCGACACGCCCATCCGGTCAGCAGGGCGTGACGCCATGAGACCGTACGCCTCGATGTTGGCGAAAACGGTCCATTCCCCGACCTGCGGATTGTCCGGGCCCGCACCCCCACCGATCACGAAGTTGGCCTTCCGATCGGGGTTGCCCTCCGCCTGCCAGAATTCCTGGTAAACAAGGACGGAGACTCCCCAGGGCTTCTTCGATTCGGTGCTCACAATGCCCTGCCCGGGGATGCGAATGAAGTCGTTTCGTTCGTTGGACGCTTGTTCCCTCGTCGAGCCAAAGCCGAGGATCGTGAAGTGGCCTATCTTGTCGTTTGGATCTCCCCAGAAAAACCGCTGGAAACCTATCATGAAGACGCCTTCTTCGAACGAGTCTGAGAAGTTCCACGTTGTCGTCACGCTCTCCGTCCCGGCAATGAGAAATCCGCTCTGGGGCAACTGGTACTTTTCATTGACGGTCATAGCCACGCCGCCAAACAAGGAGAGGCCCTGAAGGGGGCCGGCCCACGGCAGGAGGGGAAACATGCCGTTGGGGTTCCAGAAGCCATCCTGTCCGTAGTCGATCCAGGGGAAGAGGCCGCTCAATGTATCGATGATGTCGAGCTTGCCGAAGGTGACGTTGGCGAGCCCGCCGAAGAACGGGAGATACTGTGAGACCGTGAGCCCGGTGATGTTCGTTCCGTGGTAGCCACCCGGTCTCGGCATTAGCATCCCTGCGTTCTGGAGCGCGAAGGAACCCGCATCAGCGCCGACATCTTGACCAAACCGCGTTCTGGCATGCATGTTAAACGATAAGCCTTCCCACAAGCCGAAGAGTTTTTTTCCGTCAGCGTTGACCCGGTAGTCCATCGTCCCGCCGTACTCACCGTTCTGGTTGACACCACCGCTGGCCACATTTTGATAGTACTGCGATAGCCTGAGGTCGATGTCGATACCGTGGTCGTGCAGATCGGTGCGCAGCCCTCCCCAGTCGCCGGTGAGCTTGTCACGGGTCCAAATCTCTTTGAAAGATTCTTTGAAAGATCTGTCAGGGGCAGTGTGCACCTCATGGACGTGGGTGCCCGTCTGTGCCTGAACCGACGAGGAAAAGACGGCCACCTCGAGAGCGAGGATATACAGGAAGACGATTGTCAGTATAGATGCGAGTCGTTTCATTTTAGCTTCCTTGCGTTAAATGCCGTATTGGGATGCCCCGCGCTTATAACCTGCATGTTGGTTTACTCAATCATCAATTTTTGGCCAAAGATCCAAAGATCGGATTCTTGATCAAGGACGGTACCACCGGGGTAATTAAGATCCTGAACTGGGTACGCTTGCCAAAGAAATCCTGGCTGACCACTGAGTGCTCGACAACAGCCTTGATGTTAACCGGCGTCTTGCCTATCTTGACCGTCCTGCCGACGAAGAGCCCGACGGGGACGTTCCATTTGTTCCCCGCAGTGGCCTGATTGTTGTAGGTGATGGTCGGGTTGGTACCGACTTGCCAGGCCTTCGGTAGGGAATAGGTAAAGTTATAAAAAAGGCTTCCCTGGTTGATGTCGGGCTTACCAAGATCTGGGCCGCTCGATCCGACTTTCCAGAAATAGTTCGGGAAAAGCACGGCTGTCCAGGACTTAGTCTTATAGCCAAGGGCGACGGCTGGACCGAGAGCCCACTGGTTACTGCCCAAGTCACTGTTTGTGGCAGAAGGAAACATAAAGGTCGGTCCCGCACCTAAGATCCATTTCCCTGCAATTGTGTCAGGAAGGGATAGCACCAGCGGCAGTTGCATGTCACCGATACCAGATCTATGATGGAAGTTGTTGAAGCTATCAGGGATGGGCTGGCTGAAAATGATCGGAACGATGGGTCTGGTGATCATCCTCCATTCATTTTCACCCCGCCCAAATAGGGGAATGGCCAGGACGGGCTGAAAAATCGTGTTGGCGCCGAGCTTGGGATCGCCGGTGTTGACGTCGCCGTCAAAGAACTGGGGCATTTGTAAGTTAAATTGTAGCGACCAGAGTTCACTGAGCGGGTTTGCAAGCTTATTTCCGATCGCGTCAAGATCATGTGCCTTAGGAGCGTCGGCCGCACCCTTTGATTGAGCATCGTCTGCAGCATTTTTTGGCTGGGCGGCCACTTCTGCCATGACATTATTGGCTGTAAAGCCAAACATAACGACGGCTGCACACAGCCCGGCAAGAACCATCCTTATTTGCAGGTGCTTAAGCCTTCCTTTCACCTAACGATCTCTCTTTTTAATTGTTAATCTCTGACGAGTTTAATTTTCCGCTACGTGCAGATGGAATATTTTAGCCATCATGAATCGTCCGTGAATTAATCGGCGGCGCTTAATTTTTACGTCCCTTTTAATTAGGGTAATATTAACCGTGTCTTCTATAAATCGCAAGGCGGAGCGGAGCCTCTTCCAATATGAAATGAGTCTAAAGGCATCACGTATTTCCATTAAGAAATGAGTCTGAATTTAAATTGCTGAAGTTCTAAATCGGTCATGATGCAAGGCATGGTGATCAATATGGAAGAAGCAAAGCTGCGGACCTTGGCGCAGATCAAGGAGTTTTTAGACGGAACGACAGAAGTTGCCTTTCGTGAACCAAAAGCAGAACGCAATACATTTATCGAGCGCGTTAAGGGTGTTCAGAATTCTGTGTCAACCTGTAAACCGTTAACCCATTATAGATTTTGTTTCGCTAGTTTTTGTGCGCGGTCGCATCTGCCCGCACAACATGCACCTTCAGAAGGACCCGTAACACTTTAATTGTCAGCTCTGTGACTGACATCTATGCGACTGTAGCAAATAACAATTGCATGGCCTGGCAACTTATAACCGTTTTCTTCTTTGAATCGTTGCTTTCGCTGCTCTAATGTTTCCTCGTCGTTAAAATAACAAATAACTGTTGGCGCTCTTTGTCCAAATCGTGCCTCAAGTCGGCCTAACCGTGATTCAAGATTTTTACCCATGTCCTAGACCACCATCATTTATACATTTGCCGTCTTCCCATACCACATCACCATCGCTTTGAGATATAGGAGTTAAGCTTTTTACACTTTTCTTCAATTGATCAATCTCGGCTAGCCGTTCAATCCTGTCATGGTCATTTTTGTCCGGGAAAAATATATAACAGGGATATTTCTGTTCAACCTAATTCTTGCCCAGTGCTGATCCAGCTCCGGACGGAAAAGAATGGGTGCCTCGTCCAATCCAAAACGATTCTCTAGCTTGTCCAATCTGCCTCTAAGGTTTGTCACTTATTTGTTTCTCCAAAGCCATTGTTGGGTTTTGTTGCCCTCACAATTTTTAGCACCGGTGCGTTTGCTGGCAATTCAAACCCATGTTGATTCTTATGCTGCTCCTTAACTTTTTCAAACGTCTGAATGCATTACGGTGAATAAGAATTGGTGGCATTACCCGCACGAATTGTTTTTTAAGTTTGTTTAACCTATTTCTGAGTGTTGTCATTTAGTTTCTCCAGTGCTGTAATTCTTTCTTCAAGCTCTGAGTCCTTAATCATGTTACTCAGCGATAACAGCATGTAAATTAACCTGGTGGCCTCCTGTGCCGGTATAACACCATTTCGGGCTTCTCTATACACCCTTGCTGCTTCGTGTCTGACATCACGGATATTGCCGAGCCTTATTCGTGTAGGTTTACGAAGGGTACTACTTGCAGATAAAACTTCACCTTCAATGCATTGCCTGCTTTTTTCGTTGTCACTCATTGCAGCGATCCCCTGCCAATCATTTCCAGTAATAAGAATGGATCATATTTATTACGCGGCATTAACATTTTGAATTTGCCTTCTCAAGAATAACCATTAATTCAGACAAGTCTGAAATTGGCAGGCCGATACTGCGTTCCCCGATTTCGCCATTGTGGTTAATCTTCGTTAGATAGAAGTAGTCACCTTCCTGAATCAATCCATTTTGTTTTGGTGCATTCGTTTTCCATGCTTCCAGCCGGTAGGTATTTCGAGTAAGTACTCCCAGCAAACCGTCAGTTAATTTACGCATGTAAAATCTTTAACCGTTCCAATAACACACTCAATAAATGCACTATGTAGTGGCAATATATAAAGGTATTCGATTTTCGAAGACTGGTGTAATTTTTCATAAATTCACCTCAATGACTTTACTGGTAGCGTTTTTGGGGATTATTTTCACTTTTCCATGCTTCGAATTCCGAAGCGTTTGATTATCATAGACTTCGTTTTTCGAAGCGTTACGCTTTGATTTTCGAAGCATGACGCTTTGAATTCCGAAGCTTGAATTTTTTTGAGACAACTTCTTTAATGCTGTAAGTGTTATTTTTTCTGGTAATTTGTTTGGATCGAATTGTCGATAATCAAAGGTAGCTACACCACCTTTAATCCCTATCTTGTCATTAGAATTAACGGGCAAATGCGTGAACCGATACAGGCAGCATTGTTGGAGACTACAGTTATTTCCGCCGCCATTCCTTGTCTCGCACAAGAAACCATGTGCTATTAAATAAGCAAGCGCTTTTGACAACGTTGACGATGATCGCCAGTTATAATACTTAAGTTGACTTAGTGTTGCGTTAATATTCCCGTTATTATTACCACGGTACTGCATCATCAAATCGTGCCAAAGTAATTTAGCGTTACCAGGTAAACCCCGGAATGCCAGCGAATCCGCGAGCTCCCTTGGCACTTGATAACGCGGTTCTCCTTTCTTAGGACTGGCCATAGTCCACGTCTCCGATAGCCTCTAGCGCCTCTCGCCGGTATGCTTCTACGATTCCCGCATCTTCCTTTTCTAGCTCGATTTGAGCATTGTATGCGTCAGCATC
>Ga0224499_10000167_pt1 | contig 16457 bp, 11 predicted proteins | sample SF_Jul11_sed_USG_3_FD_168125 | JGI IMG/M metagenome (GOLD analysis project Ga0224499, IMG submission 168125) | Sediment microbial communities from San Francisco Bay, California, United States - SF_Jul11_sed_USGS_24 | ecosystem: Environmental > Aquatic > Marine > Sediment | place: USA... | reverse complement strand
GACCTAGCGCACAAGATACTCTTGTGCGCTCTCCAGTGAACATAGATACTTTAGGAATTGGCTGTCTTGCTTGGAATGAAATAGCTCTTGGCGATCACATGGACGGGCAAATTTTTGAACCCACCGTATGGGACGTTGCTTTAACTGATACTGAAATTAAAGCTCTTGCAGCGGGTGCTGATCCTCTATCTATCAGACGCAACGATATATACAGCTTCTCAGATAATAATAACTTCGATGTAGTTAGAGAAAAAACTTTTGATATTACGGGTAATCCTAAAGGTGGAGATATTCCACCGCTTAGGAGCGGGCCAAATAAAGAAATTCAAGTAGTTGTAGAAGAAGATAAAATCCCTGGATTTGTACTTCCGGAACCTCGTTTCGAAGCTCCTAGATTACTTATTCCGGACAACAAGCCGACGATTCCTGTAGTTATCGATTGGAGCGATCCTTTGACGGACAAGTTGGATTTCTATCTGTTAATGCAAGCGGATAATATTCAGCAAGCGGATCTCGTAACTACTGGGGATGAATATGCTACATTTGAATATATAGGTGGTCCTGGCAGTGAAAAAGTGTTTGGATCCACGAGAGGTATTGCATACGACCTCAGCGACGCCAGTTTTGACAGTCCCAACAGGCCGCAATTCGCGAATGCTACTGAATTTTCTGTTGCAGGATGGTTTCTGCAAAATACTATAGATACTAAAGGCCCTATGTTTGGGCAAAGAGGTAATACGGATGCGACTGAATATTGGTCAGTAGATACTTGGACTGACGGACTACTTTATTGGTCCAACCGTCTTGCCAATGATTACACTGAGGCTTATGTAGATTACTCGCCGTTTGTCACAGCAGGGGAGTGGTTCCATATAGCTTTTGTTTGGAACGGTGCCCTGGCCAATGACGACCGTCCAAAGTTGTATATAAACGGTCAATTGATTTCTTGGGATGTGGTGGATATAGATCAACACGCAGTTTCCGGAAACAATACGGATGACCTATTTTATATAGGGTATTATGAGCAAGGAACGCCAGCATTTTTTGATGGATTAGCTTCGGTGGCTATGGGTTGGACCAGAGCATTGTCAGATGCAGAAATATCGCAGATATACGAGAACTCTTTCAGATTCCTGATACCGGAATAAACGATGGCGAAAAGATCCTCACGCATATTCATCGGTAACCGGGTATACACGCCAGAGGTAACTCCCCCTCCCGCAGTTGGCGATCAAAGTATAGGTTTCACCCGGTCTACTGAGACCGACATTGCTCAGACCTTTTCCCTGACGCAAGCAGTTACCAAGGCGTTCACTCAAGCCTTGGATACCAGCTCGGCCAGCGCCTTTGCCGTAGCCGCGGCCTTGACACTGGGCTTTGGGCAGGCCGTTGCTACTGACACGGCTCAGCCTTTCGGTTCAAGCTCGACAGTTTCAGTCGGCTTCAGTCAGACAATTGAAAATGATATCGCCCAGCCCTTCACCGTTGTCCCGGGGGCTATCTCTGTAGGCTTCAGTCAAGCACTGGAGACTGACACTGCCTCGACGATTTCGCCTGTCCAAGGGGGGGCGACTGTCGGTTTCAGCCAGGCGGTCGAGACCGATACCGCTCAGTCCATCACAGCTGTCCCGGCCATATCCGTAGGATTCAGCCAAACAGTAGAGACCGATACCGCTCAGACATTTGGACTTGCTACCGCCCATTCAGTCGCCTTCGGTCAGGCCGTCGAAACCGACACTGCCTTCTCAATTTCGCCTCTCCAAGGCGGGGCGTCTATTGATTTCATTCAGGTGGCCGAGACTGATACGGCTCAAGCCTTCTCGATCGTACCCGGGGCTACGTCTATAGGCTTCACCCAAGCCGTTGAAACTGAAACTGCCCAGCCGTTCGGTTTCACGGGGGCTCATTCGGTTACCTTCGGCCAAGTGGTCGAGACCGATACAGCGCAGCCTATCGGTTTCACGGGGGCCTATTCGATTGCCTTCGGTCAGGCTGCCGAGACTGACACCGGTCAACCGTTTGCGATAATCCCCGGGGCCACGTCTATAGGCTTCAGCCAGGCGATTGAAGCCGATACCGCTCAGACTTTTGCTTCGATTGTCGACGCCGTTGTTCCCTTCGGTCAGGTCATTGAAACTGACAGCGCCCAGCCGATATCAGCTGTCCAAGGTCTTACATCTGTCGGTTTCAACCAAGCAGTTGAAACTGACATCGCGCGCGTAATTGCTGACGGCACTTTCACAGTTCTAGGGTTTAACCAGATCGTTGAGACGGATAGCGCTCAGACCTTCGGTTCAACAACCGCGGTAACAGTCGCCTTCGGTCAGGCCGTCGAGACGGACAGCGCTTCCACGATACCTACGGCGGCTACAATTTCCGTAGCCATTGGTCAGGTAGTTGAGACGGATAGCGCTCAGACCTTCGGTTCAGAGGTTGATGCTGTTCAAGCTTTTGGTCAGGTGATTGAGGCTGACATTGCCCGTCTGATCACTGACGGCACCACCGTAGCTCAAGAATTTAGCGCGGTAACTGCAACAGACACCGCGCGGCCTCTTACCCCGGCAACCAGTAACACTATTTCAATAGGTCAGGCCGTCGAAACTGACGTTGCCCAGACTCTGGTCACTCGGGTATCAACGGCCCTCGGTCAGGTGGTTGAGACTGACATTGCCCAGACTTATGTTGTTGAACCGGAATTTATTTTCGAATCGCTATTTTCAGTTAACTTGGCTATAGTAACAAACTACAAAGCCGTTCTAAGAGTCTAGACTAATGCCGGTTGATGAGCAGGAAATCCACATAAGCGATATTGGCACGATCTTTGAAGTCACAATCGTCGAGGTAAACCCTATCACTTGCCTGCCAGAGCCGGTTGATATCAGTTCCGCCACGCTACGCCAGATCAGTTTCAAGAAGCCCAGCCTTGCAGTGATTGTAAAAACGGCGGTGTTCACAACAGACGGTACTGACGGGAAGATTCAATATGTCAGTGTCGCTGACGATCTAGACCAATCCGGTGACTGGAAGCTGCAAGGTTACGTTGAAATGCCATCCTGGCAGGGCTACACCAGTATCGGCGAGTTCGAAGTCGCACCAAACCTATAAGGTACTACTATGATTGACGATATTAAAGAAGCTGTAGACAGCTTTAAAAATCAAAACGGGTCAGCGCTGTCTGATCGTGACATTGCGGGTATCAACAAGATCCAGTTTGAACTGGATCTGTTGAAGTGCTTGGAAAAACCCACGCGCCAGAAAAAGAAGAAGACTCTGAACTCTGACGAGGACTAGACCTCGATCACGTTCGAGGCGCTGACCTTATCGGATTCCCGGTGAGTGACCATCAAAATCTGGCCCTGCCCCAGCAGACTGCCCGATAAGCGTAGAGCGTTATCTTCCCGCATCGATTCTGTAGGCTCATCAAGTACCAGAACCTCACTAGAGCCACGCAGAGACTTTGCCAGCCCAATCCTAACGGCGACACCGATAAAGCCTTTCTGAGCCCCTGACGCGCTCGCGACGGGGGCATAGACACCTTCCTCGCAGAACATAAAGCCCTCTTTGTCTGATTTTGTCAGCGCAGTTACAACTCCGTTGGTTGCGCGCATCAAAAATCCGGATGCAACGGCCAGGATGTTGCCCCAGATCTGGGACAGGAAAGTGACCCGGGATTCCTGCAGGAACTGGGTGAAATCCTTCAAGCTTTTTATCTCGGAGAGCTTTTCCCGGTTGGCTTCTTCCAGTTGCAGGGCGTACTGCAGATCTCCCAGTTCCCCGTGATAGCCAGTTATCTTGAGTTCCAGCTCGTGAACCAATTCTCTATTCTCTTGCAGGTTGGCTCTATGAATTGCACATTTATCTTTCAACTCGGTAAGCTCTTGCTCTGACACTGCCGACGGGAGTTCGGCTTCCAGCTTCTTCAGCTCAGTCTTCCATGCGTTGATATCCTCTTTCCACTCCTTGCGCCGGGATTCCAGCTTCGATAACTGCGACTCCAGTTGTTCACGCTTCGTTAAATCAGCCAACTGGCCTTCAAGCTCTTCCCTTCGGGCATCAACGGAGTCGTCAAAATCGTGGTCGGCCAGGAAAGCATTAACAGCGTTACGCTCGTCCATGATACGGTCCCGACGTCTGGCGTGGTCTCCGAAGATGTTGTCATGGGCTTCATCGGCTATATTGAAGGCAAAACTGGCGCTGTCATCGGCCTTTTTGGCTGCTTCTTCTGAGTTTCTAGCGTCTATGAGCGCGGCGTCTGCCAAATGCAGATCCACTTTGTACTGATGCAGGGTTTCCTCGTCTGCGATAAGCTGCCCACATTCACTGCAGACCCCTGAATCTATAGCTTTGTTCAGCCGGGCAACCTCAGCGGCGGCTTCCTTGAGCTGTCGAACGGCCTCTACGTGGGCACTCTTGGCCTCTTTGCTTCTGGCCTCTTCCTTGCGCAGGATATCCGTCAACTCCTGGTCCCGCGCTATGTCATCTTCAATACCTTCCAGTTGACCGTTTAACCGGGTGGCTTCGTCGCGCTTCAGTTCTACTTTGAGGTTCGTTGAGATGTCGGCATCCAGCTTGGCCTTTGCGGTCTCGTAATCATCAGGGAAGACTATCTGCACGGTATCCAATTCAGCACTTACTCCGTCCATGTCCTTTTTGGCCTCAGCACGCTGTTCGTCATACCCGGATATCTGGGACCGCAACGTTGCCATCGCAGTCTCACTCTGGCGAAATTTTCTGTCGTTGGCTTCCGATTGCGCCAGAGATGCATTAGCCTCTTCTAAGGCTTCTCCGATTACAACGCCGTTGGCTTCCATCTCGGCTTTATCTCTCAGACAAGCATCTAAATCGGATTCCATAGCCCCTATCTTACGCTTCAATTTCTTAACGCTGCCCTTGGACTCGAACACTGTAACGTCTCGCTGGAGGTCTCTCATGTCCTCTCCTGCCATCTTTATGATCTTGTCCAGGAAGTCCACCCCGGAGAATTTCTCCACGTCACGCTGCAACTGGGCCGCACCAAGGGTTAATAACGCCCCGGTCTCTCCCTGCGGTGACCAGTTCAGCATTTTAAATCCCTTCAGATCGACTCCAGTGATGTTATCTTCAACGTATTTGGCACAGACAGAGTTGCCGGTGGCCTCAAGGTTCTTTTTATCTACCGAGCCTTTGTAGATCTTGCAGTTGGTCAGCGTCCGATCGATAACATACCCGTCCATTTGCAGGACAACCTGACAGTTTTTCTCGCCCCATGTCGGTATCTTCTTCGAGTCACCAGGAATAGCTTTGACTCCAAACAGGGCGAACGCTATCGCTTGGGTCAGGGTGGTTTTCCCCGCCGTGTTGTCCCCGCAGATGATGTTCAGATCTTCAGAGAAGGTGAACGTATGTTCGCGAAGTTTCTTGAAGTTGGTACAGGTGAGACTATTCAGCATTTAAAATCCCTCGGTAGTGGTGCCATTTATCTTCTAGTGGAGTACCTTCGAGCTGTTTTGAGATCTCGTCAGGCAGCTTGTCAAAGTCGACAAGTTCTGTGGTATGGCTGTAGTCACTGACGACGGAGACCGAGTTGCGAACCATGAGGGCCCCTGAGACTTCCCAGATCTCTCTTAAATACTCAGCAAGGTCAACCCCCTTGTCGATAGTGATCTTGCCAGTGACCTCGATAAACTGGGCTTCCGGGATGGCTGGGAACTGATCACCGTTGTATTCGAGTTTTTTATACCCGGTCTTCATGTCCCAGATTTTTACTATACCCAAACTCTCGGGAGTTAGGTCATAGTAATATTTGTCTGAGATGTCGGCGAAGCTGGTTGGAAACGTGTTGCCCAGAATGATTAGCCTGTCGTCTAACAGGGACCGGGGCTCATGTTCATGGCCGAGAAAGACGTAGTCAGATACTTCGAGCAGGGCTTCCGCCTGTTTACGGGTGAGATTGAGAGACGTGTCAGAGCCGTGGGTCATCTCGTTTTCATAGTTGCAATGCAGGAACACCCCGCGGATGTGACTAACCTCTGACTTAACGCTGGCAACCGCCTCGTCAAACAACTCTTGCGTGGCATGGTGCGGGATAAACGCCAGCTGCATGCCTTCAAGCTCACCGTATTCGACAAACGGTTTGCCGAAGTCCGGACACTGGATGACAGTAGTATCTTCCAGCAGCTCGTTTACAACCTGCAGCGAACCTATCGAATCCCGCGTGTTCAGCATGTCATGATTGCCGGCCAGTACAACGTCGCACTTGGCAGCTATATGGGCTGCCTCAATTATAGTAATTTCGCGGTTGCTGTATGTGTCAAACAGATCCCCCGCACAGACGACAGAGCTGGGGTTACCCTCGGCTACCGCTCTATAAGCGCTGTCTATTAGAGCGCTGGCCAACCGCTTCCGGCTGGCCAGCGTAGTGTGGGCTTTACGGTTCAGCCCAAGATGGAAATCTGATGCAAGTCTCAAAATCTATCCTCCAGTTCAGTTTTAGCGCAGTGTAAGAAGGTTTCGATCAGCCTGCTTGCCCTGCAAGTTGTTGGTTCAACATTAATAGGGACTTTCGCCCCAATTGAACGGGCTGCAGCGAGAGGAATCCCCGGCCAGATTTCTACACAGTTGTCCCGCTCGTTTCTGTTCTCTTCCTCATAATCACAGAACACCAGCCAGGAAGGGGCTTCAGCCCGGTGCCACTTGCGATGCATGGCGGCTTGGCGCTTCGGCCACATGGACGAGAATGCACTTCGCAGGTTGTCATACTTCAGGGAACACTTGGCCTCTATCAGTATCGGAACCCCGCCATAGACAAACAGAAAGTCGCCCGGTTGAGCCTGTACGATAGAGCGCGCGGCTTTCGAGTCGGTAAATCGATGCCATGTGGCCGGATGCGTGGCTTGGATTTCTTTAAGCGCTTCCTGGACGACCCCCTCAAACCAGTTGCCCACGTACTGTTCTTTAGTCGCCATCGCTGACCTTCTCCACAAAGTTGATAGAATAATGCGGGTAGCGGTTTTTGAATTTATGGAACTCCCGCCCGGCATCTTCCAGTTCAACTGTCCTGGGCGTGACGTCGGTTATCTTCTTTTCAACCACAACATTTCCGGGCATGACAGGCTCGATCTGGACGTACCACGTCTCACCTATCCTGACATTGGTTGCTGCTGAATCGTATTTTACAATGGTGTAACTCTTGCCTTTGGTCATTGGCTTGCTATCTCCACGGCCTTCAGTATGGCCTCTTCAGTAGGTTCGGCTCCCAGCTCTATCTGATCGCGCCAGTTGCGCCCGAGAGATACGCTGGCTTCCATTGGTACCGCGTGGCCCGGGGGCGTCAGTGTCATGATAGAAACCAACCGATTAATATACTCAACAACAGTGCGTACAGGCACAGACGAGGTAATCTCGTCATAGACAGGTCCGAGCAACGTTGCCCCGGTGTCGCGCCACAGGTTGCTGGCCCAGCACTCGGTGAGTACGATCTTCAGGATGTCCGCGGCACAGCCTTGGATCTCGGCATTGACTAGCTGACGGACCATGCGCTTGCGCTCTGACTTGTCCTTCGAAAATAGAACTGTACGAGCATGCCGGCGGTTGCCGTAGGCAGTCTGAGTGTAGCCGTGCGCGCGGGCGAACTTCTCAACCTCAGACTGCCACGGCTGGATGCGGCCATAGGTGTCGTAGGCCGCATCCATCATCTTGCTAGCCTCAGCCAGAGGAATGATCAGCTTGCGAGACAACGTGCCAGACTCGCCCATATAGGCCAGTAAAAAGTTAGTCTGCTTCGCTGGGCGCTTTCTGATTTTCAGGTAATTTTCATGGTCCTTATGTTTGCTGTCTTCATAGCCCTCTATGTAATGGTCGTAACTCACTTTGGCGATACCGGCAGCAGTAGATGAATGTACATCCCTACGATTGTCTCCGACATAGCAGGCTATCAACGTGGGGTCATTGCTCTCCGACGCCATGATCCTCAGTTCCTGCTGATCGAAGTCGATGGAAACTATCAGCATGGGCTCTGGCTCTGCCTCGTTTTCGAGGGGGAGGAATACAGAGCGCATGACAGCCTCTTCCTGATGCTTTGAAACCTGCAGAATGTTGGGCGAGGTGCCAGACGGTCGGCGTGTGACCGTACCACAGTTGCGAATCTGCGGATGAATTCGACCGTCCGACGGATAGCGCCACAACGGGTAAGGCGTATGATAAAAGCTGGCGCGGGTCTTGGCTGACTTTATAGCCAGGATACATTCTACCGCTTCCCGTCTCCAGTCACCGTCTGTAGTATCCTCTGACAGGGCTGTCTGCATCGCCAGAGCGTCCGTCTGGGGCGAGCCCTCTACCCTCAGCCTGGCGCGCGCTGAGCCCTTCTGGGGCCAACCACGCAGCCTGACAGGGAAACCCAGCTTACAGTACAACAGGTGCTGCATCTGGATAGGCGAACCGGTGCTCAACTCGTCGCCGGTAGCTTCCACCTTGCCCCCGGAAGGGTTGTATTTGACACAGAACTTGGCGAAGTCATCATACTCTGCACCCTCGCGCTTCTTCAGGTACTTGGTTGCCGGTCCCAGCAGATCAAGAAACTGCTTCTGTTCGGGCGTCAGGTCAGGCCGTGCATCGTGGTCCGCCGCAACGTCCATGCCTTTAATAATGGCCAGCCATTCGTTAATCGCTTTCTGGGTAGCGTTTTCCAAGGGTGGCTCAAACTCAAGAGCCGTTGTAATTGCCAGCAACTGGGTCTGGGTAGGTTTAAATTCCGGGGCGATGTAGGTTTCTGAGTAGGGCGTGTAGGCCGATGCCAGCAACGCCGCGTCAGTAAATTTTTTCATCGCTTCTTTTTGGGCCGCTTTTAACGCCTCGGTGGCCTCTGTGGATTCTAGATCCACGCCCTCGGCGTTAAGCTTTTTTAAGGTATCGGCCCCCGCCTTCTTCTGGATGTACTCTGATTCAGCCTTGATAAAACCTTTAGCTCGCTTCTCACTGACCTTGCCGCAATTCTGTTCCAGGATTTCTCGCAGCCGCGTCGTGTTTACATCGACGGTTTCCTCATCGAGGGCGCGCTGAGTTTCCAGAGCATCCCAATCGACATCAACCCCTTTAAGGTAGGCATCGACCAGAGCGTGGACCGACTGGGTTTCATTCTGCAGAAAGAAATCGCGAGTACCTTCGAGCTGGAGGATGATGTTATACAGCACCCAGATATGCGCAGTGCAGAAAGGATCGTCAGCGCCGTATTTAAAAACCTCGTCCAGTGTTAGCTGGTCCATGGTGCGCTCTTCCCCGGTCTCTGGGTCCGCAACGGTTTCGACATAACTTGCCTGTCGGTAGCCCAGCCTAGCCAGTGAAATAGATTTCAAACCCTGCTCGGCGTCCTCATCGACGTAAGATTGCATCAGTTGGGTATCGATAGTCGGCTGCATCCAGAAATCAAGATTGTTTTTGGTGACTGCAATCTCAAAGAACGAGTTATGCACTACCACGGTGCCGGCATGCTCCGCAATCCTCAAGACCTTGCCGATAACCTCTTCGCGCAGGTTGTCTGCATCCTTGTGGTTGACCGGGATATAAATAGTCTGATGGAGGTTGGCCCCGAAAGTAAATGAGGCTCCGGCGATTCTAGCGGCCTTCACATCGAGGTAAGGGCTGCCGTCTGGCTTGGTAGCCAAGGCGTCGTCCGCGGGGTAAGTCTCGTAGTCAAAGCCGATGACCGGGGAGTTTTTAAACTCTTCTTCGAGATCCCCGAAGGTTTCAGGATCGAATTCTTCTTTTTCAATCGACCATTGGATCGGCAGCCACTTCTCAACGTGCTCATTGTGTAGCAAGTCGGCGCAGCCCATGTTTTTTAAAATCTTTGCAACTTCACGGCTGTTGGGAAGTTGCTTGAACCAATCTATCCGGGTGATCTTATTTTTCCTCGGCTTCCAACACAGATCCGGACGCAGCTTGGCTAGCCGCCACATAAGCCGCCACTGTTCATGGTTGTCATAGAGCAGTTGCAACGCTTTGCAAGGCGTATCTTCCAAGGTCTCGCGGATAGCGTCGTAATCGTTGGCCTCGACACACTCCTGCAAATCGTAGTACACGTCGTCGCCGTAGGTCTCTGCCAGCTCTTCCCACTTGGCAGGACCGAAGCCTTTAACGCCGCCGTAGTTATCTGACGAGTCGCCGATCATTGACTTGTGCAGGGAGATGAGATCGAAGGGGACGCCTTTGTAAGTATCTTCTTCCTGGTGTTCCAGCTTGAGCAGCACTTCGACGTGCTCGTGGTCTCCCTGCAGTTGTAACAGATCCGCGTCCACCGTGTAGACGTGTATAGGGTCTTTCAGCCCCTGGCAGAAGTAGGCGATCAGGTCGTCAGCTTCAACGCCCTGAACCTTCGCCTGAGTGCAACCTAGTGCAGCCCACAGACGCTTCATCATGTCTAACATCTTGACTTGTTCCGCGCGTTCTTCCGGATCTTGTTCGGTACGCTTTTTGGTTTTCTTGTACTCGGGCAGGATCTGGGTGCGGTAGTCGGTGCCGGCATCGTGCGCGATCAGGATATCAATCGGTGCGTGGTGTTCCAGTAATGGAATCATATATCGGAGCATAAACTGGTTGAAGCCGTAGACTGCGGTGTTGACATCGTTGTCGAGTGCAGTTGTGATGGCCTCGGGGTCCGTACCGATATGGTACGAGTGATGCATCAAGGCTTTGGCATCAAGTATTATCATAAATCTACTCCATGGTTAGGGTGAAAGTTGTGTTTAATGTTCCTCGCCTGAGTGATCATTTAATTGGCCTCTTAAGTGCGATTAAGTTTTCACTGGCGCGAGAACACGCCACGTACAGTAATTTATTACGTTCGAGAACATCAGGATTTTTGTAGCAATCAATCAGGTCGACAAAAACATTGCGGAACGTAGATCCTTGTGACCGGTGAACCGTCATCGCATGCGGCGGCTGTAGATCGGCAAAGGAGTCTTCGAAATTATGAGCCGCGCGCCACTGCCCGCGATCAGTTTTTGCCCGGTCTTTCAACGTGTTCAGGGTGCTCCAGTAATCAGACACGCTGTCACGGTGGAGTAAATGTACCTCGGCAACTTCTTCCCGGGCAGTCAGCAGACGTATGGTCCAGACTTTGAATTGCGTACTGAAGTTTACATACAAGGGATGCGAGGACTCTACGATGTCTATTACCTCACACTCTTCGTCGGTGTAGGCTAACTGAACTCGGTCACCATCTTCCCCCTCAGCAATAGGCCGGCGGGTTATCAGCCGCTCACCGGGGATGTAAGGCGATTCGGTCTCGCCTACCAGGAGCTTGCGGATCTTGCGGTTGAGTGAATCAACCCGCTGGTTAGTCCAAGTGATACAGCGGAACAGGTCCGGGTCTTCTTTATACTCATCAGATACGAAATTGTTTTCTACCGATTGCACCCAAGCCTTGCCGTTGAGAGCGTAGACACCCTTGTCCAGTTCCTTATTTATTTTAGAACGAACAACGGTATTTGAAGTGTGGTTGTTAATGTCATCACGCAACGAGGCGGTGAGTTCAAGGATAGGGTTGCCCTGCTCTTGCCGCATGATCTTGTCTAGCCTGAGCTTAACTTGCGACTTTGAAAAGGCAACCGAATTAGGTTCGTTAACCGGGGGCAGTTGGTAGCTGTCGCCCATGAACATCACAGGTACGTTGAGCGCCTTGGCTGTCGCTTCCAATTCGGCAAAGGCGTTGCGGGGTAGCATGCTAGCCTCGTCAACAATTACAAGGTCCATGTCAGAGAAGCTACCTTCCGCCGCCTTTTTTACATGCCGGAGTTCATGGTTTTTATCGAGGATCAACCCAAGGCATGAATAGATAGTCAGAAATTCTACGCCAGTCAATCCGTACTCCGCGGCCATGTTGCGGGTAACCTTTACCGCCTTGTGAGTCGGCGCGGTCATTGCAATCTTTGCGTAAGGGTGGCGGGATTGGATCGTCTTTATTATGCGCTGGATCGTAAAGGTTTTACCGACTCCAGCCCAGCCTTCCAGCGATAGGAAGTTAACGCCGGGAGTACCGTAAAAATCTACCGCTTTGTCATGTACATCCTGCTGTTCAGGAGTTAGTTCTGGCATCTTAGTTTCTCTTGTCTGAAAAAGCCTGCACCCTTTCGGGTGCAGGAAAACCCCGCACCCTTTCGGGTGCAGGGGTATAGCTAACTGCAGTCTTTACTTAGCAACGTACTCTCTGAATGCCCATGGATAGAAAGGCTTCGGAACCGTGGTAATTTTCTTACCGACGTAAACCTCCGTAACCGTTTCATTGAGATCCTTGTTGCCGTAGTTCAGTTTACCGATGTAACCAGTAAACTTTGCGACACCAGAGGGGGATACAGACAGGACCAGCACCTCGCCTTCAAGATCACCGCTGACTACCTGACAGGTAACGTCCAGATATTTCTTTTCAGCTACTTTGCCGCCTTCGTCCTCCCATTCCTTGAGGATCGGAGCCAGGAGTTCGCCTTTGGTATTGTGAACGCGGTCATACGAAAACTCTGCTACGTTCTCATCCTCGGAGTTGTTGTAGGCAAACTTGCGTTTGGATTCCATCAGCTGAACGATCAGTGACTTGCCCAGATCATTGCCCTCGGCGTCTTCGAAGCGGCCTTCAGTGGCCAGCTTGACAGTAGTGAACGAATAGAACCCGACTTCGAGACCGCCAAAACCTTTCTCGGCCATTTCGCTTTCAAACTTGCCGGGGGTTTCAGTGGATGCCATCGCCCGACTGGCAGCAGCTTGAACGGGTTTATCAGAGGCCGGCTTGGCCGGGGCTTCGGTAACGACTTCAGCGACAGTAACGACTTCAGCTTCTGCTTCGGCCACTACTTCTGCTTCTTCGGTTGCTTCGACTTCTTCTTCAGCCACATCGGCTGCTTTAGGCTTTTTAAGTCCCATAATAATACTCCTTAGTTTTCAGTTTCAGTTTCAGTTTAGTTTGGATTTTAGACTCTCCCGAGTTAGGCGTAATTGTAAACAAGTTAGGTAAAAAGTCAAGTCCTAATTTCACTTGTCAAAGAGATCAGCTAACAACGCCTGACGATCCCCCACAACTTCATTGATGTAGAAATCCTTCGACACCAACCGGTGAATCTTACGCGCGGCCAGCGTGCCAACTACAAACGGCATCCAGATATTGACCGTTGAGTCCGTACCGACAACTCGGTGGACTCTGTCCTCAGCCTGCGACAAATCGCCGGGGCTGTCCGGTGCCTCGTAGACAGCAACGTTAGAGCAAACCTTTTGAAAGTTCAGCCCCGTGCCGCCGCTCTTCGGGTGCGCAATACAGATCCTGCAGTCATCATCATGCTTGAACGCTTCAACTGACTTATCCTTGTCAGTGATCGTGCTATTCAAGATGACAGGATTATACTCGGACAGGTAGCTCAAAAGATGAGCTACCGTAGAATTGTAGTGAGCGATCACAAATAATTTAGTGTGTTCGATTCCGATAGTTTCCAGCAGACCGTCCAGCCACTCTTCCATAACGTTGCGAATCGGCTTGTCAGAATACTTTCCCGGGTTAGAGATACATTGCATGGCTGCTTGTCGCAACGCGCTCTCCTGGGTCAGGTCGATAAGCCTGCCGTCAACTTCCAGCAGCCTTTCATCAATCATCTTTTTGTAGAGGGCCTTGTGTGCCGGGTCCATCTCCAACGGTATCGGGGTATGGATCTTCGGCGGCATGTCCGGGGCCACGTCTTTCTTTTCAATCCTGCGGGAGTGCGCATACAAATTCACCGTAAGTACATCAAGGTTGTGATAGCCGACCACTTTGTCGTAACTAATAACTTTGTTGTCACCTTGGTCAATTTTGATCGTCTCGATCTCCAGATGCAGCCTGTCGAACTCTGACTTACTGCCGTAGGCATAGGGGGACATCAGACGAATGAGCCCGTAGCAGTCTTCTGCGCGGGTATGTGAGGGGGTGCCAGTGGACAGCACCAGAGCGGTAGAGTTCTCGCCGTCTTTCTCGCGTCCGCCCGCGTATCGAAACACTCGCTTGTGCAACTTGGAATCGCAGTTGTTCAACGCCTGAGCCTCGTCCGCGATTAGCACAGAATAATCCAGATCTTTCATCTTTAAATGGTAGCCGGGGCGTGCCTTGGTGCCGCTGAATAACTGGTACGTCATCAGCAATATGTCAGGCCAGCCGTATTCCTGGTAGCGCTCGATCAGTTTCTTTCGCTGCGCCGGGGTGCCGCGAAAAATTTCACAACTGACGTATTGCTCTATGTCTGGGAAGGTATTATGCAACGCCTCGTGGAATTGTTTCAGCAGTACAGGGGGCATGAGCCCCAGAACCTTGTTGCCATAGCTCACCCGCCACAACGCGTTAAGATGCAGGCACATGGTCTTGCCTGCGCCTGCTTCGTCGAACAGGCCCGCGCGATCATGGACACTGATCAGATTAGTGCCTGAATATTGATGCTCGAAAGGGAGGTGATCGTCCGGAAGGACTACCTTTATTTTATCAACCCAGCCAGGTTCGTATGGCAGCCCGGATTTAAAGAAGGCCTTCGATAGCTTTATGCTACTCAAATATACTCTCCTTAAAACGGCTCACATCAATCCCCCGTTCTACCAAGCGCTCAGCGCTGAGCTTGGCCAGCCGCCGGGTGCCTTCTTCTATCCCGCCGTGGGTGCAGGACTCGACGAAAAAATCTTCTTGTTGAAGCAACGCTTCGAACTGCTGCAGCGAACCTATTATTATCTTGGCGCTGCTGGATCTGGCCCAGCGAGTGTACAACGTGTGGCAGATAGCCGTGTCCAGATAGAGAGCCTCGCGGGTGCGGATGTAATGCTCGTCACCTACCAGACTCCACTGTACCTGTGCGTCTTCCATGTCTGCCATGATTGCCATCTCGCTGATGACCAAAGAGACTTCAGTCCGGGACTTCTCGATGCGAACCTCGTCAAGTGTATTCGCGAGATTGTCAGTAATTGTACCCATCATAAATTTCACCGTTTCGTTAATGTACTCTTCATCAAGACCTATTGAGTGCAGCGTCTTGCCAAAAAACTTCACGCCCGTAAGCACAGCCTGATAAGAGAACCGTGGGCGCGCGTCAATCTCGCGCGGAATAATTTCCCGGAACTCTTCCATTGTGTCAGCCACCCATTCCGGGTGAGTGTCGAGGCTTTCCCAGACCATCGCCCGCGCTAGACTGGTCATGACCGACTTGTTATCGATGACATGATAAAAATTCTCTTCCGCTCCAGGTAGTTCCCGGCCCGCTTTCTTTATGTTTAGCTGGATCATCCGCTGACGTAGCGCTGGGCGCTCGGGGGCCTGCTCTGACATCACACAGAGCGGAGCTGATATCTGCGACTCGATAACCTTGGCCCCGGTCCTCGTGGTGCCGCCGACAGTGTGGGTGTCTATGCCGCCCTTGGCAAACGTCTGCTTATTCCATGCCGCCTTGAACATGCCAGAAAATTGATCATATTTTGCGGTGGGCATCTCGCCGCGGTTAAACTCTTCGATCAACCGCGGGGTTGATTCAGAAGTCGTACAGTATTGGGCCACGGCCCAAGGAGTTGTGCCCTGCAGAGACATCGGGGAATGTTCTAGCATGTAGTCAACTCCATGCAGATAAACGAACAGGGAGCTGATAGCGCTCTTGCCGGAGCCCGCGTTTCCCCACAGATTTATAATAGGGAACTGGTTGTCGCGCATCGTCAACTGGACTTTGATATGACACAACGCCATCCAGCCAATCAATGTACAGGTGACCAGCGGGTCATTGCAGTGCAACATCTTGTCGATAAAGTCTTTCAGGTCATCGTCTGGGTCCGGGTAAGAGGCTGCTCGTATGTCCGGGCAGGCTGGAATCGCTCCCCAGATCTGGTGCGTGTCGCGCTCTTTGGTTGAAGAGACGGAGAAACCCGGCTCCACGTACACCAAGATTGTTCTTCCGCCGATTTTATGCCGGTGTATGCCGACTGAGTGAACGTAGGCTATCTCTGTCATGTTGCTCTCATCTGCGAATAGTTTATTTTTAAGTTTCTGGAGATCGATATCGCTCCCGTAAAATGCAAGGTTGCCTTTCCCTTTGATAACCTGCTTGAACTCGCGGACGCTATTCCATGCGTCCTCTAGGATGGTCACACGCTCTCGCTTGTGCCCATTGATCCGGATGATGGCATTAGTACCTACTCTGGTCTCGCCCTCTTCTTCATCTTCAGGTACGTGAGAAAACTTGCTGATAATTTCGAGGGTGAAGGTGGTTATTGTCCGCTGGTTTTTACCGAAGCCGGTGATGTACCCGTGCGGGGTCTCAGATATGTCGCTGGAAAACTCGTAGTCTCCCGGGGTAACCTCTCCATCGCTGATCGTGCCGTTGCAGATTGCGCAATCCCGGCAAGGTTCCATGACTGAAAACAACATTGCCTTCGAGAAGCCGTACTGCTTGGTACCGGCCACGTAATTGACCAGCTTTTTAATCTCTGTGAGCCTGGCCGCC
>Ga0224499_10000164_pt1 | contig 16727 bp, 17 predicted proteins | sample SF_Jul11_sed_USG_3_FD_168125 | JGI IMG/M metagenome (GOLD analysis project Ga0224499, IMG submission 168125) | Sediment microbial communities from San Francisco Bay, California, United States - SF_Jul11_sed_USGS_24 | ecosystem: Environmental > Aquatic > Marine > Sediment | place: USA... | reverse complement strand
ACACGCGGGCCTTGGGCGGAACGGCCTCGACTTCGTCCGTAAGTGTCTCTTCGTGGACCGGACGATAATCGATACGAATTTCCGTCGGATTCGGCAGCCAAGCCAGAGAGTGTTTCATCCAGTTCGAATCGTCCCGATCGGAGAAATCCTCTCGTGCATGCGCACCGCGGCTTTCCTTGCGGTTTTCCGCCGAGCAAATGGTAGCCAGCGCCTGACCCAGCAGATTCTCCAGCTCCATGGTCTCAACAAGATCGGTATTCCATACCATGGAACGGTCGGCCACCTTGATGTCGGCGAACTCGGCGCATGCCGCGGTGAGCAACTCAATGCCTTCCCGCAGGACCTCGCCGGTGCGAAACACGGCGGCATGATTCTGCATAATCTTCTGCATTTTCAGGCGCAGCTCGGCTGTCGTGACACTGCCGTTGGAATGGCGCAGCCGGTCAAAGCGATCCACCGCCTGCTGCCCGGCATCGCCGGCCAACGGCTTGTGGCGCTGATTTGGCGCAACGATGCTGCCGCAGTGGTGCGCTGCCGCACGCCCGAACACCACGAGGTCGAGCAACGAATTCGATCCCAGTCGATTCGCGCCATGCACAGAAACGCAGGCCGCCTCGCCGATCGCCATCAGACCGGGAACCACATGTTCCGGGTTGCCATCTTTGAGCGTTACGACTTCGCCATGGTAATTGGCCGGAATTCCGCCCATGTTGTAGTGCACGGTCGGCAGGACCGGGATCGGCTCCCTGGTTACGTCTGTACCTGCGAATATCTTGGCCGTCTCGGCGATACCCGGCAGACGCTCGTTGATGACATCCGGGCCGAGATGTTCAAGGTGCAGGTGGATGTGATCATGCTCCGCCCCGACGCCGCGGCCCTCGCGGATTTCGATCGTCATGGAACGGCTTACAACATCGCGCGATGCAAGATCTTTCGCATTTGGCGCATAACGCTCCATGAAGCGCTCGCCGTCGGAATTGGTCAGATATCCGCCTTCGCCACGCACGCCTTCGGTGATGAGGCAGCCGGCGCCATAGATTCCGGTGGGATGGAACTGCACGAATTCCATATCCTGCAGTGGGAGTCCGGCGCGCAGGACCATGCCGTTGCCGTCGCCGGTGCAGGTGTGAGCCGAGGTGCAGGAGAAATAGGCCCGGCCGTATCCTCCAGTGGCGAGTATGGTCATATGGCCGCGAAACCGATGCAGGGTGCCATCGTCCATACGATAGGCGACAACGCCGCGGCACTGGCCGTCTTCCATGATCAGATCTACGGCGAAATACTCAATAAAGAACTCCGCATCGTGTTTGAGCGACTGCTGATACAGCGTATGCAACATTGCATGACCCGTTCGATCTGCGGCGGCGCAGGTGCGTTGCGCCGTACCCTCGCCAAAATGGGTCGTCATCCCGCCAAAGGGCCGTTGATAAATCTTGCCCTCCTCGGTGCGTGAAAACGGAACGCCGTAATGCTCGAGTTCGATGACCGCATCCGGCGCTTCCTTGCACATATACTCGATCGCATCCTGGTCTCCGAGCCAATCGGACCCCTTGATGGTGTCGTACATATGCCAGCGCCAGTCGTCCTCACCCATATTGCCGAGCGCGGCACTAATGCCGCCCTGCGCGGCCACCGTGTGGCTACGCGTAGGAAATACCTTCGTGATACAGGCGGTCCGGAGCCCCTGTTCGGCGAGTCCGAAGGTCGCCCGCAGACCCGCCCCGCCGGCGCCGACGACGATAACGTCGTAGGTATGGTCGATGAATTCGTAAGTTCGGCTCATGCTCAGGCTCCGAAACTGATCCGCAATACGGCGAATATCCCAACCACCGCGGCAAACAGATGAATGAATTTGGCTAACACCAGCGCGATGACCTTGCCGCCATCCTCATGGACGTAATCCTCGATTACCACCTGAACGCCAAGGCTCGAATGGTAGAAAAGAGTCGCCACCAGAATAATCAGCAGAATCGAGTTCAACGGCGCACCGAGCCATAGCCGGACCGTCTGAAAGTCGAAACCATCAAGACCTGCAAGCGCAATCGCGAACCATAAACCGAGTATCGCCAGGGCCGCGGCGGTCACTCGCTGTGACCACCAGTGACCGGTGCCGTCTTTCGCTGAGCCTAGCCCAAGCGCCTTGCCTAGCGGGGTGCGCAGACTCATGACGACCCTCCCGCCAGAAGTGCGACCCAGAAAACCAGTGTCAACACTAAAGAAGCGATCACAACTGCCCAACCGGATGCGTAAACCTGCGGCAACTCGAAGCCCCAGCCGGCATCCCAGGCCAGATGACGCAGCCCGTTGCACAAATGGTAGAAAAAGCAGTAACTGACAGCGAACAGGATCAGCATGACAGGGACGGAGCCGAGCACCTCAAGCGCGCCGGCATAGGCCACCGGGCCCGATGCCAGCGCCAGCAGCCAGTAGGCGAGAAGCAACGCGCCGAGCGACATGACAACCCCGGTAATGCGATGGAGGATCGAGAGCACCGATGTGATTTGCGGGCTGTAGACCTGCAAATGCGGAGAAAGCGGACGATTATCAGTCGCCATCGTTAGTTACACCCTTTTGCTGTTCTGAATGGTCAAAGAGAAGAAGCTCCGTGCGCGTTTGACCTGGAGCGCGTCGTCGCGCGCCTAAAAATCGATACAGCGCCCCGCTTTTTCCCAGTCGCCATAACGCGTCGGATCAGGACCATCCCGGCCGCCGATCTCCTTCGCTGGCTCTGCCCCGCTGTCAGGCACAGTTGCGGAACCGGATTCGGCCCGTTCCGCAGCAGGCAATTCGTTTTTTTCTTGGCGTTTTTGCATCCGGCCTAGTCTGCCAGATCAACGGTCGTATTTCACCTTGCATTAGGGCCACCAAGAGCCAAGAATGCGGCGCATATGATCGAGCCTGACAAACTGGCGGACAGCACCGCGGCGGAAACGGGAGAAGCCTGGGCGATACCCCATTTCGGCACGCTTAGAATCAGCGGCGACGATGCGGCGTCTTTTCTGCAGGGACAGCTCTGCAACGATGTGCGAAAGCTGGATGAGGCGCATGCCCAGCTGACCGGCCTCAGCGACGCCAAAGGCCGGCTCCAGGCCATTGCCTATGCGCTTTCGCCGCATCCGGACACGATAGACCTGATCCTGCCGAAGGAAATCATCGAGCCGGTTGCCGCCATTCTCGGACGGTATGTTCTGCGGGCCCGGCTGCAAATTACTGATTTCAGCGACAGTGTCGAACTCGCGGCTGTATCCGGGCCGGCAGTCCCGGTGTGGCTGACCGCAAACGGCTTGGCTCAGGCCGCACCCGGGCCCATGGCTGTCACCGCGGCGGCAGACGCGAGACTGATTCGCCTGCCCGGTCTCGACAACACCTTTTTGCTGCATCAGCGGCCTGGCGCATACCCCATAGCCGCAGACAGCGGCGAAAAATGGGAACTGCAGCGAATCCGCGCCGGCGACCCGACCATTTTCGCAAGCAGCCGGGGGCTGTTTGTCGCGCAAATGACAAATCTCGATCTGCTCGACGGAATCAGTTTCGAAAAGGGTTGCTACACCGGTCAGGAAGTCGTGGCCCGAACCCAGCATTTGGGGAAAATCAAACGCCGCATGTTCCGATTTGCAGTACCGGGCGGCCATAACCCGGAACCGGGCACCGTATTGACGAACGGCGGTCAGAAGGTCGGCAACGTCGTCCGCTCGGCCGGTGCCGAGTGTCTCGCCGTGGTTCGCACTGATGCGCTGGCTGGCGAAGTCAGGGCAAAATTACCCGGGACGAGCGCTACGCTGGAACTCCTGAGCCTGCCCTACCCGGTCGCCGCACCCTGAATCGGGCACTTATTGTTCCGGCCGCATATGCGGGAAGAGCAACACATCACGAATCGATGCAGAGTCGCTGAGTAACATCGCCAGACGGTCGATTCCGACCCCGAGACCCGCAGTAGGCGGCAAGCCGTACTCGAGCGCGCGAATGTAATCGTTGTCGAAATACATCGCCTCGAGGTCTCCGGCGTCCTTGCTTGCTACCTGCTCACCGAATCTGCGCGCCTGTTCTTCCGGATCATTGAGTTCGGAAAATCCGTTGGCAATCTCTCGCCCCGTCAGAAACAACTCGAACCGGTCCGTGATAAACGGATCGAGATCGTTGCTCCGCGCGAGCGGCGATACTTCGGTCGGGAAACCGGTAATGAAAGTCGGGTCCCAAAGCCCGGGTTCGACAGTTTTCTCAAACACTTCGGTCAGCAGTTTGCCCGCGCCCCAGGAGTTTTCCACATGGATCCCGAGGCCGTCGCAGACTTCGCGCAGATAAGCGACGTCGCGGCAGCGCTCTGACTCCATGGCCGGATTCGCCTCCAGCACAGCTTCCTCGAGACTCTGGCGCCTGAACGGCGAACCGAGATCGACTTCGCGATCCTGATAGGTGCAGACGCCGCCTCCCATCAGTCCACCAGCGAGCCCGTGGATCATACTCTCGACGAGTTCCATCTGGTCGTTGAAATCGGCATAGGCCATATAGACCTCGAGCATCGTGAATTCGGGATTGTGCTGGGTGGAGACCCCTTCGTTACGAAAACTCCGGTTGATCTCGTAAACCCGTTCGAACCCACCGACGACGAGCCGTTTCAAATACAACTCCGGCGCAATCCGCAGATACAGTTTCATATCGAGTGCGTTGTGATGCGTGACAAACGGTCGCGCCAGGGCGCCCCCCGGGATGGCATGCATCATCGGAGTTTCGACTTCCTGGAAACCCAGCGTATCCAGATAGTCACGAATGTACTTTACGATCCGGCTTCGCAGGCGAAAAACCTCGCGCGACCCCTCGTTCACTATCAGGTCGACATAACGTTGGCGATAGCGCTGTTCCTGATCGCTAAGACCGTGAAATTTCTCCGGCAGCGGTCGCAGCGATTTGGTCATCAGCCGAAGGCGTTCGACCCAGACCGACAGCTCACCGGTTTTGGTTTTGAATAACCGGCCCTCGGCGGCAACGATATCGCCGACATCCCAGTGGCGAAATGCCTCGTAAACGTCCTCGCCGATACTATTGCGCTGCACGAACAACTGAATCTGGCCGCTTCGGTCCTGCAACTTGGCGAAGCTCGCTTTGCCCATCACTCGCTTGGCCATCATGCGCCCGGCGACCGAAACCGTGATGACTTCCGTCTCGAGGGCATCGTTGTCCTTGGCCCCATGAGTCTGATGCAGTTCCTCGGCCAGTGCGTCGCGCCGGAAATCATTGGGATATGCGATTCCACTCTCGCGCAAAGCGTGCAACTTCCGCCGTCGTTCCGCGATCAGCGCATTTTCTTCGTCGTGGCTCATCTTCGTTATGTCCGTATTCAGCAAACCATTTACAGGCATCAAAGACCCTGTTTGAGGCTCTCTTCCAGAAATCCATTGAGATCGCCGTCCAGCACCGCCTGGGTATTGCCGACCTCGTGGCCTGTGCGCAGGTCCTTTATACGCGACTGGTCAAGCACATAGGAGCGAATCTGGCTGCCCCAGCCAATATCCGCTTTGCCTGCCTCGACCTGGTCTGCCTGGGCGCGCCGTTTCTGCATTTCGAGTTCGTACAATTTGGCCTTGAGCTGTTTCATCGCGGTTGCCTTGTTCTTGTGCTGCGAGCGGTCGTTCTGGCACTGGACGACGATACCGCTCGGTTCATGCGTGATCCGCACAGCCGACTCCGTCCTGTTGACGTGCTGGCCACCAGCACCGCTTGCACGATAGACATCGATTCGCAGATCCGAAGGGTTGATCTCGACGTCTATCTGATCGTCAATCTCGGGCGAAACGAAAACGGCGGCGAACGAGGTGTGCCTGCGACTGCCCGCGTCGAAAGGTGATTTACGAACCAGCCGGTGCACTCCGGTCTCCGTGCGCAACCATCCATAGGCATAATCGCCACCAAACCGCACCGTCGCACTTTTGATCCCGGCGACTTCCCCGGCGGAGGCCTCGATGATTTCGGTATCGAATCCGCGCGCCTCACCCCATCGCAGGTACATTCGCAACAGCATTTCCGCCCAGTCCTGGGCCTCGGTGCCACCGGAGCCGGCCTGAATATCGAGAAACGCATTGGCGCTGTCGAGCTCCCCTGCAAACATCCGACGGAACTCCAGCTGCGCGGTCTGCGCCTCGAAACGGTCGAGATCGGTCACGACCTCGGCGACAGTCCCCTCATCATTCTCATCGAACGCCATTTCGAGCAGTTCCGCGGCATCGGCGACTCCGGCGCTGAGTTGTTCCAGGGAACTGGTCAATTCTTCGAGTTGCGCGCGCTCGCGACCGAGGCTCTGTGCCCGCTCCTGATCGCTCCAGACGTTGGGGTCTTCGAGTTCGCGCTCTACTTCCTGCAGTCGTTCGCGCTTGTTTTCGTAGTCAAAGATACCCCCTAAGCGCATCGCTGCGCTCTTTCAGATCCTGGATTCTGCTGCGTATCTGGCCAATTTCCATTGCTCAGACCCCTAAAGAATAAGCGCGACATACTAGGGAAAATCAGCGCCGCGCGAAAGCTCGAAGACACAGCTTCTCAGTTCGTACCGATGTACTCCACGACCAACTGGGGCGAGCGGCGGCCACGGAACTCGTTGACTTCGAGACGGTAGACCAGATGGACCGGCGCCGCGCCCACCGCGGCGATCAGGTCAGCCTGGTTGAAAGCGATCGCGTCCAACAGCGGTTCCGTTGCGCCATCGCGACGGACCTTTAGCTTCAGGTGACGCGCGCCAACGATACGGGCGTCCTCGACCACGAACTCGCCGTCGAACGACGGTGCCGGAAACTGCTGCCCCCAGGGCAGACAATCGCGCAACAACTGCGCCGTCTCGAGAGTGTGCTCGCTCCCGCTCAGTTCACCATCGGTCAGCAACGTGCCGTGCAGGTCCATGTGCGGCGTCCACTGCGACACTTCGGCATCGATCGCCGTCGAAAATTCTCCGAATTTCGATGCTTTCAGGCTCAAGCCCGCCGCCATTGCGTGACCACCGAACTTTTCCACCAGGCCGCGGTGACGGACCGCGACATTGTCGAGTGCATCGCGAATGTGCAGACCGGTCACCGAACGCGCCGACCCCTTGAGCATGTCCGCATCGCCGCGCGCAAAAGCGAACACCGGGCGATGCGTTTGCTCCTTGATACGCGCGGCCACCAGGCCAACGACACCCTGATGCCAGCTTTCGTCATACAAGCACAGGCAGGATGGCAATTGGGCGTCAAGCCGAAGATTTTCCACGATGCGCATTGCTTCTTTCTGCATCTCGCCCTCGATTTCCCTGCGCTGCGCATTCAACGCCGACAAGTGCGCCGCCATCTCCGCCGCAGCCGCCGGTTCGTCGGTCAGCAGACACTCGATACCGAGACTCATATCTTCCAGGCGTCCCGCAGCGTTAAGCCGCGGCGCAACGGCAAATCCGAGATCAGTAGCGACGATGCTGCGCCAGTCCCGCTCCGCCTCGTTCATCAACGCGGGGATTCCGGGAACACAGCGTCCGGCGCGAATACGCCGCAGTCCCTCGCTGACGAGAATACGGTTATTGCGGTCAAGCGGAACGACATCGGCGACCGTACCGAGCGCCACCAGGTCCAGAAGCCCGGTTATGGTTGCGGAGTCCAGGCCGACGCGGCGCGCAAGCGCCGCGACGAGATAAAAAGCGACCCCGACCCCGGCCAGGGACTTGCTCGGGAAGTCGTCTTCCGCGAGGTTCGGATTGACGATGGCCTCAGCCGCCGGAAGCGCTTCCCCGGGGAGATGATGATCGGTGATAAGCACTTCGATCCCGCGCGCATTTGCCCGCTCGACACCCTCGATACTGGATATTCCATTGTCCACAGTGACAAGCAACCGCGGACAGTCATTGGCCGCGAGATCGACGATCGCAGGCGTCAGCCCATAGCCGAACTCGAACCGATTTGGCACCAGGTAGCCCGCGTCCGCGCCGAGCAGGCGCAACACCCTCAACACCAATGCGGTACTGGTCGCACCATCCGCATCGAAATCGCCGACTACAGTGATCCGGTTGCCGTTGTCGAGGTGCCTGAGCAAAACGTTGACGGCTGCCGGCAATGACGCAAGTCTTCCGACCCCGATCAAACTCCCGAGCCGATGCTCGAGCTGGTCAGCATCGGCAATTCCCCTCGCCAACAGGACACGGCGCAAAACAGCCGGGATTTCGCGCGGCAGCCGGTCAGCAACCGATATACCCCGACGCTCAATCCGACGGCTCATTGTTGGCGCCCCAGTGGCGGAATCGTGCGCCGCCAGATCCGCAGCGGATCGAATCTGCGCCAGCAAAAATGACGACCAAGCGCATCGGCCAGCCTGAGTTCGCTCAGCCGGCCCGTCAGCAACCGGCGGCGCGCCTCGGTCAGCCAGCAAACAAGCCGCTCGAGCGCCGCAGCTTTCTCGCCGGGGCCCGCGAATGCCACGTTCGGGCTGAGAGCCATTAACGTTTCGCCGCGACAATTTGCCCAGAATTCCTCGTCGCTCGGCGACGGTAACGGTCGCATTTCTTCCTCCACCATTCGTCCGAGCCCGCCCAGGAACGGGTCCTCGCCAAACAGCCGTGAGCATCGAATGCCGGTTCCCGGATCCGGCCCGCGACCGCCCCCCCAAAACCAGAGGCTATTGACCGCGGGCAATCCCCTCCGCACGCGTTCGAGATTGAGCGGATGGTCGCTGAGCAACATCTGCACCTCGCTCAGCGCGCGGCGCAGATCGGCGGCGGCCGCCCCGCGCGGCAACGCCGCGGAAAAACCGGATTGCCCAACTTCCACGGGCGTTGCGGTATCGATTTGCGGCCATGCCATGTCGTGCAGGTACCAGCGATCGGCGACCGGTGCGACGAGTTTCCACGGCGGCCATTCCAGTGCCGCCGCAATGTCAGCCGCGAAAGTCGCCGCTTCCCGCGTGTCGAGTGCAAGGGCGGTACCGAAAACAACACCGGTGTCCCTGCCGCTACCGAGCCGGACGTGCGCCGGATCCGCACGCCAGCAATCCGCGGTAGCGCGCGCTCCATAGTCATGCAGCCATGTAACCGGCGCCACGGCGACCCGCGCCGCGGAATCCCCGCCCGCGAGGATATAGAGTCCGGACTCGTACGTGGTGGGCGGCGCCACCGTGGCCGACGCACGGGCGAGCATCGCACCCAGGACGGCGCGCTGACGGCTGCTGCCGTGCGCGACGGCAGCCGCGCTCAGGTACGCAAGATGCGGCTCGACAAGGGTAAGAACGGTGGGCACGGGACGGCAGCGACCTGGGGCAACGAGTTTGGGCTGGAAATGGTGCCTCAGCTGAACCCCTGCAACAAGCGCAGGGACTCCCGGTCGGACCGCGTTGCAGGTAGCATTGCCGCATGCAATTTCACCGTGAAAGCGCTACCGGCCTGAATATGATTCGCGCCATCCGCAAAGACGCGATCCAGGTCGGCGAACGCTGGCATTCCGGCAACCTCATTGTTGCACCGGACGCCATCGTGCCCGACTGGACGCCGCGCAACATGGCATTGCTCGATGAACGCCATCTGGAAGCTGTCTGGAGTCTCGAGCCCGAACTGGTGCTACTGGGGAGCGGAAGTAGCATTGCGTTTCCAGCGCCGCGGGTACTGGCACTCGGCCCGGTGCGAGGAATAGGAATGGAGGTTATGGATACCGCCGCGGCCTGCAGGACCTACAACATTCTCGCGTCCGAAGGACGCAAGGTTGCGGCCGCCCTGATCATCACCGCGCGTTAATCGAACAGGGTATCTTCGGACAGTCCGTGACTCTCCATCACGCTGCGCAGGCGTGCCAAAGCATCCATCTGGATCTGCCGCACCCGTTCTCGGGTGACGCCGATCTCGGCCCCGACCTGCTCCAGTGTCGCGCGCTCAAAACCATGGATACCAAAGCGTCTTTCGACGACCGCGCGCTGTGTTTCGCTTAGGCAATCGAGCCATTTCTCGACTGCCGAATTCAAATCTTCACCCTGCAATTGCAGCGAAGGTTCGTGATGATCGTCATCGGGAATCGTGTCCAGCAGGCTGCGCTCACCGTCCTGCCCAACCGGGGCGTTCGCGGAACAGACCCGCTCGTTCAGTCCTTTCATGCGCTCGATATCGTTGACGTCGCAATGCATACGCTCGGCGACCTCTTCGGCGGTCGGTCGACGATCGAGTTCCTGGCTAAGATCCCGGTCGGTGCGCAGGTAGGCGTTGATTTCCTTGACCACGTGAATCGGCAACCGGATGGTGCGCGTCTGATTCATGATCGCACGCTCGATGGTCTGGCGAATCCACCAGGTGGCATAAGTGGAAAATCGGAACCCGCGCTCAGGGTCGAATTTCTTGACCGCATGAATCAGTCCCAGGTTGCCCTCCTCGATGAGATCGAGCAAAGGCAGTCCTCGATTCATGTAACGCCGCGCGATCTTGACCACGAGCCTGAGATTGCTCTCGATCATGCGCTGACGCGCAGCATGATCGCCGCTACGGGCGAGGCGCGAGTAATGCACTTCCTCCTGCGCGGTCAGTAGTGGCGATACGCCGATCTCGTTGAGGTATAGACGGGTCGGATCGTGCTGATCGCTACCGTTAACCCTGGCGGAAGGCTTTGCCGGCGATGCTCGCGAAAAGGCGCTGTCTCGGACAACCCCGTCGCGTTTACCTGCCCCTTTCGCGGAGGCTATGGTCCCGCCCTCCCGGAAACTCCCATTGGCACTCGAGTCCTTTGAAGCCATTTGCACCTTCTTTTTCTTTTATTGACGGGTGCGCCGTCGTTACACTTCCCTTTCATTAACGGTCGGGCCTACCTCTGCGGAAGATAACTGAGAGGATTAACCGGCTCGCCGTTAAGACGGATCTCGAAATGCAACACCGGCCGCCTGCCCGGCCCCTCTCCCATGGCAGCGATGCGTTGCCCTGATTTTACCAGGTCGCCCTCTTCAACATAGAGCGCATCGTTGTGCCCGTAGGCACTGAGAAAGGTATCGTTATGCTTAACGATAATAAGCTTACCGTAACCGATTAGTCCACTGCCGGAATAAACGACACGTCCCTCAGCGGCAGCCACAATCGCATCACCACGTTTGCCACCAATGCTGATTCCCTCGCCCACGCCGCCACGTTCGCCGTAGCCGACAAGTAAAGGCCCTGTTGTCGGCCAGCGCCAGCGCGGTACTGGCTGCACTGCAACATTGCGCGGCGAAGCCGGCCTCGAAGCCTTTGCAGGACTGGCGCTGGCTTTGGGCTTCGGCGCGGGTTTTTGCGTCGCAACACGAGTCTCGCTACTGCCCTGTGATGGCGGAACCAGTCGGATCACCTGTCCGGGATAGATCAGGCGACCCTGGCCAAGATCATTCCAGCGCGCAAGCTCGCGATGATCGAGGCCATGGCGGAAAGCGATCGAGTAAAGCGTGTCTCCGTCGCGCACAACATAGGTATCCGGTTCCCACTGCAAAGCCCCGCTACTGCAACCGGCGATGAGCACCATTGCAACGGCGGCCAGCGTGAGGCGCCACGACATCAGAGAACCAGAACGGCCACCACCAGTATTACAACCAGCAACCAGCCGAATACGTCAATGTATTTCCGCAACGCGGGCTCGACCCTCGTTCCACCCCAACGAACCAGTCCGGCCACAAGGAAAAAACGCGCACCGCGGCCGACCAGCGACGCCAGCGCAAACCCGGGCAACGACATCGCCGCGGCGCCGGCGGATATCGTAAACAACTTGTAGGGAACCGGCGAAAAACCCGCTGCAAAAACCGCCCAGAATCCCCATTTCTCAAACCATTCCTGGACCCGCAGATACCCTTCCCAGTATCCAAGCTGCTGCATCCATCCACTGACGGATTCGATGGCGAAATAGCCGAGCGCGTAGCCGAAGATGCCACCTGCGACCGACGCCAGCGTCGTAATCAACGCATAGCGAAAAGCCTTGTCTCGCTGCGCCAGCACCATCGGCGCAAGCAATACATCCGGTGGTATCGGGAAAAATGATGACTCCGCGAAACTCAGTCCCGCGAGGTACCGTGGCGCATGCGAGTGCTGCGACCATGCCAGAACCTTGTCGTAGAGAGGACCAAATATCTTCACCGCCGCACACCCTCGATCAACGGAACGAAGCTGACTCCATCGAGCGCTTCCTGTTCGAAACTATCTCCACGCCGGGTAACCCGCAGCAGGCGTTGCCCGCCGCCGCCGCCAACCGGCATTATCAGCCGTCCACCGTCGCCAAGCTGCTGCACAAGGGCTTCCGGAATATTCGGCGCCGCAGCCGCGACAAGGATGCCGTCGAATGGCGCCTCCGAAGGCCAGCCTTTCCAACCGTCACCGAGGCGCAACCGTACCTGATACAAATCGAGCATTCTCATTCGCTCACGTGCGCGGCGTATCAACGCATCGATACGCTCGATGCTAAACAAACGGCCGACGAGTGGCGCAAGCACCGCCGTCTGGTAACCGCAGCCGGTCCCTACCTCCAGCACCTTGCCGGGCTGGCCGGCTTCAATCAGCAGATCGGTCATCCGGGCGACCACATACGGTTGCGAGATTGTCTGACCGAAACCGATCGGCAACGCCGTATCTTCGTAAGCACGACTGGCAAGCGCTTCATCCACGAACAGATGACGTGGAACATTGCGGATACGCTCCAGAACCCGTTCGTTTCCGACACCCTGTTCACGCAATCGCTGAATCAGCCTCTCGCGAGTTCGCGCGGAGGTCATTCCGATGCCGTGCAGATCCTGGCGTGGTTTTCTCATTTCGGCAGCCATTCCCCAATCGGATCAACGTCAGAATGGCGAGTAAGATCGACCTGCAATGGCGTAACGGATACGAACCCGTTGCCGACAGCATGAAAATCGGTGCCCGGTCCGGCATCCTGCTCCGGCCCCGCTGGCCCGACCCAAAAAATCGGCCTCCCCTTGGGATCCTCTGCCGGCACCATCGCTTCCGCCCGATGACGGTTGCCAAGGCGGGTCGCACGAAAACCCTGCAGCTGTTCGAACTCGATGTCCGGGACATTGACGTTGAGGATCGTTTCCGGCGGCAGCGGCTCGAGGGCCATCCGCTCGACCAGTAAATGCGCGACCCGGGCCGCGGTAGCGAAATGGCGGGGTCTCTGCCCGACCAGGGATACGGCTATCGCAGGCAGCCCGAGGCAACGCCCTTCCATGGCCGCCGCGACGGTACCTGAATAGAGGACATCGTCACCGAGATTTGCGCCGTCATTGACCCCGGACACCACCATGTCCGGGTCGGGGTCGAGCAGACCGGTGACAGCAAGATGGACGCAGTCAGTCGGCGTTCCATTGACAAAAAATACGTTTGGAGACGCCTCGAAGACCCGCAGCGGAGTATCGAGAGTCAGGGAGTTGCTGGCCCCACTGCGATTGCGCTCGGGCGCGACGATAACGATATCTCCCAGTGGTTGCAGCGCTGCGGCCAGTGCCTCGATCCCACTTGAACGATATCCGTCGTCGTTACTTATCAGTATCCGCACCCGCCGTATCCACCACTGCCCGTCGATTCGGCGCTAACTATATCGGAATCGTGCCCCGCTGACCCGCGTTAGCCCGGGTTTTCGTAAAACGGTTTCAGGCCTGTTGGGTTAAACTGCGGAATCATGGCAGACAACGACGAGGACCTGTTCCGGCGGGCGATGTCCGACGTAAGCCCGATCAAGCAGACCGGCACGGAGTCGATAAGCACGAAACCGGAACCGCGGGCGCTGCTGCGCCGTCGCGACGAGGCGACCGTTCTCGAGGAAAGCCTGCAGGACAACCCGGAACGCAGCGATCTCGAGAGTGACGACGAAATGACATTTCGTCGCGACAACGTCTCTCCGGTCACTCTGCGGCGATTGCGCCGAGGTCGCTTCCGAGTCGATCAGGAAATCGATCTGCACGGACTGACCCGCGCCGAGGCCCGGGCCACATTGCTGGAATTCATAGCGGAAGAATCGCGACATGGATCGCGCTGCGTGCGGGTAATCCATGGCAAGGGACTCCGCTCCGGCCACCGTGGGCCAGTATTGAAGCAAAGTGTAAACCGCTGGTTGCGCCGTCTCGACAATGTACTCGCGTTCACTCCGGCGCGCCGCGTGGATGGCGGCAGTGGCGCGTTGTACGTTTTGCTTCGCGCCTGACTAGCCGGGTGCGACCCGGGCCCTGACAACCTCACGCAGTACTGTCGTTGCGAAGCCGCCCGGACGAAGCCGGAACTTCACAACCAGTCCCGAAGCATCGAAGTCCCAGGCAAGGCCACGCGGCACCAGACGCAGACTTCTGCGCTGCGCTTCGACCCCTGATCGAACCAGCCCCTTAACCATCGCGTCGAACGGCTGAAGAACCTCGGCTTCGAGGCGCAGACGCTCGTTATCGTCCCCGGATGCCGTTTCACGACCGGGCATTGGGCCGGCCGGATGAATTTCCAGCGAATCGAGTCTGCGCCGGAGTTCGTCATCGTCGCCATCTGCGGCAAAGATGCTGCGGCTTCGCTCCAGCATCGCAAGGTCACCATCGATAAAGCGGTTCCAGTTACCGAGCCGGACCCGCCGCGCCAGAACCAGGTCGAACAGCGCGGCGCGCGCGCTCGAAAAAACCAGGCCGCGCCGTTCGCGGCTGCCGAAGCGTTGCCCGGCGACCAGACACCGCCAGGCAAGGCCAAGGTTGTTGCCATCGCGCCCGAAACGCTGCGGGCCGAAGAAGTTCGGGCAGCCGCACTCGCGTAACTGCTCGAGGCGCTGCTCCACACCCTGCAGGTCGCCCTCAAGCTCGCGGACCCGGATCTCGAACTCGTTCTCGGCAAGGGCTCCGCGGCGCAGCTTGCGCCGATGCCGTGAAATCCCGAGGATCTCGTAGCCGGGCCCTCGCAACTGGTCCGGCTCAGGTGTTGGTTGTCCCGGCAAATGAATACTGAAGAACTGGCGGGTGATGGCGCGCCGATCCTTCATGCCTGCGTAGCTCACCGCAGAACGCTGAAGCTGCAGCGACTTCGCCATCTGCTTTGCCACCCAATCGGTGTTGCAGTCGGTCTTCTCGACTTCAAGCAGCAGATGCTCGCCGTCACCGTCAGCCTCGAATCCCAGTTTCTCGACGACCCGGAAATCCTCCGGACGCCAGCGGATCACTCCGTCCGCCAGTGGTGGACCAAATGCATTGCACCGCGCAGTGGCGGCGTGCGAGTCCCGCAGAAGAATTTCAGTCACAACTTTCGATTACGGCGACGGCATGCGCAGCGAGGCCTTCGCGCCGCCCGACCAGCCCCAGTCCCTCTGTAGTGGTGGCCTTCACGCTCACCGCGTCGGCGCTGACCCCAAGCACATCCGCGATATTTGCGCGCATCGAAGCGATATGTGGCGCCAGTCGCGGGGCCTCCGCGACCACGGTGATGTCCGCATTCGAAACCCGGTAACCCTGCCGATCCAGCAAGGCCCGGACATGCGCCAGCAAGGTTGTGCTGGCCGCATCGGCGTAGGCCGGATCGCTGTCCGGAAAATGTTTGCCTATATCCCCGAGCGCGCTTGCGCCAAGCAAAGCATCGCACAATGCATGAATTGCCACGTCGCCATCCGAGTGCGCCAGGATTCCGGCATCATGCTTGATCCGTACTCCACCAATGACGACTGCGTCACCGGGACCGAACCGGTGAACATCGAAGCCATGGCCGATTCGGATCTTCATTGTCCGAGCGCCGCTATGATGTGTTCGGCCTGTTCCAGATCAGCACTGCGGGTCACTTTGATGTTGTCAGGCCTGCCTTCGACCAGTTGCACAGCATGCCCTGCCAACTCCATCGCGGCGGCCTCATCGGTGACATCCCGCCCCGCTGCTTTTGTCATTGCAAGCGCATCCCGCAACAGGCCATAGCGGAACATCTGCGGCGTGAGAGCACGCCACAGCCCGGCCCGGTCAACCGTCTCGAGAACGGCGCCACCGGAGCTCGCCCGCTTGAGGGTGTCGTGAACCGGGGCGGCCAGGAGGCCGCCGCAGGGATGCGTGCAAAGCGTGTCGATTAACCCGGTGAGATCGTCGCGATGAAGACACGGACGGGCCGCGTCATGAACGATGACCCAGTCCTGCTCGTCCGCCTCGCCCTCCAGCGCGCGCAAACCGTTACCCACTGAGTCGCAGCGTTGCGCGCCGCCATGGGCGACGATCAGCGACTTGGACGTCAGCGGCCGATAGTCGTTACCAAACGGATCGTCCGGCGCGACAACGAGCACAATCCCGGCGATCCGGGGCTCGGCCTCCAGCGGTGCCAGCGCACGGTGGAGAACGCTGACCCCGGCCAGCGGAAGGTATTGCTTGGGCATGGCTTCGGCCATCCGGCTTCCGCGCCCCGCTGCCGGAACGACTGCCCAGAAGCGAACACTCAGCCGATCCTGATCCGCAGTCACAACTACTGCGAATCCTGTCCGGATTCGTCGCGCGCCCGCACAACCTGAAACAGGGTTTCGCCGGGCTTGACCATACCTATGTCGCTGCGCGCCCTCTCCTCGACGGCGTCGCTGCCATGTTTGAGGTCGAGAACCTCCGCCCGCAAAGCCTCATTGCGTTCGGTCAGCACGCCGTTCTCAGTGCGTTGTTGTGCCGTCACCTTACTCATTCGCCAGACACCGCGCACGCCATGATCCGAGCCCCACAACTGGTATTGCAGGCCTGCGAAAATCAGAATTAGCAGCGCTATTATCAGGCGCATTGCAAACCCCATGTTCAGCCCGTGACCGTCACCGGAAACGCATCCTTGGCGG
>Ga0224499_10000158_pt1 | contig 17052 bp, 13 predicted proteins | sample SF_Jul11_sed_USG_3_FD_168125 | JGI IMG/M metagenome (GOLD analysis project Ga0224499, IMG submission 168125) | Sediment microbial communities from San Francisco Bay, California, United States - SF_Jul11_sed_USGS_24 | ecosystem: Environmental > Aquatic > Marine > Sediment | place: USA... | reverse complement strand
GGTGTCGAGCGTGTTTTCCGCTGCAATCGCCCAACCTGGCCAAGATTGAGCACCTCCGTTCGGGCGTGGTCCGTCGCAAGAAGCTCTACTATCTGCGTGAGCTGACCGGTAAGTCGGCCCGTATTAAAGAGCAGATTGTCGGCGCCTCGAAGAAAGGCAAGACCGGGACCAAGGCACAGGCCAAAGCGGCGGCCGCCAAGGCTGCTGCTGCTTCAGACGAGGGAGCCGCTACGGAGTAACATCCTGTTCGTCAGTTTGAAAATCAAGCGCCTCTGTTATTATACAGAGGCGCTTTTTTTGTTGGAGGTTGCTTTACGCATACGCAGATCACGTCATTGCGAGGAGGCTCCGCCTTTGGCGGAGACGACGCGGCAATCTCAAACCTCTTCCGGGTGCTGTCAGGCGACCCCGCCTGACGGCTCGGGTCGGTGGCCCGGACTTCAGTCCGGGTTTCATGGCAGATGTGGACATCTGCTGTGCACTTAGCGCTTTTTTTGTTAGGGGCTTCTTAAACTGTTCGCAGTTACCGTCATTGCGAGGAGTCCCCCGCTGCCAGCGGGGGACGACGCGGCAATCTCAAGTTCCTCGCGTAGCGGTGGGGCTTGTCTCCGCCGAGGAAGAACCCAACACGTTGCGCTGGGTCCTTTCCGCCCGGGCGGATGAGACCCTGCGCCTTGTTTCTGTGGGCGGCAGACGCCTTCGTCTGCCCCGACTGTCATTCCTGCGAAGGCAGGAAACCACCTTCTCTTGTAGGTCGAAAACCCTGGCCCGAAGGGCATAAATGCCATTTATGGCCGCCGCAGGCGGGTTTCGACATCAAGCTTCCAACCTGTCATACACAGAGGAACCCACCTGTCGCTTCGCTTTAGGTGGGGTACAAAACGAGAACCACGCGAAGCGCGTGATGTCGAAACCGCAGGGGTTTCGACCTACGGTTGAAGACCTTCTTCAAAGTCCCCTCTTGAGAGGGGATTCAGGGGTGTGTTATTCTACGGCTTAAGTTATTTACAAGCTTGCCAACAAAGGCGGGTTCACGCCGCGGCGCGCAGGCGAAGACGGACCCGCACTACGAAGATTGAAGAAAGAAACACGGACGAACGTCCGGGCCACTGCAGGTCAGACGCGGCGCACGAGGACGTACACCGCGCACGTTAAGAGTGAGATTGCCGCGCTCGTCCGCGAAACACGGACTCGCTCGCAATGACGGAGCTAGGGCTGCAGCCGCAACACTGTAAACGTTGTGTTGCCGTACTTGCGCTGCTGCTCAATCGTGAAGTCGAGAAAGTCAATGTCGCGCGTCTCCAATGTATCATGCTGACATAAAAGCAAACCTGAGGGTGCTACTATCGGATGCGCTTTCAAACACTCAAGTGTCCGGTCAACCATACCCTGATACTGAGGCGGTGCGATCATCACGATGTCGAACAGCCGTCCGAAACTTTCGAGCTTAGGTATGGCCTCGAACACGTCCTCCTCGCGGCACTGCAATCGGTCGGCCACGTCATACTTATCAGCCCAACGCATGATCGCCTCGACCATCTTGGTTTCACTCTCCACGCCCAGCGCCGAGGTGACACCGCGAGACACGGCCTCAAATAGATACGATCCGGTGCCGCTGAACAGATCGAGATAACTCGCACCCGGTAAATACGGTTTCAAGAAATCAAAGATGGACTTACGCAACCTACTCAAAGGCGGCCGGGTATGCCCAAGGTTGGGCGCGTTGATGCGACGGCCTTTCAACTCTCCGGCGATGATCGTAAACTCAAATCTGTCGTTGCTTCTCTTTTTCATTTTCTCACTAAACCAGTTGGTCAGGCCGGACGCTTCTCCTCCTGACAACTACAAGATTATTCCGACGATCCCACAGCAAGCTGTGGGCCACCTCGGCAATCTCATACCTCGACTCCGCTCGGCATGACAGATTGACTCCGCTTGGTATGACCGCTGTACAACCAAGCGAGATTGCCACGGTGTCCGCCGCTGCCAACACCTCACAATGACGAACCGGTCGTCTCGCATCACACAGTGTAATAAAACGGCTTGACCGCCGATAACAAATATAGAAATATTTAATTGATCACGAGCCTGAAATTGACCAACATTAGGTTATGCAGATGAAGATCGCATTTGATGATTTGCACGGCAACTTCGATTTCACTCAGATGGAATCGATGCTGGTCGGAAAGGGATACGAGTCCATTTGTGGTGTCGATGAAGTTGGACGCGGCCCGTTGGCCGGCCCGGTGGTGGCGGCGGCGGTAATCATACCGTGCGGAGATGCCGTCGCTGGGATTGACGACTCCAAAAGACTCTCGGCTCATCGCCGTGATGAACTCTTCGACCAGATTGTCGAGCGCGGTTGGCCCTGTGCGGTGGGAGTGATCGACAGCGAGAGCATCGACAGTATCAATATCCTTCAAGCTTCGCTCATGGCCATGCGCAAAGCGATCATGGATATCAATCCAACGCCCGATTTCGTGCTGGTCGACGGCAAGTTCGACATACCGAACATTCCGCAGCCGCAGTGCGCCATCATCGGCGGGGATCGGCGATGTCGGGCGATAGCCGCCGCCTCGATTGTGGCCAAGGTCACACGTGATCGGATCATGGATCGATACCAGGTGCTGTATCCATCGTTTTCATTTGCCCAGCACAAGGGTTATCCAACCCCTGTGCATCTTAACGAACTCAAACAACACGGTCCCTCCGAGATTCACCGTCGCACTTTCAAACCGGTGGCCGATTTGGTCAGCGAATATGTCCTCTTCTGACAAAGGCGGTTCCTCCGGCCGACCGGATCCGGCTTGGCGAGGTTTTGAAAAACTAGCCGCGCGTTTTTTCGAACAACAAGGGTACGAAGTACTGGCCCGCAATTGGCGGGCCGGCAGGCTGGAGATCGATCTAATTGTAAAGCGCGAAGATCTGATTGTGTTTGTCGAAGTCAAATCGGCAGCATCGAAACGATTCGGCCACCCGGCTGAACGTATCGATGCCAAGAAGACGATAAATCTCACCCGCGCGGCGCAGCAGTTTATCACCGAACAAGAAGTGACGGGCTGCGACCTGCGTTTTGACGTCGTGACCTTTATCGATGGTCAATTAGAGCACTTCCCAAACGCCTTCGAGGCGCAGGAGTGATCAATCGCCGGTGCTGTCGCTGGCCGGTTCCGTGAGTGAGTCGACAAAGGTTTTTACCAGTCGCACGTAGGGTGTGTAAAACTCAGGTCGTTTTTTGTGCTCTTGCAGATAGCTGTTGAGTTCGTCCAAACTGAACCCGGACGCCTGGCAAAGGGAATCTCGCACCCTGAGAAAACCTGAGTTGTCGTTGCGATAGACAGCCGTGGCCAACCACACTTGAGCCGTCACCAGGGCGTACTTGCGTGCCAACCGTTCGTTCTCGACCATCCGGTTTTCGGTGTACTCGGTATATGAAAACCACGCGGCGCCGATCAGCACGAGCGGCAGAATTCGTTTCAACCAGATCATTTTCGTTCAACTTCCTGTTGCCAAGCTGCGTAGAACCTCCTAAACTAAAGCACTCTGTGCAGTCGGTCAAGTATGGATATGGACAACACACTTTCTACAAAACGACGAAAAAGTCGCACCGTAAAAGTCGGCGAAGTTTTGATCGGCGGCGGCTTTCCGATATCGATTCAATCGATGACCACCAGCGACACTCGCGATGTAGGCGCTACCGTGGCCCAGGCCAACCAGCTCTTTGAGGCCGGTTGTGAGATCGTGCGGCTCTCAGTGCTGAACAAACAGGCGGCAGCCTGTCTGCCTGAGATTCGCAAACAGATAGATCGACCTCTGGTGGCCGATATTCATTTTAACTACAAGCTGGCCCTGGCCGCAATCGAAGCCGGCCTTGACAAGATACGCATCAACCCCGGCAACATCGGCGACACCTGGAAAGTACGCGAGGTTACGAAGGCGGCCAAAGACTCAGGCGTTCCCATTCGTATCGGCGTCAACTCAGGTTCTCTGCCTGAAGACTTGCTCAAGCAGTATGGTCATGACGACCCGCGCGCATTTGTCAACGCGGCGTTGCGCGAGGCGGCGGTGCTCGAGGAGATGGAGTTTCAAGATATCGTCATCTCGGTCAAATCCTCGAGTGCGGCCAAGTCGTTTCAAGCTTACTCTGCGCTGGCTGAGCGGTGTGACTATCCGCTTCACATCGGCATCACCGAAGCCGGGACGCTTGAGAGCGGCACCATCAAATCGTCGGTCGGGCTGGGGGCGCTCTTGCTCCAGGGGATCGGCGATACCATGCGCGTATCGTTGACAGCCGACCCGGTGAATGAGGTCCGCGTGGCCAAGCAGATTCTGAAATCGTGCGAGTTGAAAGCTGATGGAATAGAAGTCATTTCATGCCCCACCTGCGGTCGGTGTCAGATCGACCTGATCCCGCTGGCCGAATCGATCGAGGCGAAAACGAGGCATATCAAGACGCCCTTGAAAGTTGCAGTCATGGGTTGTGCCGTCAATGGACCCGGTGAGGCGCGTGCGGCCGATGTCGGAATTTCCGGCGGGTCGGGACGAGGGCAGCTTATCAAGAAGGGCGAGGTGGTCTCGAGTTTTGCCGAGTCCGAGCTTGAAAGCAGGCTGCTCAACGAAATTGAAGCTATGACCGGGGAGAAAATCGAGCACCCATAAATGGGTTCTACGCTTCGCATCACGCGACAATCTCAAGCAGTGATTGAGGAATAACGCGCGTAGCGCAAAAAAGCCGGCTTGACCGGCCGGTTCCAGCCGTGTATATTGCCCGCCAAGTGACCGTGGATGACAACGACAGACTGAAGGTAGACCGATGAAAATACTGACAATCGCACTTCAAAAAGAGGGCCAACCAATACCGGCCTCATACGAATTGATCGAAGCCGCCAAATCGCTCGGTGGCGATATTATGACCGCCTTTCTTTCCGACAGCGACAATGGTGCGGCCGACCTGGCCACCCGCGGCGGCGGCCAGGTGCTTACGGTGACGCATGAAAGTTTGAAACTGTTCAATGACGAAGTCTACTGCAAAGTGCTCAAGGCATTGATCGAAAAACATACACCCGACGTGATACTGGGTCCGGCCTCGTTCTACGGAAAATCGTTGATGGGCCGTTTGGCCGCCGTGTGCGGTGGCGCGATGGTCTCAGATGCCACCGGCCTGGCTATGGACGGCGACAAGTTGACGGCCACCCGACCAAGTTATGGCGGTTCGGTGATATCGCAGGTGGTTGCTACAGGCGGCGCGTTTTTTGCCACCGTGCGCGGCAAGATGTATGCTGAGGCCAAAGATGGCGCCGGTGAAGTTGTGGCTGAAACTGTCGACGCTGCCGCCTTTGAAGCTAAAATGACCGTGACCGAGCGCAAGGTCGAGTCGGCCGGCGCTGTGAACCTGACCGAAGCCGACATTATTGTGGCCGGAGGACGTGGCATGAAAGGACCGGAAAACCTGCCGCTGGTAGCCGACCTGGCCGCCGCCATGGGAGGTGCCGTAGGCGCCTCACGGGCCATTGTCGATGCCGGTTGGGCACCCTATTCGCAGCAGGTTGGCCAGACGGGTAAGACCGTGAATCCGAAACTTTACGTCGCCGTTGGCATCTCCGGAGCCATCCAGCATTTGGTGGGGATGCGTTCTTCGCAGACAATCGTGGCTATCAACCGTGACAAGGACGCGCCCATCTTCAACGTTGCCAACTATGGCATCGTGGGGGACGCAATGGAGATCGTGCCGGCCCTGACCGCCAAATTCAAGGCTGAGCTGGGGAATTAGCAATACCGCGCGGGCGATCCACGAACAGTCTACACAAGCTCACCCTGAGTATCCCATAACCTCACCCTGAGTATCCCACATCCTCACCCTGAGCGGAGTCGAAGGGTGTTCCATCATACGAAGTTCATACTTCGACTTCACTCAGCATGAAGTGGATCGGACTAGGCGTGTGAGTGAGATAATATTTGACGGCGTGGTGTACGTCCTCGTGCGCCACGGATGGATTCCCGCCTGCGCGGGAATGACAAAAGAGCGCGGGGATGACAAAAGAGCGCGGGGATGACAGAAGCGCGCGGGAATGACAATGGGGCGCGGGAATGACAAGTGTGGGGTTGGGTGGCCGCCTCAAACCTGGTTGGGGCGAAACAGAACGCAAACGTCATCGGTTGGCCGATGGGTCTCGGTGTCGGCGAAATGCTCCCCCGGTGTCCATCGTATCAATGACAATAGTCTGCTCAATGGTATCTGATTGGCAGCAGTTGCCGACTACCAGGGTAGTGGTGTATGTTCCGCTATCGGCATACTGATGAGTGACCACCTGTCCGAGGGCGGATTGACCATCACCGAAAGTCCAGTTCCATCCCAGCATATTCCCCGGCGTGGTGTCGGTAAAAGTGAACACCACCGAGGTATCCCCCTGAATACCTGCCGCCGTGTCGGCATCCGGTCCCACAATGAAACCGGCCAGGTCGGATTCGTATGGCCACGAAACGCAGACATAATCAACGACCGTATTTATCAGGGCCTCGTTGCCGTCTTCGTAGCATGAGCCGTAGGTCGCAATAGTCACCGAATACACACCGGCATTGGTATAAGCATGATTCACTTTGAACGGCAGTGGATCGTTGGGATTACTTCGTTTTCCGTCGCCAAACACCCAAATAAGACTGTCGTAGGCCGAGGTATCAGCATGGGCCGGAATGGTCGCTTCGAACGGGACATAGAAGAGCCAGTTATCATCCAGACAACCCTCGGTCTGGCCAAGGGCCACAATCGTAACTTCCGGGGGTCCCCAGACTTTTATGAGATCAACTTCAGTGGTGTCGTCGGCCCCGCCTTCGCTCCATACGCTTAAACTGACTGTGTATATTCCGGCAGTGTCGAACACCCACTCGAAGAACTCCTGGTTGGAGCTATCTTCTCCGATTTGCCAATAGGCGCTATCCTTGGCAGCGCCCCTGTAATCTGAAGTGTCGGCGAACAAGACCGTACAAGGAGCGCAGCCCTCGAGCTTATTGGCGGCGATTAATGCCACCGGGCATGCATCGATGGTTATCAGACTGTCGTAGCCGACAACCTTGGTGCCGCAACCACCGGTAACGGTCAGGGTGCATGCGAAACTACCGACCGAATCATAGATGTGGGTCGGGTTGGAGTCGCCGACTGCATTGCTGCCGTCGCCGAAGTTCCAACTGTAGCTGGTAATACCACCATAGTCGATGGGCGTGAAAGTGATCTCCTGACCGGGACAACCTGTGGCGGCGTCAACAGAGAAACTGTCGGCAGTCGTCCCCACTATGATAAACCGGTTCTTAATCTCTATGTCGGCGCCCGGCTCCTCATCGACGGTGGAATCCAGTATTGTCAGCGAAACAGTGTAAGTCCCGGCGGTGGTGTAGATGTGGACCGGGTTGGTGTCCAGCGATGAATCACCATCACCGAATTTCCAAAGCCAACTCTGACGCGGCCCGATCGACTTATCGACAAAACCGACCGTCAACGGCGTACAACCGGAATCGACGCTCAAAGAGTCGATCCCAAACTCGGCCGTCGGGTGCCCGGCGATTTCAAAGTTGTTGACTTCGGTAACCAGAGTATCGCAGCCCGGCAGATACAGACCCCCCAGGCAGATTGTCAGTGCCAACAGCGGCAGGAGCTTACGCAAGCTTATCAAGTAGATTTCCCTTCCATAATGTTCTTCTGTCTATATACACTCCAGTGAGCCGCTGTGTCAATTTATTTGTGCCTGCGGGCCGGCAGGCAAGCCTGTCCTTTTCGCTATGTGCGCTCCCCCTGACATCCTGAGCGCAGTCAAAGGGTGATAAATCACCTTCTCGCGCCACGCGCGTCCCCTCTGTCATTCCCGCGCCACGCGCGTCCCCCCTGTCATTCCCGCGCCACGCGCGCCCCCCCTGTCATTCCCGCGTAGGCGGGAATCTATCTCCCTTTACAGCGAGCATCCACCAATCTCCCCTAAGATTTCTGGCAACCTCACCCTGAGCGCCCCCCCTAACCCTGAGCCCCCCCCACCTCACCCTGAGCGGAGTCGAAGGGTGAAGTCTGAGAACGTGCCCGGATTCAAGCCGAGGCCTGATCCTGTCGATTAATCGAATAATGTAAAACCGTAACGCAAGGGAGTAGACATGGGTTTGTTGCTTGAGATTCTTGAATGGGTTGATCCTTCCGGCGAGGAGATGATTTACCGGATTCCGCAACAAGGTTCGGCTGACATCAAAATGGGCGCCCAGCTAATTGTCCGTGATTCGCAGATGGCCATGTTTTTCAAAAACGGGCATGCCGCCGACTCTTTTACAACCGGACAACATACGCTGACTACGTTTAACCTGCCCATCCTGACCAGGCTGTTGGCTTTCCCTTTTGGATTCAATTCACCGTTCCGTTCGGAAGTTTACTTTGTAAATCTGAAAGTCTTCACCAGTCTCAAGTGGGGCACCAAACACCCGGTCACATTCAAGGATTCCAAGCTGGGTCTGATACGTTTGCGGGGTCACGGCGCCTTCACGATCAAGATTCAGAACCCACCGCTGTTCTTGAACTCGATTGTCGGGCGGCAGGCAATCTACACCACCGATGAAATACAAAGCTACTTGCGCGATGTTATTATCGCCCGCCTGAACGATCTGTTGGGGGAGAGGCTGGACACCATTCTGGATCTTCCGGCCATCTATACCGAGTTGGCCGAGCAGTTCAAAGAGATTGTTCGCAACGAATTTGAGAAATACGGTCTTGAACTCACCGATTTCTTCATCTCATCGATCACTCCTCCCGACGAAGTCTCCAAAATGATCGACCAGCGTTCCGGACTTGAGGCGGTCGGCGATCTCGACAAATTCCTCAAGTTTGAAATGGCCAAGGGACTCGGCGGCCAGGGCGGCCCGGGTCAAGCCGGTTCCACTATGGGTATGGCGGCCGGTGTGGGCCTGATGATGCCGGCCATGATGTCAAAGGTATTCACCCCGGAACAGACCGACCTGAAACGCGAGTCTATTGCCACTGTCAAGTGTCCAGGTTGCCATACCGATACGCCGGAACAGTCGCGCTATTGCTATCGATGCGGGCATCCGATGGTGGTGCAGAGCGCCTGCCCGTCGTGCAGCAAAGAACTGCCGACCGAAGCCAATTTCTGCCATTTCTGCGGCCATAAACTGGACGCGAAAGTGCAATGCCCCCATTGTGCGGCCGAGGCTGTTCACGGTTCGAAATTCTGTGGAGCCTGCGGTAAATCCATGAGCGGTGATGACGCAACTGACTCAAACCAGTAAGAACCAGAGCGGTTTCTACATTGGCGTCAGCTGTCCCGGCTGTGGCGGCGAACTTAAACTCGAAAGCGAGTTTCATGTCATAGCCTGCGGGCATTGTGGCTCGGTCCTGAGGGTGACCATGCCCGATATCCCACCGGCTTATCTGGTGGCGGCCAAGGTTACCGAGCGTGAGGCCCGTTTTGCGATTGACAGATATCTCAAGGAACATGGGCTACCCTTAACCGATACCGGTCTACAGTTCAAACGAATCTACTATCCCTATTGGAAGGTCGACGCCGTGCTCCTGAAGGTGCGCAACCGGATCGAGACGCGCGAGCATGGTTGTGACGAAAACGGTCAGTCGGAGTGTGTGACCGAAAAAGAAAGAACCGATATCAGTCTGACGCCCTACTCGACCACCTTGCCGGCCGGGGTCGAGTTTGACGGCATGCCTTTCGCCATCGGCGTGAGAACGAGCTATCTCAAACTGGTACCGTTCTCTCGCGACAACACTCAGGACGGGTTTGAACCGCTGCCGGTAGTGAAACCATGGGCCGAGGCGGCGGAGAAACTACTTTCTCGTATCAACAACCTGGCCCAGCTTGATGAAGCAGCTTTTGGCAAGAACCGCACCGAGCTTTTTCGCCCCGTCGCCTCTCTGGTCTATTTTCCCTGCCTTGTCGCCGAGTCATATTCCGGTGGTGAATTCAGCCGCTTTGTCGTCGATGCCGTGACCGGTCGCATGTTGGACCACGTTGATCGGTCTGAGTACACCGGCCGGTCCGACACGGTCGATTCCCAGCCGATGGAGTTCGGCCGGCTCGGGGTCGATTTTCATCGCTGTTCCAATTGCGGCGAGGACCTGCCTTCCAGTCAGTCCATACTCTATGTGTGCGCCAATTGTCATCAGTTGATCTCGCTCGATCATGGATCTGAGCGCATTGGTTCTGTCTCCATGACGGTGCCGGCCGGTGCCCGGACCGACGGCCTGTTTCCCTTTTGGTCGCTGGCTGTGACTCCTGATGTACAGGCGCGTTTGCAGAGATTGTTCGGTGGTCTGTTTCGGTCTGAGAGACTGGTATTGCCCGGCTTTCGAATCGACAACTTCGAAGCCATGTTCCGGCTTACCAAACGAATGTCCGCGGCCCTGCCCAGAATCGAAACGGTGCCGGTCGACTCCTTCGATCAGCGCTGCCAACCGGTGACGCTCGGCCTGGCCGAGGCAAGGATGTTCGCCGGAATAATCACCTACCGGGCCGAACTGGATCGTATGGTCGGCACTCTGGCTCAGAAAGGCGACTTTGAGGTAACCAGCGCCGATCTGCTGTTTGCACCCTTTCATCCGGAGAGTTACTTCTATGTCGATTCAGTCATGGGCGCTGTTACCTTCGAGAAAAGCCTGATCAATTAGGTCTGATTCGGAACGGATTGGGTGCTGGCTGGTACAAAAGTTGGATCAGCACACGGCGTTCCGATTTGTCTTGCCTGCCCTGGTGATATATACTATTATCGGGCCGTTGGTATAGACATGAAATCGAGACGCCCCAATCGGATATGGGATTTTGATCATAGAGAACATCCAAGATACCGCCGCTGCATTCGGGCCCGGCCTGATGCCGGCGGCTGTTTTGTAAGTGGGAGAACGTAGTGAGATTGAAAAAAATCCGGCTCTTATGGCTTTTGGTCTTGGTCAGTCTGTTGACGGCCGCAACATCCTCGGCCCAACTACTCTTGCCCGCGGCCTTTCCATCGCCCGATAGTGGATACCTGAGCAACTCAGCAATCGACGTCATCACGCACGGCGGTGGTGTCTGGCTGATCACCGGTGAAGGGTTGAACGCCACTACCGACGGCGGACTTACCTGGTCGATCCACAACTCAGAAAACGGCGGTCCCGCCCCTTTGGTCAGTTCCAATATGTCGGCAATATACTCGGCGGGTAGTCGCTTGTGGGTTGGTTCCAATCACAGCGAGGTTCTCCAGGAACGCATCTTCACATTATCGGATGGCGTTTCCTATTCCGACGACAACGGCCAGACCTGGACCCAGATCGATTTCTCGGTGATAGGTCAGAACATCGGCTCGGTATGGGGTGGCGACCGCACAGTGTTCGACATCACCGGCCACGAAGACTGGGTTTTCTTCACCGCCTTCGCCGGTGGCTTTCTGGCCTCACGAGACAACGGCGTGAACTGGCGACGCATCTATGCCTCGAGCCTTGACTCGATACAGTTCAATGCCGGCGGTCAACCCAGTTTGCGCAACCGATATTTCTCATGCGCTACCGACAGCTCACATGGGGACACGCTGGTTGTTTGGGCAGGCACGGCTGATGGCGTGATGGAGTACATCTTTGCTCCGCCGCGTGAGAAACCGCATTCCAAACACATAAACCGAGTCGCTTTCTGCGATGGTTGTGTCGACAGCAGTTTTGTCTTTTTCGGTGGCGCCACCGGACTGACCCGTGGGCAGGTCACCGGCGCGCCATATATCAGTCGCTTCGTCGAGGATGGACTCCCCGGGCCCGACATTTCGTCGGTATTCGATTTCCGTGGACGTTTGCTGGTCGGCACCATTGACCCGGTTCTGCGAGCCCCCACCGGTTTGGCCGCCTCTGATGATCGCGGCGACAGTTTCTATTCGATCACCGGATTTGAGAGCGACACCATCTCGGACTTTGCGGCTTTAGGCGAGCGTCTCTACATGGCTGCACAAGAGAACGGTCTGGTAACCTCGCTTGATACCGGCCTGACCTGGGAGCGCATCCTGATTGATTCGGTTACCCCGTCCGCTCTGCACAATATGGTCAATTCGGTCTCCGCGGTGATGGAGATCGATGGATTGCTGGCAGTGGGTACCGACACCGGATTGGCCCTTCTGTATTTTGATCCAGCCGGTTCTATTGACTCGCAGGAGTTTCACGCCTTTCCGGAATACGACTCCACTTCTCAGGGAGATGCCAGCTCGGCGCGAATTGTCACGGCTAAGGCGCAGCCGTTATACACTGTCGAAAGCCTGGACACTCTTGGAAACCTCGATTCGGTTCTGGATTCGCTCGCTATCTGGACGATCCATCGACCGCTGACGCTCGAAGGGCGCCCCATTGTGGGCAGGCACAATATCGACAGCACCCGCTGGCTCAGGCTCCAGGTGGATGTGGTCACCAACGATGTCAATTTCATGGGAGACACTGCCTACGTTGTCGGAGAGGCCGGGATGCGGTTCACCACGGCCGGTTTCAACCCGGGTCTCTTTGACGGTGAGATCGTTGATGTGGAGCATCGTGTCAACGGCATACTGGTCGATAATCTATCGGATGACGTGCTCACTACTTTGGAGGTCAAAGGGGACACCATGATACTCGGGACCGATAACGGTTTCGCCGTGTCGCTCGGTGCGACCGGTGAGAGTGAGCGAAAATGGCGCATTCAGCGCGTCAACACCGACAGCCTGGCGGCTGATGCCGTGGTAACACACAAGCCCATTAACACCGGCGGCGGGCTGGTCGGCAGCTTTATTCCGGCCTTGGCCGTTCAATATGTCGATGATGAATATGCCCGCATATGGGTGTCCAACCGGCATCGAGAATTCGGCGATTCCGTCGCCCTGAGCGTCGGACGAGTGGTGCCGGTCGACGAGGACGGCAACGAATTGTCACCGGATGACATCGGGCTGGCGGTCGGATTCCAACGAAAGTGGCGAGCCCTCTATAGAGATGACTTCGCCTGGAACTTCGCCTTTGACAATTCCACCGTCTTTGCGGCAACAGGCGGTGGCCTGGTCTATAATAACGATGATACTTCAACCAGTTGGGATACCGTGGCCATGACCTACAATAACGGAGAGCCTCTGCTGGCGTACAACGCTCCAGTGTATGGTGTTGCGGCAAGCTCGCCATACTTGTGGGCGGGAACCGATGATCGCACGGTGCGGTTTGATTTGGCCGACTTCCAAAACGGGCAGAGCTTCTTCGTGGTGGATTCTCTAACCCCACCGGATGAAGTGTATGCTTTCCCGGTGCCATTCAGCCATACTCGTGATCCGATCGTCGACTTCCACTTTGTAGTGGAATCCGAAGGGCGAATCACACTTGAGATTTACGATTTCGCCATGAATCTGGTGGCGCGCGTTATCGACAACGTCTCCTACCTCAAGGGAACCTATCCGGCTTCCGGTACCCTCCGTGCAACCTGGGATGGTTACAACGGTAAGGGGGAGCAGGTTGCGGTCGGTGTTTACTATTTCAAAGTGGAATACTCAACCGGCGATGTGAGTTGGGGTAAACTGGCGGTCATACCGTAAGGAGAGTCATCGATGAAAACAAAAACTACAATATTCCTGACCCTTCTGGCTGTCCTTACTTGCGGATCACTCTACGCCGCCGACGGCGACGGCGGATATGCCGGTGCCTTTTATCAGGTGCCGATTGGTGCTCGTCCCACCGCTATGGGCGGCGCCTATCGGGCGATTTCCGACGACGGCGCAGCACCGCTCTACAATCCGGCCGGACTGGCCGGACTTAAGACCAGTCTGTTCTCATCCTCGTATCGTTTGATGAAGCTGGATCGGCAGGTCGGCTATGTCACCCTTATGTTCCCGGCCAAAGGGAACTCGGCGCTCGGTTTGCACTGGCGCTATGCCGGCTCCGGCGCCGTCGATGTACGCAACGCCGACGGCGATAAGCTGGGGCGTGAAATCAGTATGAACAGTCACGACTTCGCGGTTGTTTTCGCCAAACGATTCGCCGGACCGTTCGCCGCCGGGGTCAAGATGTACTACCTGCACTCCGGGTTTGCCGACATGAAAGCGTTCTCGGTCGGCTTCGATGCCGGGTTCATGCTACACATGGATCACCTGCTGCACGAACGTGGTGAGTCCGAAGGCAGCGCCGTCAGGGATATCCAGTTGGGTCTGACCCTCAAATACTTCGAAGCAAAGTACATTTGGAAAAACGAAGAGTACGTGTTTAGATATATCGATGGCAGTTCCTTCGGCACCGAGCAAGAAGACAAGATCCCGGTAGAGATCGGATTAGGAACATCGGCACGCCTCAGGGATGGTCGGTTGCTCCTGGCCGGTGATCTTGTCAAGAACTCCAAGCAGGGTGTGGCCGTTCATCTGGGCGGCGAGTATATCGTCAAACCCGAGTTTGCGCTGAGGGGCGGTTTTTCTGATGGTCGTTTCACCGTCGGCACCGGATATATCTTTAATCTGTCCGACCGTGTTCTGGGCATCGACTACGCTTTCTCCACCGACCGTGCCGATGAAGGTTCCGAGCACGTCTTTTCGTTTGAACTTAAGTTTTAAGGTAGACGGTAATGAGATCACTGAGCTCAACCCTTGTATCACTGACTGTCGTGACCGTCGCATGTTTGATAGTGTCGCCGCCTGCCAATTCCGTTTTGGTGGTCGATGGATTGTTCATGCTGAAAAACGACCACGGCGCCCGCGCTTCCGGCATGGGCGCGGCGGTGGTGGCGATAGGTTCCGATGCCAACGGCATTGCCTACAATCCGGCAGCGGCGGTGGGGCTGGACAAATTCACGGCATCGTTCGGACATACCGTTCACTGGGAGAACATCCGGATGGAATCCGCCTTTTTCGGCACCGGACTCTCGACAAATCTATACTTGCACGGCGGCATCCGCTATGGTGCGGCCGATGACATCGAAAAACGCGGCACCGTCCCCACGGCGGACCCGGAGGCGCTCTTTGATGCCCACGATATTTCCTTCAAAGCCGGCCTGGCCTACCGTGTCTCGCCCAGGTATTCGGTCGGCGCGGCCATGGGTTGGTTTATAGAAGAAATCGAAGGCTACCGAGGCAGCGCCTTTAATATCGATCTGGGCGCCCAGGCCAAAATCAACCAGCAAATCAATCTGGGCGCTTCGGTGACAAATCTGGGGTCCAGCTTCACCATCACCAAAGCCAACCAGCGCGGTTCCAACGACATTCCGCTGCCGACGGCCTGGCGGGTCGGTGGTAGCTATCTCTATCGGAGTTATTATCGCGGCGCGCTTGAGTTGGTGTATGCCGATGACGAGATGCATGCACACTTTGGAGCAGAGGCGCAGTTGCATAAAATGCTCGATCTCCGCACCGGATACATGGCCGGCTACGACACCAAAAACTTCACGGCCGGGACGTCGTTTAGATATCGCAACATAGTGATCGACTATGCCTTCGTGCCGTTTACATCCAATTTGGGAACATCACACCTTTTCAATATTACTTTTTCATTGTAGAACAAGACTGGAGAGCTAACCAATGGCCAAGTACAAAATTGCCTGGATGCCGGGCGATGGTGTCGGTAACGACGTCATGGAGGCAGCCAAAATCGCCCTGGATAAACTGAACCTGGATGCCGAGTATATTCACGCCGACATCGGCTGGGAGTTCTGGAAAACTGAAGCCAACCCGTTGCCGGATCGGACCGTTGAGATTCTGAAAAATGTCGACTGCTCGCTATTTGGCGCCATCACCTCGATGCCCAAAGAAGAATGCGAGCAGGAATTGATTCCCGAACTGCAAGGCAAGGGGCATGTGTACAGCTCACCTATCGTGCGGCTCAGGCAGGAGTTCAACCTGCGCACCAACCTGCGTCCTTGCAAAGCGTATCCCGGCAACCCCCTCAATTACAAAGAGGGCATCGACATCGTTGTCTTCCGCGAGAACACCGAGGACCTTTACTCCGGCGTGGAGTTCCATCCGTTCCCGGACGAAGTGCGTGAAACGGTCAAGAAGCACAACCCCAAGATGGGTCGCTTCGATAAACATCCCGCCGATGAAGTCGCGGTGTCGTTGCGCATCAATACCAAAACCGGATGTCGCAACATAATCACCGATGCATTCGAACTGGCCAAGAAGACCGGTCGAAAAACAGTCACCGTCGTCGAGAAACCGAACGTCATTCGAGAGACCTCCGGCCTCATGGTGCGCACGGCGCGCGAAGTGGCCAAGAGCTATCCCGATATCGAACTCTGGGAGACGAACATCGACGCCATGTGCATGTGGCTGGTCAAGAATCCGATGGACTACTCGGTGCTGGTGACATCGAACATGTTTGGTGACATTGTCTCGGACCTTTGTGCGCAGTTGGTCGGTGGGCTGGGCTTTGCGGCCTCGGGAAACATCGGCGACGACTTGGCCGTGTTCGAACCGACGCACGGCAGCGCTCCCAAGTATGCCGGGCAGTATAAAGTCAATCCGATGGCCATGCTTATCACGGCGCGCATGATGCTCGAATGGCTTGGCGAGACGGACAAGGCAGGTGCTTTGGAGGCAGCCATTGCTGCGGTCATTAAAGAAGGTGCGGTTCGGACTTATGACATGGGCGGCAACAACACGACTCTTGAAGTCGGAGAGGCCGTCGCGGCCAAGCTGTAGTCGTCAGAGATTCTTGTAGGGCGGGTTTGTCCTCAAACCCGCCGATCTCACCGTGCGCGGTGTTTGTCCTCATGCGCCGAGGTAATAAATCACCCATAAATGGGTCCCATGCGCTCCGCGGTGATAAATCACTTTATGCGCTTCGCGCGTCCCAGTTGTCACGCCTACCCCATTGTCATGCCCGCGCAGGCGAAAAGGTGAATTCACATTTGAAGTGCAACAGTTCCTTCCAAAATACCTCTGCCGGGGTCCAAAAGTCCAGACATTTTCGGGGCGTGTTATTGTACGCCTGTATGAAATGCACGAAGTGTTCCTCCGGTAGTTTGACCAGATCAGTTTTTCTGGGAAGGGTTCGGCGCATACGCCCGATTGCGTTTTCGACGCCACCTTTTTGCCACGGCGAATAGGTGTCAC